>OHJP01000926.1_pt1 | contig 13744 bp, 17 predicted proteins | sample 1568591 | NCBI WGS metagenome assembly OHJP01 (sample SAMEA3879567, study PRJEB24766) | human gut metagenome | biome: human-associated habitat; feature: feces | place: USA | collected 1985/1987
GCATATCCTGTTTTTTTCGCAATATCAGAAATCGTGAGCCTCACTGTAATTCCTCGCTTTCCGAACCGGTTCGATTTTAAAATAACACAAAACCCATAAAAAAGCAAGACTTTTTTATGGGTTGCTTACCTTACAAAAATAAAGTACAACATAAAAGCCTATGATCATCAGTTTATTTTTATAACTAACAGAATTATATTTTACGAATGCAGCACATCAATGACTTAATATCACTAATACGTTTCCGCCAAAGTAAGAAAGGATTTTTTTATTATAATAGCCTTTTTCGTATGACAAACAAAACCAAAAACCTCTCGGCATTGCTCATGAAATACCGAGAGGTTACTTAAAAGCCAGATCGAGGTGTTTACTTTTGCCTCACATCGTATCACCTCAAAAAGAGGGTCCTATAGAAAATATAAATAAACACGATAAAACCAATGCTTTACAAATAAAATAGAGGTTTTGAGAAGCTTTTTACCTTTATTCCCCCTCGACAAAGCCTAATCAATTTTGTTTAGAGATTATTCTCTGTCGTATTCGTGGTACTTTTGATTATTTGATGTATCCATATTATCCTGCCTATATGGGCTAATGTTATCAGTTTGTTATCGTGGTTGATAACAGCAGCCATTCAACTGTGGATAATAGTAATATGCTTTAACAGACATTATAAGCGATTTTGTTTAGAATTTCAAGATATCCAACAACACTTCCTCTCACTCCTCAGAATTTTCTTTGTGAATGATCATAATTAAAGTCCTTAACATCTATCAAAGTTTCCTGCTTGCATTTCAGACAGAATAGAGGAAATTTCTTTAACACCGTATCTTCCCTTATCTGTATTTTGCAAGCAGGACACAGTAGCCATTGTATTGTTTTCATTGCTTTACTCCTTGTCTTTTCATACATTCTCCCAAAATTGCACCACCCAATATCAATACAGCGCCGATAATCTGCATAGATAACATTGTTTCTCTTAAAATCAGCATCGACAACATAACAGCAGAAAGCGGTTCTAAATATCCGCAGAGTGCAACACTCTGAACAGGCAAGTTTCCGATAGAAGAAAAATAGAAATAGCAGCCGATTCCCGTATTTATAAAGCCAAGTATCAACAACGGCAAAGTGCTTTCAGTGGAAATAACCATAACAAAACCCTGCTTAATCCCCACGAAAACAGCAACCGTAAGGAAACTAATGATAAGCTGAAGCGTTGAATTTTCAAGACCTGTTATGCTGGTTGCTTTCTTATTGAAAATCACCATAAAGGCATACATCACAGCCGAAAGAACGCCACATATAACACCAAAGGTATCCCCGTCACCGGACAGTGCATTACTATTTACAAAAAACGCACCACAAAGAACAGATATAAAGCCGATAACCTTATAAATTGTTAGTTTCTCCCGAAACAGCAATGGGGATAACACCATCACAATCACAGGGCCGCAGTAATACAAAAGCGACGCAATACTAACGCCGATTCTTGCGTAAGCCTCATAGAGCAGCATCCAACTTGTTCCCATAGAGATTCCCGATATAGTCAGATAAAGAAAATGCTTTTTACTCTTATAAAAAGTAAACTTACCTTTGCTGAGTATAAAAATTGCCAATAAAAGAAAACTACCGAGCAGCGTTCGGAGCAGCACAATTTCATAACTGTTCATCCTGATAAAACTTGCCACGATACCGTTTGAGCCGAAAAGTAACAATGCAAAAATATACTTGAAATAAGAGTGTTTCATTGTTCCGCCTTTCCAACAAACAGCGTACCGATTTTGCCACCCTTGATAATCTCATAAATTGATTCTGGATGCTTTCCATTTGTAATGACTGTATCTGCACCATTTGCTGTCGCCAATTCCGCCGCTTGGAGTTTTGTTTTCATACCGCCTGTCCCTCGCCTTGAGCCTGCGCCCCCTGCGAGAGAATAGACATTTTCATCAATCTGCAAGATTTTTTCAATCAGTTTCGCATTGGGACATAGGCGTGGGTCACTGTCATAAAAACCGTTAATATCTGATAGGATAATCAACCGCTTTGCTTTACATAGAACTGCGACCACAGCAGACAGCATATCGTTATCACCAAACAGACGCTCCTCTGATTCTATTTCGGTGTAACTGACCGAATCGTTTTCGTTTACTACGGGAATAATGCCCATTTCAAGCAAGGCATTAAAGGTGTTTGTAAGGTTTTCTTTCTTTTCCTCTTGCCCAATATCCTCTGCATTTAGCAGTATTTGAGCAATCGTTTTGTCGTAATCTCCAAAAAACTTGTCATACAGATACATAATCCTGCATTGACCTACCGCCGCCGCTGCCTGTTTCATCCGCATACTTGTCGGTCTTGTTTTCATATTCAGCTTATTTGTACCTACGGCAATTGCTCCCGAAGATACCAAAATCACCTCATATCCCATATTCTGAATATCGGATAGGACACAAGCAAGTCGGTCAAAGGAACGCAGGTCACTTTGACCGACTTCATTTGTCAAAGTAGATGTGCCTACTTTGACAACAATTCTGTTTTGATATAGTCCCATTATCACACCTCAATTACAGCAGGCTTATGCTTCGCATAGTTTAATAATTTGTGAACAATATCTTCTGTTCGTATTTTCATATATCCTGTTGTCGTTCCATCACTGCACCCGTAATATTCTTCGGATAAGACATCTTTATCAAAAACGATCTGCACCTTATTGTCACAATCTAAGAGGCAGCTGAAAACAGTCGCAGCACCGATTTTTGTACCAAGCATTGTTTCCATAAGTTCCGCTGGGGCAAAAGATACACGGGAAACAGCAAGCGCATTACTGAAATCCTTTGAACGAAATGCCTTGTCACCGCAGGTAATGAACAGATAGAATTCTGTCTGTTGTCGGTTGCAAAGAAAAAGCGTTTTTACCATTTTCATATTTAACTTTTCGTTGACAGCACTGCAATCTTCCATTGTAATCACTTCGTCTGTGTCAACACGCTCAAACGGTATCTGTAAATTTTCTAATGTATGGTAAACCTTTTCCTGCAAATTTGTTTTGAAAATCTGCGGGGCAGATTTTTGAATTTCACTAACAGTAATCATCATAATCGTCCTCACATACTTGATTTTGTGACGATTTCATTGTATCATAAGGATATATATTTGAAAAGCGAATAAATCAAATAAATTACATTTGGAAAGAGAATGATAGAGCATGGATATGAACTTACAGAAATATATTTCGTTTGTAAAAACGGCTGAGTGCGGCAGTTTTACCAAAGCGGCTGAACTCTTAAATTACTCACAGTCAAGTATCAGCAGAATGATAAACGACCTTGAAAGAGAGTGGAAAGTTGCTTTGCTCGAACGAAGCGTAGGCGGAGTAAAACTAACATCAGACGGTATGAAGCTTCTTCCATATGCGAAAAGCGTTGTAGCTGAATTTGAAAAATTACAGATGGAAATTGATGAACTGAACGGGCTTCAATCAGGCTTAATTCGTATCGGTACTTTTTCAAGCGTGGCAACTCATTGGCTTCCAAACATCATAAAGGAATTTCAAAAGGCTTATCCAAATATTGATTACGAATTGCTGTTGGGTGATTACACGGAAATTGAGGAATGGATTTTAGAAGGACGGGTAGATTGTGGATTTTTGCGATTGCCGACACACCCTGAACTTCAAACAATCTTTTTGGAGCAGGACAAACTAATGGCAATTATCCCTGAAAATCACAGGCTTGCCGAATGTGAGAAATTCCCCGTTGCGGCGCTCTGTGACGATCCGTTTATGTTGCTTGAAAAAGGTGCAAAGGCAGAGATTTCGGAAATTTTTGAACGATGCGGGTTAACTCCCAAAGTACATTTTACCACTTGGGACGATTACGCCATTATGTCAATGGTGGAAAGCGGACTTGGAATCAGTATTTTACCGCAGCTTATATTAAAGCGTGTACCGTATAAAATTCTTGCAAAAGAACTTGATGTTCCAGCATACCGTAATATCGGTCTTGCGCTCCGAAGCAAGAAAACCGCTTCCCTTGCAGTAAAAAGATTTATAGAATATTTGGATTATAGATAACAAAAGGCGGCAAGGATTTTCTCCCTGCCGCCTTATTTTGCCTATGCAAAAATAATCTCCCTCTCCACAATCTCCCTCACACACGCCCGTATGTTGTTCATTCTCTGCACCCATTCTAAGGCGTTTTCCGCCTTTAGCTGCTCGGTCACACCCTCACGCTCTGCCATCTGTTTTACCAGCCGAAGAAACATATCCTCTTGCCTGTTCGTCAATATCCGCAAGATAACTGTTCAACCTGCCATTTGTGAGCAGATTGGTGTAAAGCACCTTGCGGTGCTGTTTGAGATAGCGCAGATGCCGCTGCCCCCACACTCCAATGGGCTTGTTTTCTTTTTCGGCGGGTAGGGATAGGCAGGGGAGATTATAATCCCCCTGTCGCACATAAGTGCCGCCCATTTCTTCAAAAATCGTCTTTGACATTTCGTTTTCCTACCTTTCATAATCTTTATTTTTAGAGCGTTGTTCACGCTCCGATGACTGTTGTTCACGAGCCGAAATCGGCTCATAATAAATACTTTTTTCCTGCTTTTTGAATTTTTCAAGAATACCGCTGATAAACTCCTTGACCTTTTGCGGCGCTATCTTTAATGCCTCAAGGTACGGTCTGCACTTTTCGGTCAATTCCCGCAGCGCAGTTCTTAACTTTGAAACCTCGCTTTGCAGCGACCATATTTGACGGGACAGTCTACCATTTTCCTCTCTCAACCGCTGCGCTTCAGATTCCGCCGAGTAACTGCGCTTTGCCAGCGTTGTCAGCTTTTCGTAGTCCCCAGCCGATACCGTGTATTTGCCCGTGAAGGACTTTTTGCCTGAGCTGTCAATCTCCGCAAAGGTCATAAACGCCTTGTGATTGTCGTTATATCGGACTTGCTCAGCGGCAATTCTCTGTTCAATATCTGCCAGCCTTTTTTCGTCCTGCTGGATTTTGTACCCAAGCGAAGTCAAGTTTTCTGCTGTACTTCCTCGCTCGCCACGGTCAAAGCCCTCAAATCCTGCGTCCTTCATATATTCGTAAAACTTATCCTGTAAAATGCTATATGAAGCACGGTAGACAGGTTTCCCCTTACTATTTAGTACGGGATTTCCGCTTTCGTCCAACGCTTTTTCTGATTTCCATTTCTTTGAATGGCTGACTTGATGAATCACCTCTTTCACAGTTCCTACCAGCGCCGGATCTTTACAGCGTTTCGACCAACGCACTTCTTTGTCCACCACAGGCAGCGCCATAATATGCAGATGGTAGTGATAAATCGGCTTTCCGTACTTTTCAGTCATAGCGATATTCAGCTCATCAGCGTGCATGACTGCGGAAATAATATTGTCTTTTCCATAGAGTTTTTCTGCAAAATGGAACGCTTCTTCATAGAATCGGCAGGCGAAATCATAACCGCCGTTTCTCTCGAAGTAGTCGGTATTCACATCCAATATCATCTCGTTAAAGACCGTTGCATCCGCTTTCAGCCCCTTTAAGGAGACCATCCCGTCTGCAATCAGCCTGTCCAGATGTTCGTTGTAGGTCAGCTCGCCGCAACTTTGAAAGTGAACATTCATCGGCGTGCGGGAAAGATCAACATTCATATTTTCATAGCTTTCATTTTTTCGCTCAATGTGCCGTTCAAACTTTCCGACGCTCGCTCTCGTCCGCTTTTCTATACGGGCAACGCTGAAATCTCCCTTCGGCATTCGTATCCCTCCCTTCGTTTTGCGATACTGTGGGGAAGTGCAGTTACGCACCTTTTTCAAAGTGCGTAACCCACTATGACACTTTCAACCTGACGGTTGCAAAGATGTCGTGGGCTCTCCGAGGGGCAAAGAACACCTTTGAAAAGGTGCTCTCCGCACTCTCCACCAAACTTTATTACTTCCCGAAAAAGGAACATTGCAAGGTTGCAGGTGTGCCAGTTTTTGCAATGTTGCAACCTTGAAAACCCTCACTCTGTTTTTTCGGGAAGCTCCCAGTACCACTGACTGCCCTCTTTGAGAGATCGGACATTCAGCGCCTTCTTCGCCTCGTCCAGCACACGCTTGGAGATACCAATCGCCTGTGCTTTCTTCAGCAATGCCTGCTGTGGATACTTACCCTGTGAAAGATATTCAAGGATAAGATTTTCCGCCTGTTCGGATTTTTTCTCTCTTGGAATACCGCAGAGCAGATCGTCCGCCGATATATCATAATGACCGAGCCATCGAAATCCGTCTTCCTTGTCCAGCTCAAAAGCAATCGGCTCGCCTTCTGGAGCAAGGGAGGACTTATCCTGCACCATCACCCTGATCTGCGGATTATCTTTTAACCTGCCGACAATCAGAACGCTCCGTGCAGTTGCCTGAAAGTCGATGGAACCAAGCCCTCTGTAATTGGATTTGTTTCCCTGCGCTTTATTTAAATGTCCGACCAAAATAATGGCGCACCGATATTGCCCGGCTATCCGCCCTAATTGGGAAAGGACGGCTCTCACTTCATTTGCCCGGTTCATATCAACTTTCGCACCGATATACGCCTGTACCGGGTCTAAGATAAGCGCTCTTGCGCCTGTTTCCACAATCGCTTTTTCAATGCGTTCGTCCAGCATAGTAAGCGACGCTTCCGACTCGTCTATGACTTTGATTTGCGAACAATCCGCATTACCGGCGAGCAGCCGTGGTTTGATTGTGTCTCCGAGTCCGTCCTCTGCGGTCTGATAAATCACTTTGATCGGCTCACGCTCGGTGCTGTCGCAGGGAAGCTTTTCTCCCCTCGACAACAGCGCCGCCAACCGAAGGATTAAAGTTGTTTTCCCCTCGCCGCCGTCACCGTGAATAATTGTCAATTTCCCGAATGGAATATATGGATACCACAGCCATTCCACTTCTTCCACAGGGACTTCGTCCATACTGATAATTTTCAGTTCAGCCATTCCTTCCACCGCCTTTCAGAAGAAAAGCATTGATATTTCTGCCTTGATTGGTTATACTGTTATTAATTACATGGAGTGACTGCCTATCATCTGCGCCAACAGATGTGTTACGGGCGGTCATTTCTTTTTGCTTATTCATCCTGTTCCTCTCCTTTCAAGCCGCCGAGAATCACGGCGATTAGTTCAATGACATCGAGCAGTTCATCATCTACACCGTTTCCCGCTTCAATCCTCTGTAACTCCGCAAGGACAGCGGCAAGCTCCTGTTTCAGAGCCTTATACACCCTCGGATTGCCCTGCACGACCACATCCTGATTCAGACAGCGGCGGTAGCAGTATTCCTGCTTCGGCAATCCCGATAAAGCAACCGCCTTGTTAATGCGTTCGTTTTCTTCGGGCGATACCCGAAATCCCACCGTGATATTTCTCCAACGGTTTCTGTTGTCTCTGTTCTTAGCTGACATTTTCAAAATCTCCTTTCCCTAAGTCGTCTAATCGCTCCGCCATTTCCGTCTGTTTGGACGGGAACAAGTGGGCGTACTGATAAGTGATTTCAATACTCTCGTGTCCCACGCGGTCGGCAATCGCCACCGCTGAAAAACCCATATCAATCAGCAAACTGATATGGCTGTGACGAAGGTCATGAATGCGGATACGCTTCACGCCTGCGGCTTTCGCCCCTCTGTCCATCTCGTGATGAAGATAGCTTTTCGTTACTGTAAAGATACGGTCTTTCTTTTTGAGGCCGTAGAGCATACTGAGATATTCCTGCATTTCCTCACAGAGAAAATGCGGCATTTTAATGGTGCGGTTGCTTTTCTTTGTTTTCGGCGTAGTAATCACATCTTCTCCGTGTAAACGCTGATAGGATTTGTTAATCGTTACTGTTTCCTTATCAAAGTTGAAATCAGCGGCGGTTAAGGCTAATAGTTCGCCCTCACGGATACCGCACCAGTAGAGCATTTCAAATGCGTAAAAGGAAACGGGCTTGTCCATCATCTCAAAGGCAAACTTCTTGTATTCCTCTTTCGTCCAGAACAGCATTTCCCTGTGCTCCTCGCTCCCCATATTTCCTACCTTTGCGGCGGGATTAGAGCGCAGCTCATAATAGCGCACAGCATGGTTGAATATGGCTGAAAGCTGGTTGTGCAGTGTTTTCAGATAGGTCTGTGAGTACGGCTTTTTCTTCTCGTCACGATAGGCAAGCATTTCATTCTGCCAAGTGATGATCTCCTTTGTGGAAATCTCGCTGATTTTCAGCTTGCCGAAAAAGGGCAGTATTTTCGTGCGGATAATATGCTCCTTCGTCAGCCATGTGTTTTCCTTCAGGCGGTTTTTCACATCTCTGATATACAGCTCCGTGAAAGCCTCAAAGCTCATATCAAGATCAGAGGAATTCTGTAGCTGGAACATCCGCTCCCATTCCTGCGCTTCTTTCTTTGTGGTAAAGCCACGCTTGCATTTCTGCTTGCGCTCGCCTTTCCAGTTCACATACCTTGCCATCACATACCAAGTACCGTTGTCCTCATTTTTGAATACCGGCATTATTCCTTCTCCTTTCCGGCTCCGTAGAGCCTTTCATAAAAATACTGGCGGTTGACACGCCCCGCAATCGTAATAAATCCCTTCGCTTTCAGCTCCTCGTTCAGCTTCCTGATGAGCTTATAGGCATAGGGCTTGGATACATTCAGTTCCTGCGCCACATCGTCGGCACGGATAAACCTGTTTTCCATAAAAATCACCTTCCCTTCTGTTTTTCAAATTCATTTATTTCGTGTCGGAATACTTTCTTGCCGCCTTCCGATTTGCCCGGACGGGTACGCCATTACCGTGACGCACGACGGATATTAAACTTATTTGCTTAATGCTATTTCATTATACTAAGCATATTTGCTTTTGTCAAGCGGTTTACGAGAAAACATTAAACTTTTTTGTTTTATTTTCTCTTGACTTTCACTAAGCATATCTGCTATACTGGTTGTAGAATGAAATGACGACCAGTTCAAGGTTCTGTCAAGCGGGAGAGGGTGGAGATTTTCGCAGAAAATACTACCCGGCGCTTGACAGGTTCTTATACTGGTTGCAGATACATAAGCAAGGAGTGTAAACACTATGGCGATTGGTGAGAGAATCCATTTTTTCAGGCTTCTGCGTGGTATGACGCAAAAATATCTTGGTACGGCTGTCGGTTTTCCCGAAAGAAGCGCCGATGTGCGTTTGGCGCAATACGAAACCGGCTCCCGAAAACCAAAGGCGGATTTAACGGCTGCACTGGCGCAGGTGCTTGATGTTTCCCCACAGGCTCTTGATGTTCCTGACATTGACAGTCAGATCGGTCTTATGCACACCTTATTTACCCTTGAAGATGTTTATGGGCTGACCATCAGCGAAGCGGACGGGGAAGTTTGCCTGAAAGTCAACAAAGACAAGGGCAAAAAGGCTTACGAACTGCTGCAAATGCTCTATGTCTGGAAAGAACAGGCGGACAAGCTCTCTGCCGGTGAAATCAGCAAGGACGATTATGACCGCTGGCGTTACTACTATCCGAAATACGATACCACGCAGCTTTGGGCGAAAGTCCCTTCACAGCAGTTAAGCGATACGCTGGTGGAGGCATTTCAGGACAAGCTCAAAAAAGATGAATAAGAACGACAAAAAGCCCTTAGCTATGGAATCATTACCCACAGCTAAGGGCTTTGTAATATGGATTTCTTCCGCCATGCAAGCCGCCTTTTATCATTCCGTAACCCATAAACCACCGGATTACAAGAATAATGGCACTTGTATGGCTGTTATCAAATTGTTATCAAAAGACTTCTCCGAATGCCGCAAACCCGCATAAATACTAGGTTTTTACGGCATTCCATTTTATTCCCACTCAATGGTCGCAGGCGGCTTAGAGGTAATATCATAAACCACACGATTCACGTTACTGACTTCATTGATAATACGGTTGGAAACCTTTTCTAAAACTTCGTAAGGAATTCTAGCCCAATCCGCTGTCATAAAATCAGAGGTTGTTACTCCTCTTAGGGCAATGGTATTATCATAGGTTCTCCCATCCCCCATTACGCCTACGCTTTTTATTCCTGTTAGCACTGCAAAATACTGGCTGATTTTCCGATCTAATCCTGCGGATGCGATTTCCTCACGGAAAATAGCGTCTGCATTCTTTAGAATCTCAAGCTTTTCAGCCGTGATATCACCCATAATCCGGATCGCAAGGCCGGGGCCCGGGAAAGGCTGCCTCCATACTAAGGGACCTGGGATTCCAAGTTCCAGACCAGCTTGGCGAACCTCATCCTTAAACAAATCTCTTAAGGGTTCGATAATTCCTTCAAAGCCAACATCCTCCGGCAGTCCGCCAACATTATGATGGCTTTTAATCACGGCGGCTTCCCCTACACCACTCTCGACTACATCCGGATAGATAGTCCCTTGGCACAAGAACTCAATTTTACCAAGCTTTTGAGATTCCTCTTCGAACACCCGGATAAACTCTTCGCCGATAATTTTACGTTTTTTTTCTGGTTCGGATACTCCCGCTAATTTTGATAAGAACCGATCCTTTGCATTGACTCGAATCAAATTCATATCAAATTGCTTGCGGAATACGGTTTCTACCTGATCACCCTCATCCTTACGCAGCAAGCCATGGTCTACAAAAATACAAGTCAGCTGCTTACCTACCGCTTTATGAACCAGCAAAGCCGCCACAGAGGAATCTACTCCTCCAGATAAAGCACAGAGCACCTTTTTATCGCCGATCTTTTCCTTTAAGCTTTGAATCGTATCTTTAACAAACGAAGACATAACCCAATCGCCTTTACAGCCGCAAACACCGTAGAGAAAATTTTTTAAATAGAAATTTCCTTCTCTCGAGTGTTCTACCTCCGGATGAAATTGAAACGCATACAGCTTCTTTTCTTGATTTTCCATTGCGGCTACCGGACAGCCCTCAGTTTGAGCAATCACTCGAAAGCCTTCCGGAACTTTCGAAATATAATCGGTATGGCTCATCCAGCAAATATTTTCCTGCTGTGCGCCAAAAAACACCGGGGAATCCGTTTCTACATGAACCATAGTATTACCGTATTCTCTGGCATCAGACTGTTGAACCGTACCTCCCAATAAATGGGCCATTAATTGAGCGCCGTAGCAAATACCGAGGACCGGGATTCCCAGGGAAAATATGTCCGGATCGCAACGAAGGGCCTTCTCAGCATAAACACTGTTTGGTCCACCGGAAAAAATGATGCCCTTATAGCCCTTCTTTGCAATCTCATCCGCAGAGATCTGATAAGACTTTATTTCGCAAAACACATTTAAATCACGGACACGCCGGGCAATCAACTGGCTGTACTGAGCGCCAAAATCTAAAATTAGGATTGCTTCATTTCCCAACAATTTCGACATTCCTCTCTATTCAACAGTTACGGATTTCGCTAAATTCCTAGGTTTATCAATGTCGCAGCCTTTCATAGAGGCTACATAATACGCAAAGAGCTGTAACGGAACTACCGCCAAAGAAGGCAGCAGGATATCCTCTGTACTGGGAATATAAAACACATGATCCGCTGTTTTTTCTATTTCTTTATGCTTTTCAGTGGTCAAGCCTAAAACAACAGCGCCTCTGGCCTTTACTTCTTTGACATTGCTCATCATCTTATCAAACAGCATATCCTGGGTCGCCAGAGAAACCACCAAAGTCCCATCTTCAATTAAGGAAATTGTTCCATGCTTCAATTCTCCGGCCGCATAAGCCTCGGAATGGATATAAGAAATTTCCTTCAGCTTCAGAGACCCTTCCAATGACATGGAGTAATCTAAATTTCTTCCGATAAAGAAAATATCTCTGGAATTAAAATACTGGGAGGCCAAATATTGAATCGTTTCCTGATGTTCCAGAATCTCCTGGATTTGATTCGGAAGATTCTCTAAACCCTTCACATACCGCTCTAACTGTTCAGTCGTAATGGTATTCCGCTTTTCTCCCAGATAAAGGGCCAATAAATAGACCACAGCCAACTGAGTGCTGTAAGCCTTGGTAGTCGCTACCGCAATCTCCGGACCAGCCCAGGTATAAAGAACGTCGTCGGAATCATTGGCGATAGAACTGCCCACTACGTTTACAATCGAAATAACCCGAGCGCCCAATCGCTTCGCTTCTCTCAAGGCCGCCAAAGTGTCGGCGGTTTCGCCGGACTGGCTGATGACCAAAACTAAAACGCTTTCATCGATAATAGGATCACGGTACCGGAACTCCGAGGCCAAATCAACCTCTACCGGGATCCGCGCGATTTTTTCCAGGATATATTTGGCGTTCATTCCAACGTGATAAGCGGAACCGCAGGCTAAAACCACAATTTTGCTGATCTTCTCTAAATCCTCCTTGGAGAGCGAAACGTCATCCAGGACAATTTTTCCATTTTTAAGTCGGGGGCTGATGGTTTTTCGAATCGCCTCCGGCTGTTCCATAATTTCCTTAAACATAAAGTGCTCATAGCCGCCCTTTTCCGCAGAGGAAACATCCCAATCTACATGAAACGGCGTTTTGGAGACAACCTCTTTCTCCATATTATACACGGTAATGCTGTCGGCCTTCAGCGCCACGATCTCATTATCCTCCAGCCGGTAAATATCACGGGTATGGGATAAAATCGCGGGAATATCCGATGCGATAAAGTTTTCCCCTTCTCCAATTCCTACAATCAATGGACTGTCCTTCCGCACCGCGAGAAGCTCATCCGGATGCTCCTGGCTGATCACGCCGATAGCATAGGAGCCCTCCACCTTGGCTAAAACCTTAAGCATGGTATCCAGCATATCGCCGTCATAATAGTACTCGAAAAGCTGCGCGATAACCTCAGTATCTGTCTCGGAAACGAATTCCACGCCATGATTGATCAAATATTCTTTCAAAGACATATAGTTTTCGATGATGCCGTTATGCACTACGGCGAAGCGGCCGGAATCGCTTACCTGAGGATGGGAGTTAATATCAGACGGCTCTCCATGAGTAGCCCATCTGGTATGACCGATGCCAACGGTTCCTTTGACCTTTGCGCCGCCTTCAATCATATCGCTTAGTATTTTTAAGCGGCCCTTTGATTTGTAAATTTCAAGGCCGGAGCCGTCATAAACGGCGATACCGGCAGAATCATATCCGCGGTACTCCAGCTTTTCCAGGCCCTTCAGCAAAAGAGGGGCCGCCTGTTCATAGCCGATATAGCCAACGATTCCACACAAGATTACTCACCTCATATCTTGATCTCCGACTCAACGTATGATCAGCTTTTATTTCGTATTTCTGTAGATAATATCATCACGGGCGGGTCCATTGGAAACTATGCCGATCGGGATACCGATTTCTTTTTCCGCGAACTCCACATACTTTCTGCAATTCTCCGGCAGATCCTCATATTTTTTGATTCCACGGATATCGCATTTCCAGCCGGGCAGAACCTCGTATACAGGCTTCGCTTTTTCCAGCTTGCAGGTAACCGGGAACTCCTTTGTCACCTGACCGTCGATTTCATAGCCGACGCAAACCGGGATTTCATCCAGATAACCCAGAACGTCCAGAACGGTCAGCGCAACGTCGGTCGCGCCCTGCAGTCTGCAGCCGTAATGGGAAGCAACGCAGTCGTACCAGCCCATTCTTCTCGGACGACCGGTTGTCGCGCCGAACTCGCCGCCGTCGCCGCCTCTTCTTCTCAGCTCATCCGCTTCGTCACCGAAGATTTCAGAAACAAATGCGCCTGCACCGACTGCGGAGGAA
>OHJP01000933.1_pt1 | contig 13723 bp, 6 predicted proteins | sample 1568591 | NCBI WGS metagenome assembly OHJP01 (sample SAMEA3879567, study PRJEB24766) | human gut metagenome | biome: human-associated habitat; feature: feces | place: USA | collected 1985/1987
AGGGGTTTTTATTGTTTCTTTTCAGTACGGGCAGACCGCCGGTGCCGAGTGTCCACTGGTAGTCGTTGCCGGTGAGGGCGGTGTTCATGCCGTCGACGGCTGTCTGCCATTTCACGGTCGCGCCGTCTACCTTCGTGGCAACTACCGTTCCTCCTTCATTACGGAGTACTCCTTGCTCGGCATTGCCTCCCCAATAACAGGAAGTTATATTCTTGTAGTTGAAACGCACTATAGTTCCACAGCCAGCCTCATCTTTCAATGTGCCGTTGAACCAGCAAGCGATGATATCGCCATAATTTGCATTGGCTATACCACCACTATGTACAGTAAGTTTTCCCGTCACAGAGCAGGCAATGATTTGGCCATGATTTCGGTCCACCATTCCAGCAGCTCCTCCACTACTGCCATCCAGATTCACATCTATGAGTTGTAGGTTCTTTATCACTCCACTTTGATTTAAAAAAAGAAAAAGTCCAAACCTCGCTGCTGAAAAGTTTAATCCCGTAATGCTGTGTCCCTGCCCATTAAAGACGCCGGAGTAGCCTGGCCATGTGTCTAAACGTGTCCATTCCCTACCCGTCAGGTCGATGTCGGCGGTGAGGGTGCAATTTATCGATTCGTCTTTTTGTGCCGCTTTGTTCCATGCCAGTAGGCCGTCTGCGTTATAGACCATGTAGCTGCCGTCGTCCTGTATAGAATAGCCCAAATCCTCAGCCTCGCCGCTCTCGCCGCCGCCGTCAACCCAGCTGCCGATGGTGCAACCCTCTAACGTCAAGCCGGTGGCGTTCACCTTAACGGTATATTTATAGCGGCTGCCCGCTTCTAATACGACGTTGTTCTGCGGACGGAAGTAGAAGGTGCCGTCGCCGAGTTCCACCTTGACGAACGGCTTGCCTGCCGCAACGGTCTGCGGGGCGGTCAGTGCCTCGTAGGTGTTGCCGCTTGCGTTGTAGGTCTTGATGGCAGTCGGGTTGCCGTTATCGGCGGACAGACTCACGAGGCTCACCGTGGCACCAGCGACGCTCGTGAATCCCGTGCCGGGCTTCAGTTCGATTGTCACGCGTGCCGTGCGGTGGGTAAATTCGAGTGTCGGGTTGTTAAATTCCACCTTCCGGTTCTCAGCAGAGATGAAGTCGCTGTTCTGGAAGTCAGTCAATTTGCTTTGGTCTTCGGCCACCTTCACGGCAGGCATCTGTGTGATGTCGGCATTGTCGAAGGGCCACCATGCCGATACGGTAATCGGGTCGCGGCTGGTCCAGTAGTACGGGTCGTTCTCGCGTGAAAGCGTGGCACTCTTGAAATCGGTAGAAGCCGTTACGGTGTATTCCTTTACCGCATCGCCCATCTTGAGTGCCACGGAAGTGACGCCCTGCCAGTCGCCGTCCACAGCGGCACGGGTGGAATGGGCTGCCAGCGGCGTTGCTTCTACGGACAGTCCGGTGGCACGGATGACGACGGGGTATTCACCTTCGGGCAGACGGTTATCGTCAGCAAGTTCGTCCTGCGTGCAGGCGGCGAGGGCGAACAGCAGTGCGGTGGCTGCGGGGATAAATAATCTATGTCTCATAATTCTTTATTCTAATCGATTAATTATTAAAATCCTACAGGTCAGCACCCACATCTCCACCGTCTATATCGTTCCACTTTGCAATGGTGGCTTCGCTGACTTCAAGGACTTTGTTGCGTACCTTGACGGTATAGGTATAGTTGTTGCCCGCCAGCAGTGCGCCTTCGGGCATGGTGAGTGTGGCATGATATTCCTGACCTTTGTAATTCACAACCAACGGCAGGGATGCAACTGTCTGCGGGAAGAGGATGATCGATGACGTGAGATTGCCGTCTGCCAGATTCATGGCCAGTTCTCCGGTCTGTACTCCGTTGTCTGCGGTGGCAATACCGTCGGCCGTGTTGAACGTACCGGTGAGTAACAATCCGTCCAGCGTGTAACGTTCAGGCTTGACCACGCTGAAATCCACGCCGTCGCCCGCCTCGAAGGTAAGGGTTATCTGGCTCATGCGGTGGTGGAAGGAGTTGTCTTCACCGCCTTTGGCGGTTTTGTCGGTAAAGCTTACTACCGGGTTGTTTTTGTCTCCCGTGGCTCCTGAAGCAAAGAGGAAGTCGATGGCAGGCTTGTTTTGCTGCGCCGTGGCATCGGTCGTGGCTGCGAGGATGCCTCCCGCCGCGTTGTACGGATAGTAGGCGCGGAAAGTATGGGTCTTTGTATCTTCGATATAGATAACCTTTCCTTCTGCCTCAAATTTCCCGTTTTTCAGGATGAAAGGCACGTTGCCGTACTGGGAATCGTTGCCGATGTCGGTGATGCCGATACGGTCGCCGGCAGTCCAGGTGGTTCCGCTGGCGCGGGTGGCGGGGGCGATGTTGGCGGTAAACTGGGCGGCCACGGGGGCGCCGTTCAGGTTCTCGTTGTCGTTGTTGCAGGCTACCAGTGTGAGGGCAAGCGCTGCAAGTGCAAAAAATCTTGTCTTCATTATATCTATAATTTTATTATTTACAAATCAGCATTTACATCATCACCTTTCACTTCTTCCCAGCCGTTGATTTCGGCTCCGTCCACTTCCATGCCTTCGGGAGTCTCAACCAGCGTTCCGCTGAGGGTCAGCGATTCGCCCTTTCCGGTGTTGAACTCCTTGAGGGCTTCCGTAAGGTCGCTTTTCAGCGTGGTGGGGGTCGGGTTGCCGTCAGCATAGCGGATTTCACCCGTCAGCAGCTGTTCCGTGCCGGTCACACCCAGCAGCCGCACCGTGGCTTTCCACTTGCCGGCATCGTCACCTTCGGTAATCTTGGTGAAGGGCAGCACGACGTTCGAAGCGGCTCCGTAGGTATCGGTAGCGAAGTCGAGTGTTCCGGCTGCACCCGTCAGATGGGCAACAATCTCCGTGATGCGTCTGGCGGCATCACCAGTAGGTTCGACGACAAGCGTCAATTCGCGTACCTGCTGCTTCATTGCGGCGGTCAGCGGATAGTCCTTGTCTTTCTCGATGCTCACCTGTTTCGTATAGGTGAAGAACCATCCCGGGGCATTGTTCACAAAGGCATCCGTGCCTGCCCGGTTTCCCGTGGCTGCGGCAATGGTGGCGGTGGTACCATTTACCGTGATTCCTTCAGTTGGGTTCCACACCGCAAGGGTGTAGCTGCCCGGAGCAAACAGATGGTCGGGGGCATGGGTGGCGGAAGTCTCCGTACCCGTATAGTCGCCCATGGTGACCGTCCATGTGGCAGGTATGTCGATACCCTCACCGCGGGCCGACCAGTCGGCTGTCACCGCAATCTTCCCGTAGTCGGGATGCGGCGTGTCATAAAGCGTGTCCTTCACGCAGGAAGAGAGCAGCACGGCGGCTGCCATTCCCATCATATTTATATATTGTCTTGCTTTCATATTCTATTCCTCCGTGTTAGAATAACTTCCATACCAATGTCACACCGGCATTGATGGGGCCCCACCAATCTTTTGTTTCGTTGCCGCGGCGTACACGTACACCGTCGATGACTTCATATTTTTCGAAATCGGCATTCAGGTAGCCCAAACCGAGGTTGAAATCAAGAGCCAGTGCCTTGTTCAGCCTCAGCTGATAGCCAGCGGTGATGCCGCCACCCATCAGGTCGCCCTGCTTGCCTGTTTCGGAGAGCTTGTAGTTGAACTGTCCGGCCTTGAACATCGCGCCCAGATACCAGGCTTTCTTCTCACCCATATAGTAACGCACTTCCGGAGCCACTTCCCAGAGTGCATAGCGGTGGTCCTTGTCGCTCCACGTCCATGAAGTCCACGAGCCGTTTACGGCAATGCCCCACGATGGGCAGATGCGCCATTCCACGCCAAGGTCGGGTGTCAGGGTAGCCCAGCGCAGCAGGTTGGCACGCAGGGAGAGATGATAATCAGTTGTGATTTTGGTTTCTGACGGCGTGTCGGCAAGTGTATTTTGTTGAGCGGCTTTCTCAGCTTCTGCCTTTTCAGCGGCAAGTCGGGCTTCTTCCGCTTTACGTTGCTCTTCGGCAAGCCGTTCCTGCTCGGCACGCTTCTCGGCTGCCAGTCGTTCGGCTTCCGCCTTGCGTCGTGCTTCCGCTTCCGCATCCGTCACGGCTGTTTCCTTTACCAGTACCGTCAGGCGCACGATTACAAAATCACCCCCTGTCGCATGATTGTGGGTAATGAAGTTTTCTTCCTTGATTTTCGCGCGTGTAATCAGTTCTGATTTTACTCGATTGGCACGGATCTTCGCTGTTGCAAGGTTCTCGGCTTCACCGCCCAGCGAATTGCAGTAGCCGTCAACCAATAGCGGCAGCTTGCCGTCAAGAATTGTGGTTTTGTTGTTTTCGATACATTCCAACAGACGGGCAAGTTCCGTGTCATTGCCATTCCAAGGCACGTAGAACATGTCCTTCTGCGGAACAAAGCGGAAGGTGTAGGTCGTGTCTGCTTTCTGCTGCGCAATGACAGGAAAAGTTACCGTCATCAGCCACAGAAACAGGGTAAGAAAAGTGATTTTTCTGCTCATATAAACTTGAATTTATTATCTTTGTCTTCTCCAAAGGTAATAAATGCCATTCAGCGCCCAAAATATTACAAAAACTTTTTCTGTTGAAATACAGCGTTTTATGAAAAATAGTCGTTTGAGCACTTTTCAAATTGTCGTTAGAGCACCTTTTTGTCGAATTAGCACTTTTTTTGTCGTTTGAGCACTTTTGGGAAATGGGTTTCTGAGACCTTTTTCAATGTTTTTTAGTACACAAATTATTCCCGATTTGCTTTTTTCCATTTGGCAGGCGTACATCCTTCCTTCTCGGAAAATAATTTGATAAAGTTACTGCGGGAAAGAAAACCGGAGGACTCAGCCAGCTTCTGTATATTGATTTCCGGATGCTCCTTCAGCATGTTTTTCGCATACTCCAACCGGAGACCGGTTATCCATTCGCGGAATGTCATTTTATACGTAGTCTTGATATAAGCGGAAAGATAGGTACGGTTCGTATGAAGTATTTCGGACAGTTCTTTTATGGTAAGTCCCTGCTGGACATAGCCGTCTGTCTTTATCCAGTTGGCCACTTTCTCTATAATTTCTGTATAGGACACTGGAACTTCTTTCTCAGAAACTATTTTAGGTTCTGTTTCTGTATCTGTCAGAAGTTCTTCTTCAGACTGTATATCTTGCTCAAAAGCATTTTCCACCTGTTCATAGAACAGCAGGTAGTTCTGATAGCTGTAGAAAAGATAGCTGTAGAACGGTATTGACGACAAAATCCAGATAAAAACAAATTTGTCTGGCAGAAATGTCAGCAATCCGCATCCGACACCGAAGATAACAGCCCAATAAGTGAATATGGAAAGCCATTCGATATATGTACCTATATCATCCGCCTGAGTTTCATTGAAAATCCGAATGGCTCTACGGTATGCAATTATGACTCTGCGAGCTAAAACGACTCCAAAAACGACTAACCATACAGCTAAAGCAAATAAAGAGAATTTTTGCATGATTCCGCTTGGCAACAGGAACAACACAACTCCGGAAAGAGTTGAAAATATAATCCATAAAATGATATGTGTCCACACACGCCGTTTGGTAATGTAAAAACGATCAAGCAACATTATCAATGCCGAACTGAACAGAGAATAGCACAGGAAGTATGTGGACATGTTCATCAATATGGCAGAATCCGCATTTTTGAATCGGATACCAAAGAAGAAATGTACCGAATAATTTGCCGAAAGCAGCAGCATAGCTATACCCATAATCTGTCGGGAGCGGAGATAATTCTTGAAAATTTTCTTTTCAGGAGTCTTTGCAAACAAAAAATAAAAGCCGAAGAATAACATCAACGGCAGTGCGGTATAAAGTGAAAAACTGTATATAGATATAGATGGCTCCATTGTTATGCTTATTTGATTTTGATACAAAGTTACGTCTTTTTCTTCACAAATAGACACATAATCTATGATTTAACGTTATAGATTCGGTCATATTAGATTGAAAAATTATTAGAATTAAAGCCAGTGGTGAAAAAATTCAACCACTGGCTTTTTCTGTCAAGACTTCGATATTAAAGTTTTACACCTTTGGATTCCGATAAACCGGGTCTCCCTATAATTAAATGACTGCGTACAAAGTCCACGTGCGGGCTTTCCGGCTGTTGTTCCGTCTGTTTTTTCTCGTTGCCTTGCCGGTTCTCTTCCGTGTTTTCCTGAGCCGGAGCCAGCTCAAGCTGTATCTTGCGGTCCAGTGCGGCGAGTTCGGACTTCAGCTGTTTCAGCTCGTCCTCCTTCTTCCACACCTTGCCCGCTATCTCCTGCAACTGCGGAATCTCCTTTTCCAGCACTTCGTTCTTAGACTTGTACTGGTCGATGATGGTCGGAATCCTCTCCAATGCGTTCAGAAAGTTTCGTGCGGCAGCAATCGGGTCTGCCATCGCCAGATGCCCGTTGTTGTAGGTGTACTTGTAGTTGCCCTCCACCACGAAGCGGTTGTCGGTGAACTCCAGACCTTCTTTGAGTGTCCTCTCGCTGACCACCTTTATCGGAAAGCCGTAAAGTTCCCCGACAGCCTTGTACAGTCCACCAGTCATGGCGTTCTTGGCGATTTCCTGCAAACGCTTACCGATGACCTTCTCATCCGTTGAATCCACGCCGTCCACCTTGACAAGATTAAGACGACTGCCTTCCCTATCAGTCTGCACAACGGAAAGAAAACGGTTCCAGTCTTCCGTCATGGCTTCGATGAAAGCCGTGTTGTTGCGCAGTTCTCCCGTCTTGGATTCCAGCTTGAACTCCGAATCGCGCTTGCCCTTGTTGAACGACTTGCGTTCCCCTTCGAGCGAGGCGATACGCTTCTCTAATTTCGCCTTATCCAAAAGGTCGGTATTGCCGGAGAGCAACGCCATATACTCCGAGAAGTTCATACCCGATTTTTCGTCCATTGCTCCCTCGTCGATGGTACGTGCGCCCATCGCTCCACTTTTGAGCTGCGATATGAACGTCTGCTTGCAGTGCAGCAGATTGAACTTGTAGCTGTCCAGCGACTTTTCCACCGCGTAGATGATGACATCCACGTTATTCTCGGCAAAATGCTTGGCAATCTCGTTCCCGGCTCTAACACCCCGTCCGTCACGCTGTTGCAGGTCGGACGGTCGCCACGGTGTATCAAGGTGATGGATGGCGACACATCTTTTCTGCGCATTCACGCCCGTTCCGAGCATACTTGTGGAGCCGAACAGCACGCGCACCGTCCCGGCGTTCATGGCATCTATCACCGCCTTACGAGCCTTATCCGTCTTACACTCCTGAATGAAGCGCACCTCACTTGCCGGTATGCCGTAATCCTCCACCAACTTGCGTTTTATCTCGCTGTACACGTTCCATCCTTCCCCCGGCTGGTATGTCCCCAAGTCGGAGAACACGAACTGCGTACCCTTGTGCGCCTCGTACTTGTGGTAATACTCTGCAATCATCTTGGCACAATGGCTTGCCTTGTTGTCGGGATGGTCCTCGTAGTTCGGGTCTATCATGCGCATATCAAGAGCCATCTTTCTCGCATAGTCGGTGGCGATGAGCATCTTCGCCTTTTCCTCCGTTTCCGACAGGGGTAACCTGCCAAGCAGAGTGGCATCGCCGGTTTTGGCAAACTGCATCAGCTTCTGTATGAAGTCCTCCTGCTCCGGTGTGGGCGGTATGTGGTGCAGTCTCTCATTCTTGTTTGGTCTGTCCACACCTACATCCTCCGCCGTGCGGTAGTCGGTAATCTCGTTGTAGAAGGCGGCAAGCTCCGGCACCTTGATGAAATAGCGAAAACGCTCCTTCTGAACGATATTGTTCGTTACGTTGAACTCAAAATCGGTCGTCTTTTTGGCGAAGATGGCAGCCCAAGCATCGAAACAGCGGATGTCCTGCCGTTCCAGTTCGTTGGGGCGCAGGTATTTGAAGAGCAGGTACAGTTCCGTCAGACTGTTGGAAATGGTCGTGCCCGAAAGGAACGTAGCCCCCAAGTCCTTGCCCGTGCGTTCCTGTATGGTACGGATGGCAAAGAGCATATTCAGGGCCTTCTGGCTTCCTTCCGAGTTTCCCAATCCCGCCACACGGTCATGACGGGTGTTGAAAGTCAAGTTCTTGAACTGGTGACTCTCGTCAATGAAGATGTGGTCGATGCCCATCTGCTTGAAGTCCACCACATCATCCGTGCGGGACTTGATAGCGTGTTCCACCTTCTCCAGCTTCGCCACAAGGTTGTGCTTGCGCTTCTCCAGCCCTTTCAGCATCGCCCGCGACACGTTCTTGCCCTGCTGCCGCAAGACTTCGAGGTTTTCCTCCACCGTGTCAAGCTCCGCCTGCAGGATGCGCTGCTGCAACTCCGGTGACTGCGGTATCTTGCCGAACTGGTCGTGCGACATGATGACGCAATCGTAATCGTTATTTTTGATGTTGTTGAAAAAACGCATGCGGTTGGCGGTCGAGAAATCCTTTTCAGAAGCGTAGAGAATCCTCGCATTGGGATATGCCGCCTGATAGGTGGCGGCAATCTCCGCCACATTCGCTTTCAGCCCGATAATCATCGGCTTGTGCGCCAAGTTCAGACGCTTCATCTCATGTGCCGCTATGCACATTATCAGCGTCTTGCCGGTTCCCACCTCGTGGTCGCAGATCCCGCCGCCGTTCTGTTTCAGCATCCAGACGCAATCCTTCTGCGACGGGTAAACGCTCTTGATTCCCCGGCTTGCCAGCCCTTTCAGGTTGAGGTCGGGAAAAGTCTGGTGCGAGCCGTCATACTTCGGGCGCACGAAACAGTTGAACTTGCGGTTATACATCGTCGTGAGCCGTTCCTTGAACTGCGGCGACTGTTCTTCCAACCATTCGGAGAACCCGTTACGGATTTCGTCTATCTTCGCGTTGGCGAGCTGTATGCCCTCGCTGTCGCGTACCTTGATGTCGTTGCCGTTCTCGTCCTTGCCGATACTTTTCATCATGTCGGGGCAGGTGTTGTGCAGGGCGTGCTTCAACAGGTGCATACCGTCATAGTTCCGGTAATAGCCCTTTACTAAAAACTCGTCCGTGATCTTCATGGTGCGGTAGCCGCACGCCACGGAAAATTCGTCCATGCTGGCGGAATAGGCGATTTTCACGTCCGTGTCGAAAAGATGGCTCATGTATGCGGCATACACGCCCGTGGGAATCCAGCGTTCACCGAAGTTGAAGTCGAGGTCTTCAAAGGCTATGCGCTGCGGTTCGGCTTCCTTCAATGCCTCCCACGCCTGTTTCACCTCCGGCATCCGCTCACTTTCGGGATTGTCCTCCATCCAGCCCTCTATGCGTTCCGCCTTCTCTATCACGTTCCCCGCGATGAAGCGGTCTTTGATTTCGTAACCGGTTACGAGCGGGTTGTAGAAGATGCGCCCCTTGAGGGCACCAAGCAGTTCCTCTTCCGTAGTGTCGGTTATCTCCCGCATATAGCCGAGATTGACCGTGCCGAACTTGTTGAGCGATGCGGACAAGGCTTCTTCGGGAGAGCCTGCATTGACACGGCTCTCCACCGAGAAGGAAACGGGACGGTCGAAGATGTCCGCCTTGACAAACTTGCCGTCCTCCGCACGTTCCAGCGAAAGGATGTCGCGCCCTCCGGCATCCATCATCACCAGTTTCACGTTCTGTCTGGCGTTGAGGTTACCGTAACGCATGACAAACTCATCGTAGTAGGTGTTGAGATACCCGCGCTGCGGTTTGTGTTCCGTATGGTTCTCCGTCTCGTGGCTATACAGACGTTCGTAAGCGTCACGGAGCGATATATACAGCATCGCTTTCTCTTTTTGATAGCCACGGAGGTCGAGCGGTTGGAAGGTCGCACCGTAAGGCGTGAGGTCTTTCAGGTAACCGAGATTGCGTGAAGCATCCAGCACCATCGAGCCGTCACGGTGGTGTGGCTCCAGCAGGCCGTTGAACGGACGGGGAGAAAGGTCCATGACTTCCTCCTTCGGCTTTTCCGTTTCAAGTTCCGGGAACAGGGAAGTGGCAACCGTTTCGGAAGTAGGCACAACTTCTGCCGGTGTTTCAGGTTGCTTTATTTCTTCCGTTTGTTCCGGCTTTTTATCCATATTGTCCGAAGAAGGCGCAAAAGCAGGGTTCAACGTGTCTTTGATACCCATCTTTTTCAGTTGTTCCTGCCTGTGCCGTTCTGCCTCAAGCCGTAGGGCCTTGCGCCGTTCCGCTGTCAGGCTCATCATTGTCTCATAGAAGCCGTTGATGGGAGGATTGGTTTCCCAATCCAGAGTGGCGTAAATGTCGTCCGGGTCGTTTGGCTTTTCGGCATTTTCCGGCTTTTCTTCCTTATTACCGTTTATCGGCTTGGCGGCTTCAACGGGTGGAGTAACTTTGACTTGCGGTTTAGGCGTGGACGGCATAGGCTTCGGCTTGCTTTCCTTTTTCGCTGCCTTTTTCTTTTTTACCGGTTCCTCTATGGGCATACCCCAAAGGTCGAGCAGGGTAAGCTGCACGGCTGACGAATGATTGGGTTGGCGCGGCTCAATCTCCGGCTTTTCCTCTATGGGCTGTGCCTGCGGCTTCTCCACTCCCTTGACAGGCTCAATTACAGAAACGGGGGCTATTACAGAAGGTGATACCTTTTCTGTTTTCGGAGCAGGTTGCACTTCCGCAGCCGTGCTTTCCTCCTTTGTCGGATGCAGCCTGTGTCTCTCATACAGTTTCCTGTCAAGTTGTTGCAGTTCTATTTTCAGATGCTCCCGCAAGTCTTCCGCCAGTTGTGCGATGTCCCCACAGTGCAGGAGTTTATAGGCTGGTTTCCCGTACGGGTCGGTACTTCTGATCAAATCCGTGTGTGAAAGCGAGCCGATGCTCCATACATACCCATTTACGGAAGTGCCGATAGGGGTCTGTTCGGTCTGCACGAAGAGTTTTTCGTTGTAATACAGTTCACCGTTCTTTCCGCTGTTCTTTTGCAGGATAATCAGGTCGCTGCCCACCTCCGTTCCCGCGTTATCCGTAAAGAGGTTGTTCGGCAGGCGGGCTACGCCCACCAGATTGGCATGGTTCATCATATACTCGCGTATGGGCGCGTTGGTCGGGGCATCCAGTACCCCCTGCGAGGTGATGAACGCCACGATTCCGCCTTCACGCACCGCGTCAAGGCTTTTCAGGAAAAAGTAATTGTGTATCGTCCGTGCCGCCGAGAGCCTTGCAGGATCCTTGCTGCCCGAAAAATCCGGGTCGAACACCGCCACATCGCCAAACGGTATATTGGAGACAGCCAAATCAAAATGGTTCATGAACGGCTTTTCTATCTTCTCGAAGCCCTGTACCCTTACTTTCTGTCCGGGATGCAGGTGCTTCAGTATCTTGCCCGTCATCAGGTCTTTCTCAAAAGCCATGATGTCCGCGTCCGGTCTGTTCTCCAGCACGGCGTCCACGAATGCACCGACACCTGCCGACGGCTCCAGCACCCGGTCGGGACGGATGCCGTGTTCATGCAGCACGTCCGCGATGGTCCCGGTTATCTCCGGCGGGGTATAGAAGGCGGTCAGCACGGACTGCTTCATGGCATCCATATACCGTTTGTACTCCGTCTCGTCTTTTGTGTTCTCCCGCAGCAACCTGTGCAGTTCCACGGTAGGGGCAAACAGTTCGAGGTCGGACTTCGCCCAGTGGACGGCATCCGTCAGTTCCCTTGCAGGGTTGAGTATGTTCTTCAGTCCCCCGAAACCGCAATAACGTTCTAACAAGAGCCGTTCGCGTGCGGTGGGTGTGCGCTGTTCCCTGTCAAGGAGGAATGCCGTCCGTATCGCCTCGATGTTGTCCCGCAGCCTCTGTTTGCGGTTAAACGCCATACTCTTCGATATAGAGGATGACGGCTCCCGTCAGCTCCGTGTAGAGCAGGTCATATTCGGGCGACAGGGCGAAATTGTCGTCCGAGAGGTCATAGATGGAGAATACGTTTCCGACAAGTGGCAGCAGCTTCTGGGTAAAGGCTTCACATTTTTCTCCCGGTACTTCACCCGCAAATTCGTTCTCCACGACTTCGCGCAGGATGGCGTGCCTGGAGTAGCGAAGGCCCTCCGTCAGCACCTTCATCGCCAGTTCCTGCGCCCCGTCGGCAGGATAGCCTTCGAGCCTTGCCCGTTCATACGCTTCGGCGGCACGGTCGGTTCTTTCTCGGATGAAGGCTTCATCGGCTGCCTGTTCGAACTTGTTCGTGGTGAGGTAGTCCAGCAGGTACAGACCGTAATAGGAAAAGTCGGTCCGACCCTCGTTTTTCTTCTTGTTGTTCATTTCTTTGGAATTTAGTGGATTGATAATGATGATAGGGATAATCGTTGGAAAACGAGAAGAAAAAGGCACCCGGTATCCCTCCGAGTGCCACCACTAAATCCAAAGTATGAGTGTAATCCGGTATCGAAGAACAATTCATTACTCTGAACCAGTGGCAAAGTTAAACATTTATTTTCTTCTTTTCGCAGAGGTCGCTTTACTTTTTCTTTCTGGGAACACGAAAACCGTGTTATAGTCCCCGTCAAAGGCGACTACGGCATCAAAACTCTTGCCCTGCTTGCTCTTGAATCCTTTGAGCAGTTTCGTGTGTCCGTCGGTGAGCAGGTTTTTGATTTCATCATCAGAGAGGGTGCGGTTTGCTTTCAGGCGGAACACGGGCAGACCGCACTCCGCGTTGTCGCAGCGGACGACCTTGCCGTAAAACTGCATCGTCCCCGCTCCGCACTTGGGACACTTGCAGCCGGAATCCCTGCGGGCGAACAGCTTGTCGCACGACAGCAGTTCGGAGGTAATTTCCCGTGTATATGCCTCAATCTTCCTGCGGAAGTCATCGGCGGGCAGTTCCCCACGCTCGATGCGTGCCAATTCCTTTTCCCATTCGCCCGTCATGGCGACATCGGCAATACGCATCGCCTTCACGACCGAGTGGAGGGCAAGCCCTTTTTCGGTGGGGACAAGCGACTTCTTGCAGCGTTCCATATAGCCGCGCTTGAAAAGCGTTTCGATGATGGACGCACGGGTGGCGGGCGTGCCGATACCGCAATCCTTCATAGCCTGCCGCAATGCGTCGTCCTCTATCTCCTTGCCAGCCGTTTCCATCGCGGACAGCAGGGTGGCTTCGGTATGCAGCGGCTTGGGTTTGGTCTTTCCCTCCGTGATGGAGGCGGCTTTCAGTGCCAGCGTGTCGCCTTCCTGCCAACAGGGAATGGCGGCGGTTTCCTCTTGGCTGTTGTTCTCTTCTCCATTCTCCTTGCCATAGACGGCACGCCATCCGGCTTGCCTGATGATGCTGCCTTTTGCCACGAACTCCACTCCGGCACACTCTGCCGTGACGGTGGCAGTGTCCTTGACGCATTTTTCGGAGAAAGCCTCAAGCATGCGCCCGGCTATCATGTGATAGACGGTGCTGTCCTCTTTGGAGAGGAACAGCGGCTTCTCGCCCGTGACGAGCAGGGCATGGTGGTCTGTCACCTTGCCGCCGTCCAGGCTGCGGCGTGTCGGCACGGCTTTCGGCTGCAACTTGCCCTTCCATTCGGGCAGGCTGCCGGTGAAGGCAAGCAGCTTGGGGATTTCCGCGAACACGTCTTCGGGAATGTAGCGGCTTCCGGTTCGCGGATAGGTGATGAGCTTCTTCTCGTAGAGCTTCTGCGCGATTTCAAGCGTCTGTTCCGCCGTGAAGCCATGCTTGGCGTTGGCTTCCTTCTGGAGCGTGGTCAGGTCGTA
>OHJP01000955.1_pt1 | contig 13476 bp, 9 predicted proteins | sample 1568591 | NCBI WGS metagenome assembly OHJP01 (sample SAMEA3879567, study PRJEB24766) | human gut metagenome | biome: human-associated habitat; feature: feces | place: USA | collected 1985/1987
GCCCTTGCGGATCTGCTCTTCCGACAGTACAAACTCTGTGGCCGGGTAGACAGTGATGCTTTCCAGCTTCTCAATGGAACGCTGGCTCAGGATGTCGAAGCTGCGGATGGACTCCACCTCATCTCCCCACAGTTCGATACGATAGGGGTTTTCCTCCGTCAGATCAAAGATATCCACAATGCCGCCACGGATGGAGAACTGCCCCGGGCTTTCCACCTGATAGGCTTTCTCATATCCCATAGCCACCAGTCTGGATGCCAGTTTGCTCTCGTCCAGACTGCCGCCCCGCTCGGTGCGGATGATGTCTTTCTCCTCCCACAATACCTGCGGTGTCATCAGTGCCGCATAGGTGGTAACAATGGTGACCGGCTTACCCTCCACGACTCTGCGCAGGGTCTTGATCCGCTCCTGCACCAGCTGATTGCCGTGGATATCCGCCTGGAAAAAGATCAGGTCCTTCGCCGGATACAGCATGACATTTCTGTCATAAAAGCGGTATTCCTCGTAGATCTCTTTGGCCTTTAAGTCACTATAAGTAACGATGACCTTGTATTTCAGGCCATCGCTGAGTCCGTAGATCATATGAAGTTTCTGGGAGTCCACACAGCCGGACAGAGCTACGGTTCCTTTTCCCTGTCTGGTCACTTTTCGGATCTCATCATATTCCGCCAGTTCTTTCAGTGGCGCAATCAGTGCCTGCATCGCTTTTTCCTCTTACTATACAACCGTTACGCTTTCTTACTGTTAAAATGGTTCATGGCTGCATCCGCATTCTCAGTGATGATCATACGGATAGCTTCTGCTGCGGTCTTCGCCGCTTCGTCCATGGTGTTTCGTTCCTCCGCTGGAAAATGTCCCAGCACGTAGTCTGCCAGATCGAAGTTCTTCGGCTTCTCTCCCACGCCCATACGCACGCGGATAAAAGTATCATGCCCTAACATTTTGATGATATTCTTGAGGCCGTTATGGCCACCGGCGCTGCCTTTTTTGCGGATACGGATCTGTCCCACATCCAGACTGATATCGTCGGAGATTACGATCAGTTCCGCGGTGTCATCCACCTTGTAATAATCCACGATCTCCCGGATGCTCTCACCGCTCAGATTCATGAAAGTCTGGGGCTTCGCCAGGATCACCTTCTGTCCGGCCACATAGCCCTTGCCGATCAGCGCCTTATGCTTACTCTCCATGACGGCGATATTTTCTTCCTCTGCTAATCTGTCTATGACATCAAACCCGATATTATGTCTGGTATTTTCATATTCTTTGCCTGGATTTCCCAGCCCTGCGATAATATACATATATTTCTCCTTACCTTCTTGCAATCAATGCGTTATCTTATATTTTCGCATTTTTACGCAGAAAATGCAACTATTGGTTATTTTGCACAAATCGCCCCGGACATTGGATTTCAGATCCGGTGCCCGGGGCAATGTATTCGTTTCTTACTTTTATAACTTTTCTATTACTTTACAGGCATATTTAACTGCCAGCCGACACGGATCCGATCCGGTACAGTGATCAGCTTGTTATTCCATTTGATTATGTCTGCAACGGTGCAGCCATATCTTCTGGCAATTGCCCAGAGAGTATCGCCGGGTTTGATAATATAAGCGTCTGAATTGTTATTGTCCGTCGGAGTTACCGTCGTTCCTGTAGTCCGGTGCTGCGGGATCTTCAGTTTCCAGCCTATATGGATTCGGTTCGGATTCTTGATCAGATCGCTGTTGGCCGCTACAAGTTCTGCGACGGTGCAGCCGTACTTTTTCGCAATCGCACCAAGCGTATCACCGCGCTTGATGGCGTAGTCCAAGGCCGCCGGGCCTGCAGATGGCTGCCCTGCGGTAGTGCTGTTACTGCTGTTGGAAACAGCAGGGGTATCGTCATCATCATCGTCATCCGAACTGCTGTCACCGGTATCGGGTACCACAGGGGTCGGCGTATAGGATGGAGTATCCGGGACATCGGAGATATCCCCACGATTAGATACAGGATACAACACAACGGAACCGGTCAGAGGCACATAGTTGGTATCCTCAGGAGTATAACGCCACAAATAGGTCTTATTGGCTTCCACCACTGTGGTATCCGGCAGGACATTGCCCGCATCGTCAATCCACTCTAGTCGTCCGGCTGTGGGATGCAGGGAGCCTTCACTAATTCTCAGATCTGTATCCCTTAAGGTCTTGCCATCGGTGGTGATCCCGGTGTAGCCGGGGGTGCCGGTGGATGCGGCTCTTGTGATGGTGACGGTCATCGGTGCGCTGGTGATCGCATTGTAATTGTCGTCCCCTGCCTTGGTCGCCGTAACGGTGACGGTCCCCACTTTCGTGGGAATCAGCTTACCGTCAGCATCGATACCGGCCTGACCATCCCCATTGGTTACCGTATAGGTCACATTTCCTGTACCGGAGCCGCCCTTGGTACCCAGTTGCAGGGTATGGCCGAATTCCACGGTGGTTTTGCCGGTAACGGTCAATGCCGTCTGCTCTTCTTTGTTGGTCAGAGTGATCTTTACATTGACGGTGCTTGTCTCATAATTGGTGGACGCAATGGTCACGGGCAGAGTCACGGTATCGCCTACCGCACCGCCTGCCAGAATGTAGGTCACCTTACCGGTGTCTGTATCTATGTTCCAATCCGTAATCGTCACGGAACCGGTCTTACCTGCTGTACCGCCTTTCGCAAAGACCAGAGTGCCTGCGTCAGCGGGCATACCGGCATTGACAATCGATGTCTCGCCTGCAGTCACATTATACTTCACACTGACGGGGATATCTGCCAGCGTACAGGCCGCCGCTTTGCGGATGTTCGGTTTGATCTGCCACTTGATCTGCTTATAATTCCTGCTCTCAGGAGTAAAAACAGCGGTATATGCTGCGGTCGTGCCGGCATTGGGAATCTGCCTGCCGGAGAACTTCCATGAGCCGGGCACTACGATGCCATTCAGTCTTACCGTAAGTCCGTTGATAACGATATCCGAAATCTTTGTACCGTAAACCGCCCCGGCATCTGCTGTCCCTTCCACCGTCAGCTTGTCTGTCGGCCTGATCGTAAATGTTTTATCAACGCTTCCTTCGTAATTGCCCTGCCCCGTGATGTTCAGCGTATATATTCCTGCCTCTGTGCCGGTGTTACTGCTGACCTTATAGTCCTGCCCCTCTGTCAGTTCTGTCCCGTTGTAGGTCACTTTGACCGCCGCTGTCAGCGGATTGCCGGTGTACACAAGATCATTTGCATTTGCGATCTCCACCTGCGTATTTTCACTGTTCAGGCTTGCCGGGGTGATAGTAAGCTGAAAGCCCTTTAAAGGCGTCTGCCACTGGTAGGCTCCGTCTTTCTCCTTGCCAATGCTCACGCAAATGATGTCGTAAGCTTTATCAGCTTCCAGGCTCTCCCACCCTATATTGTTACTGCCGTCCATAGTAACATCATAATGGTAAGCACCGTTCCCGTCAGACCACACATCTCTCCTGTGCTCCGTCAACAGAGCCGTCGTGCCATCCTCCTTCACAAGATACCATTCAAATCCCATTCGTCCGATATGACTGTCATTGGTTGTCACAGAAATTGCAAAAGGTATTTTATGTTCGCCGTATGCAATGTTACCGGTTCTGTCGCCGATAACCGTAATCTGGGCATCCTTCGCTGTTAATGTAAGTCCCTCGGAATACTCTATTACCTCTGTAGGATCTACCGTAATATTGCCGTTCATCAAGGCATAACCTTCCGGAATCATATGGTAGACGGGGGCACTGCATTTAAGTCCTGCCACCTTGCCGTCCATAAGTTTAATACCATCTTCTGCGCCAGCTTCCACGGTCAGTTGACTAATATAGCAGCCATCCGTCAGCGTCAGCTTTGCACCTTTCTCAACCGTCAGGCCTTGAAGTGCGCCATTTGAACTCACTTTTTCTTTGCTGTCCCGGATTTCCAGAGGATATTTGGATGACCCCGATAATGTGATACTACCTTTTATACACACACCATTCAGATCGAGCGTTCCCTTGGCCGTGAGAAAACTCCATTTTACTGTAGAAATATCGTACTCGGCTCTCTCACCTTGTAACGTCAGCATACCACCCTTCGCCTGCCAGGCCTCCAGCGCCGTCGTCATATCAGTATAATCCGCGCCATCCAATGTCGCCACCACGGTCTCTGTCGTATCGTCCGCCATTACCGCAATGCCGTCATTACTCATCAATGACGTAGCACTGACGCCACCGGGGATTATTGAATCCCCACTTACAGTATCTCCTACCGCATCCTCTTCATGGGTACTATTCACAGCCCTTACCACCACCTGATCGTCAGGGGCAGGCGCCACCGTTTCAGCATTCCCCATCTCTTCTGCCAGCACCGTTACCGGCATCATGCCAAAGCACAGAGTAAATGCCAGAACGACACTCAATAACCTTTTCTTCATAAATGCACCTCCGTTAATCAGCAAACGTCATTTCCGCAGTGATTCTGTCCGACTACAACGATCATTTCCCTCTATCCAGTCCATTCTGCGTCTCTGCACCGGAATTCGCCTTTCATGTCATGTAATCTGCTTCGGATACTGTTACTTTTTACTGTAAGTTCATTGTACCATAGTGTATGAAAAAATAATTCTCCCTGCATGAATCGACCCAAATATGTCATGAATCGACCCTGCCCGTGACACGCTAAGGACACTAGGCTAAGAACACTCAAGGGATCGGTAAAAACTCAAATTGGTTATTTTGCACAAATTTCATTTTCGGGAAAACAGCCAATTTCCGCATGGCATATTTCGTTACTTATTTTCCGAATCTAAAGTATCTATTCCCGGCATTGTATTTTATAATAAAAATGGAGTGTTACCAAAACGGTAAGCGGTTCACCTTTCGCCAAAATGATGACATTTTGAGAGCTTCCAGTATTATTGGAGGTGATACAGATGGGAAATCTATTGAAAGGTACATAAGATGCTGGAAACAGTGGTAGGCATTGTCGGTATTGTTGTTACGATCATCAGTATCATCGTAACGCTTATCAGTATCGTACAGACTGCACGGAAACATAAACATCAAAAAAGCAACCGCCCTCGCCAGGAATAGGTTGCTTTCTTGATCTGTAACTAAAAACCAGGTGAACCGTTGCTGTACGGTAACACTCTTTTCTTTTATTATTATCTTAACACTCTCTTTTGATTTCGTCAATAAAATTCACCATTTACATAAAATTGAGTCTAAATTGTACCCGGTCTTGACTTTTCCCAGATTATTGTTATACTAAAAAAGTTGTACAGCCCATAAAAACAAGGTCTTATAGGGCTCGCCGATTCCCGGCGTAAAATGAATCGTGTGTTCGGGACCTTCCACACGTAAATAAAAACTAAAGGAGAAAACAAATGAACAAGAAAGTACTGTACCTCGTACACGGAGCGGTGATTGCTGCTCTCTATGTTGTGCTGACCATGTTAGCCAACGCTCTGGGACTGGCAAATTATGCCATTCAGGTCCGCTTCTCGGAAGCCCTGACCATTCTTCCCGTATTTACCCCTGCTGCCATACCGGGACTTTTCCTGGGATGTATCATCAGCAATACCATGACCGGCTGTATGCTGCTCGACATTATCTTCGGCAGTCTCGCAACCCTGATCGGTGCCTTCGGCACATATCTGCTGCGTGATAAGAACAAATGGCTGGCTCCCCTGCCTCCCATCATCGCCAACACCATCATCGTTCCTTTCGTGCTGGCTTATGTGTATCATTTAGAGGGTGGCATTCCTTATTTCATGCTGACTGTGGGTATCGGTGAGATCATTTCCTGCGGAGTGCTCGGCATGCTGTTACGCACCGTGTTACAGAAATACCGCAAATACATTTTTGACGTACAGAAATAAGCGGTCATCCCGCCAAAAAGGCGTCCGGATCCTTTCACAGGTTCCGGGCGCCTTTTGCTGTCCACTTGTATTTAATTATCTATTTTCATATAGGAAATAAAATGATTGCCGTTCTCCGCGAACCATGTTGTAGCATCGTTCATTCCCTTTTTGTACAACTTTCCGGTGGACGGCTCCATGATGACAACGTTGAATTCATTAAATCCGGTCACCAGCACCGCCTCGCCATCCTCCAGGATCGCCAGTACCGGAATATCCTGATTCACATAATACAGTACCGCATCCAGACTACAGCCGCTCAGATCCAGTACCTGTACGCCTGTCATATTTTCTTCCAGAATCTGTATTGCCGTCTTGCCCTGCGCCAGGTCATATTCGGTGTTGCGGGTGATTCCGGCATGCCGCAGGATATTGTCCAGACATACCGTCAGGCTGTTCTTCTGGTCCGTGACACTTTCTTCCTTGATTGCCATGATCTGGTTTCTGCTGACACGATTGCCCTTCAGCCATACCGTAATGCCTCGGTCGTTCGCAACAACCCCGGCGGAATCGTAGGCTTCCTTCACCGCTTTCCCGGGAGCACTGTAAATGCCCTGTACCCCATAAGCATTGTATACATAATATCTGGAAACTTCGCTGACCGCATCCAGTGTCAGTTCTCTTCCGCCCTCAAATACGACCTCCTTCGGATTCAGCACCTTGATAGTCTTGGTATCAATGGTTGTCTTGGTCTGTATCTGCACATATCTCTCATAAATATCAATATCCGCTGTGACTACTTTATTCTGTCCCGGCTCTTCTTCCACATTGTTCATGATCTGGTCATCCAGGATCTCCTGATAGCTGCCGTTCTCAGAACGCTGTATTCTCGACAGGGTGATCTGATTGCCCTCGATGGCGCAATCCACGATGTAGATGCCATCCTGTCCGTATTCCTTCAGATTATCTCCGGAAGAATTGCTGATGCAGACCTTATACATGGGGTAAAAGATCTGTCCGGAATTCTCTGTCCGGATGTCGCTCTCCCTGGCCACGCCGTAGATAATATCTTCTCCCATGAAGCCAAGCGGCCGGATAGCCTCACCGTCCTCCGCCCGGATCACTGTCTGTTCTCCGGTATTCAGATTCCGGACATTCAGCTGGTTGCTGTGGTTGATGTCATCCCCTTCCTGCCATACGATGATCTCATGGTTCTCCGATACCTGAAGGCTGTCATCCTGTCTTATACTTACCAGCTGTTCAGCGCTGCGATTCTCTAGATCCACATCATAGACACCGTTTTCCAGGAAAAAATATACATGTTGCTGTCTGTTCCGGTACAGCAACTGTTCCATCTCATCCTTCAGCACCGCATAGCTCTTGGAATATGGGATATAGACTTCTTCCTCGATCGTATTCAGCGAATTGTCATAGCTGATGATCTGAATGCCGGTCTCTCCCTCATGTCTTCCGCGATTCATGTAACCATACACGGCAAATTTCACATTACCGCCCTCGTCTACATCCAGAATCTTGATGCCATGATTGTCATACAGAGTCCGCCGGTCGGCATTATCTTTATCATAGAAGGAGAAGATCACTGTCAGTCCGTTGGTAGCCGCATTATAGCTGAGTAACTGCCCCATATCGGAGAACACCACGGTATTGCCATCCGCGCTCTCCATCATATCCACATTTTCATCCGTGATTCCCAGAAGGATCTTGTCATTGGCATACATCCGGGTAGTATCCGGGATCTGTGTCATGGTACGCTCATAATCCAGCAGATACATTCTCTCCGAAGTATATCTGACTCTGTAATACTCTTCGACATTGTAGTAGATCTTATTTTTGCCCTCTCCGGTGGATACCACAAAATCCATCAGCAGAGAGGCCACATTCCCACTGATCTGTGTCAGCCGGATGGAAGCCGCGTCCTCCTGGACCGGTTCCAGACTGCCCCAGGTGATCTGCTGAAAGCTGCTGTGAATATTCACTTTATGAAAAGTGCCGTTATCTGTCAGCTTGGAATTCGGTTCCAGATATTTCGTCAGTTCCTTGGCCACTTCCTTGTCGTATAATTTTCCGTGGAAATCCGTCGCAAATTCCAGGATTTCCGAAATATGCACATCATCATTCCATAAAATAGTCGTATAATAATATACCTTCTGTTCCCCTTCCAGTTCCAGGATCAGGGTCAGACTGTATTGTGTATTCGTGTCGATCAGGTCTTTTAACGTAAGGGAAACGGAAAAGCTTTTCCCATTTGCCTTCCATCCGGTGACTTCACTGTTCTCGATCAGCCGGCTGCCGTCGATGCTGCGAACCTCTGTCGAGATCCCCGTAATTTCTCTTCCGAACGTATCCACGGTGAAATTCGCCTGTCTGCCCTCCCCCAGCAGAGTAATGCAGTCCTTCTGGTAAGCCACATCCATCTCCACGGTATTTCCGTGCAGTTCATTGCATGCCACACCGCCGCTTTCCATGGTGATCATAGGCAGAGTGGCCGGAGCCATCTCCATGGTCATATTGTTATGTCCCTGATTCATAATGCTGCCGATGATCAGTGCTGATGCCAGAAATACTACAACACACACGGCAATTCTAATGATCGTTTTCTTCATTCTTGATTCTTCACTCATTCATTATTCAGCAATTTTTCCAGTGTCGGTGCCACATGGAGCAGTTCCTCCACAGTACCGATATCTGCGCTTTTCTTCGGGCGCATACCGTTCTTTTTCACTGCCCGGATCAACAGATTCTTCGGGGTATGTTCCATATCGATGAATTCCAGGATCTGGGTCTCATAGCCCTGTTGTTCCAGCAGATTTGCTCTCAGAGCATCGGTGAGCAGTGCAGCCACGCGCTCCTTGATGATGCCGTATTTTAACACTGGTTTTAAAGGATCACATTTTATCTGCCGGTTCAGTTCATGCTGACAACAGGGAACCGCCAGAATGACTCTGGCCCCCCATTTTACCGCCTTGTCTAACGCATAATCTGTGGCAAGGTCACAGGCATGCAGGGTCACCACCATGTCCGCCACATCTGTGCCCTCGTAGGTACTGATGTCTCCCCTCTCGAACTTTAATCTGTCATACCCCAGCTTTTCCGCCAGTTCATTGCAGTGTTTTATCACATCGGTCTTCAGATCCAGTCCGGTCACCTGGATATCTCTATGCTGTAATTCATGCAGATAATAGTACATTGCAAAGGTAAGATAGGATTTGCCGCAGCCAAAATCAATAATGCGGATGGTACGGTCTTTCGGCAGTTCATCGATCACATCCTCGATAAATTCCAGATACCGGTTGATCTGACGGAATTTATCAAATCTCGCCCTGGTCACCCGGCCGTCCGGGGTCTGCACGCCCAGTCCTACCAGGAAATCCACCGGTTTTCCTTCCTCTAAAATATAATGCTTGGTACGGTTGTGAGCCAGTGCCTGCAGTTCCTCCTCTTCAGAAGCAGCCGCCCCCTCCGTCCGCGGTGACTTGCCACTGTTTTTCACCTTCAGTGTCAGCTTGCCTTTTTTGCTGACCAGAGCGGTGGCCTGCAGGGTCTTCGCTGAGAATTCTCTCTGCCGGAACTGCTCCTGTAAGGCGGTGCAGATCCGGTCCGTCAGCTGTTCTGCTGTAAAATTCTCGTGAAACACCTGAGTTCCTCTGTAAGCAGTCTCCTGGAACAACAGTTCCTCCCGGATCAGCACCGGGCGGATCTTTACCTTCTGGGTCTGTTCCGGATGACGGCTGTTGCTCAGGATGATCTGCTGCAGATCTTTATTCAAAATTTTCTGTAAAAGTATTTTCAGTTCTTCCATGGTTTATCCTGTTTTTCAAATGTTTTGCGCATATTATAGCACGCTTTCCTATAAGAACGCAATCATTCCCCGTCGTCCACCGTGTCTCCTTTTGTAGATCTCATTGCACACCAACACATGGATCAGATCATTTGATACTTTTTCCGCTTCCTGTTCCAGGATCGTGCTGATCGTATCCGCTATCCGGAACAGACTCAGGCGGTCCGGATATTCATCATAGATCATGCTTCCTTCATAGTCGTATTTGTCCAATATTTCCGCAATCCTGCGCTGACAGCGTCTGACTTCTCCGGGATAGGTCTGCTGCAGATATTCCAGATCATTTAAGATCTCGTTTTCATCCATTCTCCCCGGATAGCCCGGAAGTGTCATAAAAAAAGGCCTTGATACCATATCCAAATGCCTCATGCTTTTTTATAGCATATGCGTAAAAGAAAAAAGAGGTGCTGCGAAGCTTATCGCAGCACCTGAATTCTCGCCATTGCTCTCTGCAATGCCGTCTCTGCCCTGGCAATATCCGTCTCCGGCGTCTTGCTGCGCAGTCTCTCTTCCGCACGGTGCAATGCTGCCTCCGCACGGTTTTCATCGATCTCATTCGGCCATTCGATAATCTCTGCCAGAATGGTAACTCCTTCGGGAAGGATCTCGGCGAATCCGGAATGCAATGCTGCTTCCTTCTCTCCGTCCTTCTCCGTAATATGCAGGATACCCGGCTTCACGATCACCGTCAGGGGAATGTGGCCCGGAAGGACACCAATCTGTCCTTCCGTGGTATTGAATTCTACCATATCCACAATTCCCTCATAGAATACTCTTTCCGGGGTTATGATACGAAGTGTGAATTCTTTATCTGCCATATCTGTACTCCCCTCTCATGCTATGCATGAACCTTTGCCAGTACATCATCAATGCTTCCGGCATTCAGGAAGTAGCTCTCCGGAATATCATCATGCTTACCGTCCAGGATCTCACGGAATCCACGGATGGTCTCGCTGATAGGTACATATTTTCCTTCCAGACCGGTGAACTGTCCTGCCACGAAGAAAGGCTGGGACAGGAATCTCTGGATCTTACGGGCACGGGATACGACCAGCTTGTCTTCCTCGGACAGCTCATCCATACCGAGGATAGCAATAATATCCTGTAATTCCTTATATCTCTGCAGGATCTCCTGTACACCGCGGGCGGTCTCATAATGCTCCTTACCTACGATTCTGGGATCCAGAATGCGGGATGTGGACTCCAGAGGATCCACTGCGGGATAAATTCCCAATTCTACAATAGAACGGGACAGAACCGTGGTGGCATCCAGATGTGCGAATGTGGTCGCAGGTGCCGGGTCTGTCAGGTCATCCGCAGGCACATAAACTGCCTGTACGGAAGTAATGGAACCGTTCTTGGTGGATGTGATACGCTCCTGGAGCGCACCCATCTCTGTCTGTAATGTAGGCTGGTATCCTACTGCGGAAGGCATACGGCCTAACAGTGCAGATACCTCACTTCCGGCCTGGGTGAATCGGAAGATGTTGTCGATGAACAACAGCACATCTTTTCCGCCCTTGTCACGGAAGTACTCTGCCATGGTCAGTCCGGTCAGACCGACTCTCATTCTTGCTCCGGGGGGCTCGTTCATCTGTCCGAATACCATGGTGGTCTTATTGATAACGCCGGACTCCTGCATCTCATAATACAGGTCATTTCCTTCACGGGTACGCTCGCCTACTCCGGTAAATACAGAATAGCCGCCGTGCTCCGTGGCGATGTTCCGGATCAGCTCCTGGATCAGAACCGTCTTTCCAACGCCTGCACCGCCGAACAGACCGATCTTTCCGCCCTTCTGGTAGGGGCATAACAGATCCACGACCTTGATGCCGGTCTCTAAGATCTCCGTCTCCGTGGACTGGTCCTCAAAGCTGGGGGCCTTTCTGTGAATCGGAAGCTTCTTTTCTGTCTGCGGCTTCTCTTTATTGTCGATGGGCTCGCCCAGTACGTTGAAAATACGTCCCAGCGTATTCTCTCCCACAGGGACCATGATCGGTCCTCCGGTGGCCACGGCTTCCATACCGCGGACAAGGCCGTCTGTGGGACCCAGAGCGATACATCTTACCGTATCGTCACCAAGATGCTGGGCGACCTCCACCACAAGAGTGTCCCCGTCCTTCCTGGTGATCTCAATGGCGTCATTGATCTCAGGAAGTCCGCCCTGGGGAAACTTAATATCCAGAACGGCACTGATGACCTGAGTGATCTTACCAATGCTTTTCTCTGCCATCCTCTTTCTCCTTGTTTTGATTTTAATTTTACCCTTCGATCGCATTCGCTCCGGCGATGATCTCCGTCAGCTCCTGGGTAATGGAGCCCTGTCTTGCACGGTTATACTGCAGAGACAGCTTTTCGATCATCTCCTCGGCGTTGTTGGTGGCCGAATCCATGGCCGTCATACGGGCCCCGTTCTCACTGGCCACCGCCTCTAAAAATGCGCCGTAGATCAGGCTGCTGACGTATTTGGGAATGATCGCGTCCAGCACCTCCGTCTCGTCGGGCTCATAGTTCATAAGAAGGAGATCCGGCTTTAGGCCCTCTCCCCCTGCATCGCCCTTGAGCTCCGCCGCCTCCGTATCCACTGGAAGGAGCTTCATGAACCGCGGGATCTGGCTCACCGTATTCTTAAACGACGTATAAGCCAGATAGATCTCGCCGATCTCCTGTTTTTCAAAAAGAGACAGCAGCTCTCTTGTGATCTCCATGGCATCGGAATACAGGGGCTCATTGATCACATCCGAATGATCCGCCGCGATCTCATAGCCCTTTCTGGCCAGCGCGTCACGTCCCTTCCGCCCCACAGCAAAGATCCTCACATCCTCCGGCTTAAGGCCGCTGCCGGTCACCAGGCGCACCACGTTGGCATTGTAGCCGCCTGCCAATCCCCGGTTGGAGGTGATGACCACCACCGCCTTTTTGGGAGAGGTTCCCGGTTTTAAGTATCTGTGGCTGATCCCCTGGGATTTTAAGAGCATTTCCTGGATCGTGCTGTACATCATATTGAAATACAGCCTGGAATTCTCCGCCCGGGCCCTGGACTTCTGGAGCTTGACGGTGGCGACAAGTTTCATGGCTTTTGTGATCTGCTCCGTACTCTCGATACTGGATTTCCTGCGTTTAATGTCTCTCATGGTTGCCATGCTCTGTCACCTGCCTTATCTTGCTGCCTTGCACTCTTCAATGGCCTTTTTAAGAAGCTCTTCGGTCTCCGGCTTCATTTCCTTTGTTTCCCGGATGCTCTTCGGGATCTCCGGATATTTTGTGTCGATATACTGGAACAGCTCCTTTTCAAATGCCAGCACCTGGCTGGTGGGGATATCCAGAAGATATTTCTTCGTAGCCGCGTAGATGATGATGACCTGGTATTCCACCGGCATGGGCTGGTACTGGGGCTGCTTTAATACCTCACGGATCCTCTCGCCCTGGGCAAGCTGCTCCTTGGTGCTGGCGTCCAGCTCAGATCCGAACTGGGCAAAGGAAGCTAACTCCCTGTACTGGGCCAGCTCCACACGGATGGGAGCCGCGATCTTTTTAATGGCCTTGATCTGGGCCGCACCACCTACACGGGATACGGAAAGACCGGCGTTGATGGCCGGACGGAAACCGGAGTTGAACATTTCCGTTTCCAGATAGATCTGGCCGTCGGTGATGGAGATCACGTTGGTGGGGATATAAGCGGAAACGTCGCCTGCCTGGGTCTCGATGATGGGAAGGGCAGTCAGGGAACCGCCTCCCAGGTCGTCAGACAGCCTGGACGCTCTCT
>OHJP01000956.1_pt1 | contig 13460 bp, 18 predicted proteins | sample 1568591 | NCBI WGS metagenome assembly OHJP01 (sample SAMEA3879567, study PRJEB24766) | human gut metagenome | biome: human-associated habitat; feature: feces | place: USA | collected 1985/1987
TTGGCTCACGATGCTACTTCTTTATCTGAATGCAGGTCTGTATCTTGCTGACCTGTACCATCTGGTGAAACGTAAGTCAAAAGCGGAAACAGTCAGTCTGATGGCGATACCGGGAATCTTTGCGATACTTTTGGTGTCGGTGGCATCGTTTTTCACACATGTGCCGAATCTTCTGAGAGAAACTTCACGGGCAAAATGTCTGAGTCTGCTTATAACGACAATGTTGCCGGAAACGAACCTTGCGCTGCTTCTTGTTGTGTTTCTTTATCCGGTTCTATGGGGAATCGGGTTCTGGCGTCAGCGGAAGCACGAGCATGGCAGCTGCAAACGCTGGGCGCTGTCCTGTATTCCGGATTATATTGCATGGATTATACTGGTGTGTGGTATAGGCTATCACCTGATTTTCGGGAAAAATATCCTGCATAGTGTTCTGGAAAATGCAAAGGACGGAGATTTGCTGGCTCTTTATGGCTCATCCCACGGAATAGGGTTATACATATGGATGTATGGGACTTATATACTTGTGTGTAAGGAAGTGGTGCTGCTTGTCGGTCTTTTGTCTGAGCTTTTGCTTATGCGGATTCCGCTTCGCTATCGCAGTGGAAAAAATGCTGTTACCTTTGTCAGCTTTTATTATCTGTTTTGCCAGAATGCCGTTTTTCGGGGTACCTTTCTGATGGAAGCCGCGCTGGTGATTCCCCTTTGCGGAGTGATGCTCAGGGAAGCGGCGTCGCCTTTCAGCGATAATGCATCGATTATGCTATACGCAGCCTTTTTGCTGCTGACAGGAGCAGTGTTTGTCGTTCTTATTGTCATTCATCCAATCATGCGGACACTTTCCTGCTTTGATGCCTGGGGACAGCGTAAGCAAATCAGAGAGCTTTTCTGTACGGAATATTTTCTTATGCAGCCGGTTTTCAGGAACAGATTGTTCACGGTCACTTATCATTTTATCATTGATGAACAGGACGCAGCCGGTGTGTACTATCTTCCGCTTCTCACAGACATCAGCGGATGGACTTACTCGAAAAATAAGAATGGAAGATGGAAAAGGATCACCTTTGCAGATGGCAGGACGCTTGAGGTGTCGGAGCAGGAGGCAGAGGCGGCAAAGGAAATGCTTTCTTATGCGTCAAACCGGCTCTGTGCTCAGAAGGAAACCGGAGGAAATCGGAGCAATATAAACAATATGCCGGGAACAGAGGAAACATGGAACCCGGTCATAAATCCGGCGAAAACGACATACCAGAAACTGGTTAAAGTATTTATGTGTATGTTGATTATTCTTTTCATGATGAGTTATCAGATATTGAAATAATGTCTGAAAAATGACTATATTTTCGTTGCTATCAATCTGAATACTTTCAGTCAGCTTCGTTCAACAGATTCCAAATGTCCGATATTGTGAAGTTTGGTGAAAATATCAGTATTATTCAAAAGAGAGCAACTTTTGAAAAAATATCAATATTAGAGGTGTATTACCGATGGCAGGCATCAGGAGGAAGAAAGTGCGCCGTTAGTTGCCGCATTTTTTTCCGGGCTGCCTGTGGGAACGCTGAATGTTGCGCACATCATAATCCGACTTTCCACCGCGAACCTTTTGTCAGGGATGCAGGGGGAAAGCTTCTGACGCTTCTGAAATGCCTTTGCAGAGGATGCTCAGAGGTGCCGCATGGCGGGTATGAATGAACATTTGTCGAAGCCGCTGGAAATGGACAAGGTTGTTTCCGTTATTGCGAAATACAGGGGGTAAAGGGAAGATGGAGAAACTGTTGTTTACGCTTATACTGGTTCTGGCTGTCGGTATCATTTATTTGATAACGGGCAGAAACCGGCGGCAGATAAATAAAATCCCGGAGGGAATGGCAATATTATGTCAGCCGCCGGGGAAAAGGTATGTCGTATATGCGCTGGGAGTGCTGGCAGTTGTTTTTGTGGGAATTTTCAGCATCCTTTACATAATGGACGGAGCCCCCGGGGAGGCGAGGGGGATGTGGAGCCTGTGTGTGGCAATGGCAATTCTGCTTTTAATAGTTACCATATTTGCGGGAAATATCATGGCGAGGGAATGTATTTATTTTAATGGAGATACAATACAGATAGAAAAAGCCTTTCAGAAGCCCCGGACAGTCAGATGGCAGGAAATCCGGAAAATAGACGGCAGCTTTGATAATATGGTTAATTTATATCTTTCGGATGGAACAAAAATCCTCACAGTGGGTATCGGCATGGTGAATTATGAGCTATTCTGTGACGTACTCAGGAAGAAACGCCCTGAAACGGTTGCCGTGTATTACCGCTCTCAGGTCTACGAAAGTCCGCAGAAGCGGATTCTGCGATACGGGACGGAGTACTATATTCTGGCAGGATTGGGAATTTTAATCCTGCTGGAATATCTGGCAATGCTGTTGCTTTCGGGGGAGGAAAATCCATTGCGGGGTTTTTCACAGAGTGAGCCTTCGGAATGGTTTTCCCTGTTGTTTGCGCCGATTTACGGTGTGGCATGTTTGATTTTTCTGTTTATCATGTGTAATACAAGAGTATGGTATTCGGAAGAAAAAATGATGATAAAACATCCTATACGAAAGGAAACGGAGTTATACTGGCGGAACATACAGAGAATCGAAGCAGTTACAGCAGTAAAGCAGGGGAAAAGAACCTGGAAAAAGCTGCGGATTTATACAAAGGAGGGGGTATACAAAATTAGTTTTGCATACCTTACCCATGGAAAAGACGATTTTATGGCGGAAGTTCTGAAAATGGTTGAGAAATATGAAATTATAAATTGAAATTCTTTATGACTGTTTTGACGAGTTTAAATTAGTAGTGAAATGTTCACCACCTGGATATTATCAGGAATTTTTGGAGGGTCTGGTAAAAATTGATGCAGAGGCTACCAGAAGATTTTTGGTAAATCTCGGAAGTGAGTCTTACAGGACGGGACGAATCAATGACGAATTTATCCATGTGGTCTGCAGTGGCTTTTATGCGGGATTGTTTGAAGTAGTAGTTCATGATATGCCGAGAGAGGCAGCAGAAGGATATATCAGGGAGCTGCGTTCCTTTTATAATAACGGCTGGAAAGAGTATTTCTAGGAAAAAGCGTTCAGATGCATCGATTATCAACCGATAATTTGTGAACACAGGAATCATAAATTGTCGGTTTTTTTATGAGATATGGTTAGTTAAAACTAACAAAAGGAGGACAGATATGGATACAAAGAAACAAAATCCGGTTGCTGTCTGCCGTATGCATCAAGAAGAGTGGAATCCAGATCCAGAATAACAGCCTGTGGCATCTGAACACTGTAAATTTTCCTCCGAAGTACTCTGGCAATCGCAAGGAACTGGTTTAAAGTGTCTTCATCCATACGGTTAAAGAATCTTGATACCGTAGGCTGTGATGCAAGCGCATCTTTTTCAAGTACAGACTTGAATACAGGAGCATTGGTTTTAAACGCTTTTTCTAAAAGCGTATCAATACCAAGTTTGCTTATGAATTCTTTGATAAGAAGCAAGCCTGCATCGGATGAGAGATCTCCTCCATCAAAATTTATTTTAATCTGTCTATTGATTTCTAAGGCTAATGTGTTTACAATACTCATAAAGGGCTCCTTTGTTTGGGATTGTTAAGACTTTGAACACCTTAATTTTACCACAAATGGATGCTCTTTTTTCATTCACCTGATAGATGAAAAGCAATATTCAGCGAAAATACAGTAACAATGTGGCTTTCAGCAACTTTCACGGCTGAGCCGTGAATAATCTAGGTTTATTAAAATGGCAATACCAAACGCAGGACAAGGATTTAAAACCGGATTTTATGCCAGAGAGAATGGATGGATATTGTGATATCATGGAATTTAAGATGCCGCATTTGGATGGCAAATGTATTGTGGGAGTGCGTAGCACGGAACAATCCGTAGGCATCAAAGTCGGGGGCTTTTGACCCCGACATCATATTATTGTATATGAGAGAGGAATGTAGGTTATTGTGAAAAGAAAGATTGTGAATATGGGGACGATAGGAATAGTAGTTATAATTCTGCTGGTTGGTGTCTTAAATTATAAACAGGCGGCAGAAACCAAAATGAAAAAGATTGAAACAGAGGAAAACAGAGTAAGAGAAAACAAAACAAATTATACAAACGAACAGGACAGCAGCAACATATGTGAGTCAGTAAAGAAAGTTGATTTTTCGTCAAAAGAATATTCGATTAATTGGGAGATTTATACAGATCAGGTGGAACTGGCATATAAAGAGAACTTTTATAGGATCATTACAAATCAGATGCCATTGGAGTATGGGGAAGAAAAGGCTGTCTATTTTCGGGATCATCTACGAGGGATATCTGATTTGGATGACATGGAGTTTATAGAACAATTTGTAAAAAAAACAAGATATCGTTTTATTGATTGTGATGGGGATGGACTTCCAGAATTGCTAATGGACATTGGAATAAATGGTTTCTGCATATTAAAGTATCTTGTGGAAGAACAAAAAGTGGAAGTTTATCACTGGCTGAACGAATATGAAGTACTTCTTGGTTCGAATCAGATAGGATACTGTAATTCTACGAGTGCAAATAATACCCGATATGGATATAAAACATTGAATAGGGCAGGAGAAGTGGAGAATGAAATTTATTTTACTGCTTATTATGGCGAGACTGGAATAGAATATGAAATTTATATATTCGGAGATGAAAGTATGAGCGGGCATCTGAATCAGGAACAATGGGATGAAGTGACAAAAGACTTTTTTACAATGCTTGATTGCCCTGTTACTATGGTAACGTATGAGGAGGCTTTTGGGAAAAATTTTACTGGAACAGAAGCGCTGCATGGGAATACTGATGAGGCAATGAGGGCATATGATGAGTTTTTGTCAGGAGAGAGAGCGTTGGAAAATTCTGGTGGAAGAAACATTAAAATGTTATGATGTTTGTAAAAATGGCGAGATTGTGTATAAATATACAAAAGAAAATAAAGAAAGCTATTCCTTTTATAAATTTGAGTTTTCTGGAAATGCGTTTAAAACAATTGCATTTTACCGGAATGACAGTAATGGAAATGGTGTATATGATGAGCATGATGAGTATGAATGTAATGAAACTATTTGCACGTTTGAGGAGTGGACTAGCAGTGCAGAAGGATATTTCAGTATCGATAAAAATGGAGATGTGCAGATTTTGCATATGATGGAATGGAAAGATTACAATGAATCAAAGAAAAGATAGGAAACCAATGAATCAAAGAAAAGGTGGGAAACAGTATGTTTGTGGAGCGGGTATTGGGATCATAAGTTTAATTGCTTTTTATGCAGTCTTAAGCGGTACGGAGAATAAACGGATTTTACAAGTGAAGAACGAGATATACACTTTTGAAATGACAGAGGAAGAAGCGGCAAAGGCTGTTTTTGATTACATATATTCAGATTGTGACTATGATTATGACGCAAAGGTTATTTCTACTATGCAGCAGGGAGAAATGGTATATTTATACCAAACGCAGGAAAAAAGTGACTTGCAGTATGAAATGTTACAGAGCAAAGATAGGACAGAAGATGGGCAATATTATGTCTTTGCACACGATACACGTTATGTAACAGATGCCCTTTCGCAGGGCTTCTATGATGAATATCACACGGATTACGCAGTTAATAGGAAGACAGGCGAAGTTCTTCGGGAGTCTCAATGGATAGAGACTGATGCAGGTTATAAATTGCTTTATAGTGAAGCATATGAAAATGCGGTTAATCAGTTATATTTTAATGAGGATGTTTCAGATGGAAAGATGCTGGAGGAACAAGCTGCAAGAGCTCTTTTTTATTATATGTATTCGGATGAGGGGGATTATGATTCAATAGTTGTAAGAACATATAAACAGGAACAGTCGGTATATGTATATCAGTTTCCAGAAGATCAGGAGTTTCCTTGTGTAAGAAATTTTTCATGTAGAGGTATGACGGAAGATCAGGAATATTATATTTTTGCAGATTATACAGACTATTATACTCATGGTTATGAACCTGTTTTTACTCATTATCAGTATCTTACAAGTTATGCTGTTAACAGGGAGACGGGCGAAGTGCTTCGGGAACGGGAATGGAGTGATATAGAGTGTGAGTGGTTGTATAATGAAGAGTATAAAAAAGCAGTTAAATAGTGGAAACTATTTATAGGTAATTGCGAAACAAGTTCGCAATTCTGATTGAAAATACGGAAGAAATATAACGGAATTTTTATATAGGGAGAAAGTCTTATGCCGGAAGAAAAGGTACAGAAAAATGGAGATGCCATTATAGCAGGAGATTTTACTTTTGAATTGGAGGGAAATTGCCTTCGAAAGTTTTCGAAAGGAATTTTTAAAAAACAATACCAACATATTGCGTGTGATATGATGGTGAAACACTATGCTTTTTACGAAGAGTTAAGTAAAGTAGGTATTGTAAAAGAAGAGGAGTATGTCACAAGAGAGGCTGTTATTCATTGTGATAAAGTAAAGATGTAAAATTAGATGCTTATGAAGATCATGGAATACTTGCTGAAAACGGGAAACCGCTTATGACATGCAGTGATTGTGAAGTTAATAAGAATATCTATTCATTTGGTACTTGTGAATGTGGTAATATGTATAGTGAGAAACTTCCTCATCCTGGTCCTCGCCGTTATGAATCTTACAAAGAAAGTATAGTTGACCATTCAGATATTTTATTGGATGAGAGGTATGCGGAAGCATGGGAATATAAGGACAATCCATTTATTTATGTATCTATCATAGGACCTATTTATGCAACGGGAAGTGACTATGGCGATACGGCGGCATCTATAATGCACGATTATTTTATGTGGGATGACGAGGAAAATGATTGGGAGGAGTATATCCTATGGAGGGAAGGAAAATAAGTTTTGTGGTACTGGCTATGGCAGGTCTGCTGACAGCATGTGGCAGCCGTGTGTGGGAGTGATGACAGTGAAATTTCCACAGCATTAGCCTTCGGAGAAGCAGAGGAGTGTACGCAGAATGCCAAAACACGGGAAGATACGATTGTTAAAATATCAGACTGCCTTTCGGAACAGATGCCGGAGATTGATGACTGGGCTGCTTATGTAGATCTGAAGAATGATGGACAGGCGTATTTATATCAAACATATGATCTTGAAACAGAGGAAGTATACAAAGATGGGGCGGGAAGTGAATATTTGGGAGAGTATTATTCCGTTCATGTGAGCGAGATGTGGGAGGATCACAGTGTGAGCTGGAGCACGTTTTATGTGAGTGTCAATTTTGATAAGGTTTTATGGAAGGATATGGTAGGACTGGCAGACAGTGAGTTTGAAGTGTATACATTCATTAGAGGAGTGGAGAAATTCGTCGTATTATCCAAGCCTTGATGACTAAACGGCGTTTTGCATAGATCCTGGGAGGAAAATAATATGATAAAAAATTTTCTTTCATCCATTGTAGTAAGCTTGTTTTTGATCCTTCTTGTGATTTTGTGCAGTGAAAATGATAAAGAAGAAAGCAGACATGAGCCTCAAAATACATGGTTTTATATGCCGACACAGAAAGAAGTAGAATATGAAGGATATTTTTATCCATATAGCTATCGGGATATTTGGCAGGATATCAGTTTGCATATAAAAGAACTGAAATCCTTTCAAAATGGCAGCTTATATGCTTTAGAACTGGATCAGCTGAATGTGACAGATCCGTTCGATCAATTCGCGTTGGGGAGAGAATATCTGGGATATTACTATGTTACGTCTGAGGATATTTATTATATGCCGTCAGACACCGGTGGGTATACGGAGGAGAAAAATGAGATCATAATTTCCGGTCTGGAATCAGATGAGGATTTATTTTTAAAAGAGTGGACGATTGTCTGCTGTGAAAACGGAACGGCTGATGTAGTGGATGATGCCGGATATCATGCATTTGTAGAAGCAGATGGAGAAAAAAGGATCTTTCGTTATTATAATGATTATTTTTACGGTTCAAAAGATTATTTATTGATGGTTTGGGAAAAGGGAAAAGGAATTGTTTATTATATGCATGGAAATGGTCAAAAAAACATGCATGTGGAATTTGGAACAGACTTGAAAAAACAGCAGAAAGAAGATTATGGGTATCCATATAAATTGTTTCATTAACTCTGTAAGAAGTACGGGAAGTGTTTGCACAACATGATTATGATGAACGAAGGGCAAAAGAAGCAGAGGTGTTTATCAATGGCTATCAGTAGGATGAGAAGATATGCAAAGGTGATAGCGTTTTTGGCCATATGTACGGTCGGCATATCAGGATGCGGGAGAGAAAGAGGCGCAGCAGAATTACCATTTTTTGGGACATGGTACATTGAAAAGGTGGCGGTCATTTCAGAAATGTATACAGGAACAACCAAAGATGGAGTGGCGGAAGAGGATTTATATGATTCCGAAGATTTTGTCGGATATGAGCTGGAGTATACTGCAGATTATTTCCGGATAGGGGAAAATACATACACGGATCCTGAATACGGTTTGTTTTTTGAAGACATTTTTACTGTGAACGATGGGGGCAGATTTTTGCCACATGTGTGTGATTTTATGGAGGAAGAGGGGATTGACTGGCATGATGATAAATATTACGGTCAAAGAGACGGCATGGAACTGCATTTACTGGTTTATATAGATTTTGAGGAAACGGTGTTTTATGAAACGTATGATTTTATTCCGGTGGGAACACGCTTTACACTTTTGAATGAGGACACTATGCTCGTAGAATTTTGGGGAAAGACGCTTTTGGCGCGGAGAGTTGCGTAACCGTTGTAAAAGCAGTCTAAAATATGGCTTTTAGGAGGGAGGTATTTATAAATGATTAGGTGCAAAATAAGAAAACACACAAAGGCGGTGGCAGTTCTGATCTTATGTGTAGCCGTATGTATCATTCTTATTGCAGCATTTGGCGGAGAAAGGAAAATTCCGTTTTTTGGGACATGGCGTATTGAAAGAGAGGTAATCATTCCGGAGCTGACTCCGGAATTAACATCGGGAATGCCTTTAGAAGAAGCGATGTTCGTTACCACAGACTTTATCGGATATGAACTGGAGTATACCGGAGAATATTACCGTGAGGGAGAACCAACTTCCCGCTATCCTAATAACCCTGTATTGCAGGAACGGACAACTGAAGACCCACATTACGCCATAAAATATATAACGTTGTCGGAGTTTAATCATTGGGGAATCCTTCAGCCGTATCTCGAACTACTGATTGAGGAGGAAGGAATTAAAATCAATAACATGGAGGATTATGATGAAGAGGAGACATTGCTCTTGCAGGTCAGACACCGGCTATGGGGACATGAGGAGCTGGAGAAAAAATGTACGCTTTTGAACGATGATATGATGCTCATAGAAGATCGGGGGAGGATTTTCTTTGCACGACGGAAAGGGTGGATGCCATGACAGGGGAGAGCAGGTCGATGGAACAAAATGTACTGGAGCGGTCTGGACTTATGAAAGATTTTTTGTCTGAAAAAATAAACGGGTTGAAAAGGGAACGGTTAAAAGAGATCAGAGAAAAATTTGAAAGCAATGTCGGAAATGTGCGAAAGCAGTTTGAGAGTGTTCTAGGGGCGATCACGTCAGAGGCAGAGCAGGAGATTATTGTGATATCTTACCTGCGCGCAAGTTACATCACAGAAACCCATGAGTTTTATGTGGGCGTCTATAAGGGAGAACCTTTTGTAGAAGAAATAAAGCATGGTTTTATTAGTGTCAAACCTTTGCTCGAGTATTTTCAGAAATTCGATATAGTCCTTGCTGTTGTGGGTCTCGCTAACCAGTGGGATGGCCTCTCCGGTCTGTAAGTCGATTCCTGCCAGCAATGACAACGTCTCAAGACGCTTATACTCATAGTCTCTGCTGATCGTACTGTGGCGCTCATCCGGAAGAAGGTCTTCCGAAGTTGTGGCAGTTGCCTGTATTCCAGGCTTCTCATCATAGGAAAGCACATGGACAAATTCTTTGTCTTCTGCCCATGGAATGAGATGCCCATCTTCATCGAACTGCATTGAAAGCTGCTTATACACTAACAAAACATTATGCATCTTGCTGTCAAAATCAGGATCCCGGTTTTCGCAGTAATATTTGATTCGAAAAGGCTTGATTTCAGCTTCGTCCAAAATGCTATGAACTGTGCTTTTGTGAATGGTGGAAAGCCTTGTATAGCCAGCTGCTTCTGCGTTTTTATTGATATGTGACGTTAGCTTGGCATAGGTTCAGGTCTCTGCGGCATAACCAAAATCAATTGGTTTCTGACAGGCGATATTGATGAACCAAGCTTTCTCATCGTCCGTGATTTCGGCATTGCGACCACGGCCTGGTGCGTCAAAGAGAGCGTTTTCCACACCGCCTTCTGCATATTTGTTTAAGCAAAGCATGACGCTCTTACGGTTGATTCCAACTTTATCGGCAATGTCATCAATGGAGCAACCATCTGCTTTCAATAGCAGGATGCGGGCTCGGCTTACAGTCTGAGCCTGAATTGTGCGGGCACGTGTTTGCATTTCGAGGTATTCACGGTCTTCTGCAGTTAAATTGATAATACTTGATTTTCTTCCCATAAGTACAACGCCTCCATCAGTTGATATATGCATTGTACCATGAAAGTTAAATATAGTCCGGTTATTTGAAAGATATTATACTAGTGATGGAGTATATGATCCTAATTTGGTAGATAAGCAACCGGGAATATATTTGTTAATAGTATCGTTAGATGAAGAGGCAAGTGATGAAAAGGAATAAACTAATATTTAATAGTACCATAGCTTTTATTCTGTTAATTACAGTTATCTTGTGCGAGGAATGGTCTAAAAAAAAGAGTGAGATGATAGATCAGACATCGTTTTTCTTTGATTATGGAACTGAGACGGCAGCGTTTGAGGCGGAGTTCGCAAGCACCCCTTTTGGAGAGTATGAACAAGTAAAGATACAAGTGGAACAGGTGGAGCAGTGGGAAAACGGTATTTTGTATACAATGATGATAGAGAGTGATACAGAGGATGACAGCAGATATTTTTACGGCAGGGATAGATTTTTTCTTGGATATTTTTATGTATCGGAAGATAAAATTTACCGAATAGATGAGAATAAGATGGAGGAAGTCAATATAAAAAATGAGGAGGATTTCATCGCAAGAGGGACGGTAGTCTGTCAGGAGATGGGGAAAGAGGATTCACTGAAGGAAGAAAAGGGGTGGCACGAGGAGATTATGGTAGAGGGAACAGTGTGTACCTATCGCAGTTATAATGATCTTACAGAAACAGGATATTATGAGAGGTTTGTTTGGGAAAAGGGGAAAGGTCTGATAGAATATAAGAGTGGATTCGGTGCAGAAAGAGATCGAATTTATCTGTGGAGAGAGACATGAAAAAAGTAGCAAAGAAGGGTTGGTGCATAACAGCCGCAGTGATGGCAGTGTCGGTGATAGTTTGCATATTCTGTTTTGTGAGATGGGAGCGGAAAAGTTCGGATCTCTCCTTTCAGTTTGAGGAAACGACTTATACGTATAAAGATGAATATTACGACGTGGACAAGCTTGTATATCTGCAGATGGTTGGAAGCAGAGATAAGGAAAAGGAAAGAAAAATCAATCAGCTGCTCGAAGATGATAGAAAAAAAGTGATGGAAATGGAACCACCTGATTCTTATCCTGATGATGGGTGGGAATATCGTTTTCATGTAGGAACACATCGATGCGATGTAGAATATGCGGATGAGAAGTTTATAAGCATCAGTTACTCTGGATGGGTAGTGCGTCAGCGGAAAGGACCGTATGGATTACCAACCACAATGATGGCAACGACGATTGACTGTGAGGAGATGAAGGTTCTCGAACTAAAAGATGTTGTATCCGATTTGAATGGTCTGTGTCAAATGCTGATGGAGGATCGATTTAAGCATATCACAGCATGGGATGGAGAACCAGATTTAGATTTCTATAAGGTAAGCACTACATATAGCCGGGAAGGGGCAGAGCGTGATCTCCTGGAGACTTTGAATGGAAATGACAGAGAGATAGAGTGGTATATAAAAGAGAGGAAGATGTCGTTTTCAGAGAGGTGGAGTGCGTTCTGGGGAGATGAGGTGGACAAAGCTTTGGCAGGAAAGGATTTTGTGATTGTTATTTTAAAGGACAATTACAACGAGTATGCATATTGATATGCGGCAGATACGTGAACTGTTAAAGGAAGACTTTGTAGAAAGCATGCTGCAGGCAGATCAGGGAGAAAGTGAGGAGATGACTCAGACATCATTTTGAACAGGCAAGGATATAAGTGGAATAAGACGATTGAGGCGAATGGAGTAGCAAGTACCTGCCGTAGCTATAATGATTTGATGCAAGAAAGACGGATACCGTCAAGGGCGGACATTTTGCCATAGAAGAAAATAAAGAGAGAAAAAGTTAGGAAAGGAGGGGAAGTTACGATGCCCATGTGGTCTTTGATACCAGAGTGGTAAATACTCTGTTGGAGATGCTACTTTTATGGACGCTGATGATGCGTTTGTTAGTAATATTAGTCGTAGGACAGATGTGGATACGAATGGTTATTTAGATGTAATTGCACATGGAACACCTAATGGCATACAAATTACTCATAATGGGCAACATATGACAGTTGATCACAGAACGGCTTCTAGATTAATACAAAATTCAGATGGTTATAACGGACAGACAATTAGGTTATGGTCTTGTAATACAGGTGCTTTGGATAATGGATTTGCACAGAATTTGGCAAATAAGCTAAATGTTGAAGTTTATGCACCGACAAATTATTTATGGTCTACACCAAATGGTAATTATTTTGTTGCAGGTATGAATAATAGAGAGACATTTAAATTATTTTCTCCAAGAGGTAATTAGGAAATGATATGTGAAAAATGTAAAGGAAAAATGAATTGGAGTATCGAAGGTGCTACTCAAGGATGGAGATGCCCTATGTGTGGGTGGAATATAATAACAACATACATTGAAGATATTGATAGAGATGAAACGGAATACAGTCTGTATATAAAAAATGTAACAGAAGTTGATGCAGAAAAAATAAAATTTGTTGCAAAAACAGCTAATGTTAATTTTGTTATTGCGAAGCAAATGCTTGAAAAAAGAGAAGCATGTATATTAAAAGCTAAGGCACCTAAGATTAAACTAGTAATTACAAAATTACAAGAATTGGGGATTGATTTTAATGTAAATCCTTCATTCAATTATTGAGAATGTCTTAAAGATAATTTGCAGATTGTAACTAACTAGTAATTAGTTTATTCGATCCACATTCATTGCTATGACTGACAGCGCTATGGAGCTTCTCGTCGTCTCATCCAGCCTGCTGGTAATCAGACCGAGTCCATATTTTTGATATTGTCAATATTGGTTGACACATTTATCTCAAAGATATCATTTCCTATGCA
>OHJP01000967.1_pt1 | contig 13357 bp, 10 predicted proteins | sample 1568591 | NCBI WGS metagenome assembly OHJP01 (sample SAMEA3879567, study PRJEB24766) | human gut metagenome | biome: human-associated habitat; feature: feces | place: USA | collected 1985/1987
ACCTATCTGTCGGGAATTCCCAATATGCATATCTGTGCGCCGAAGAACAAATGGGAATTATCGGATATGATGAAGTTTGCCGTGGCACTGGATGCGCCCATTGCGGTGCGATATCCCAGAGGAACGGCTTATGCCGGACTTGCCGAACACCGTGCCCCCATTGAACTGGGCAAGGCGGAGTGGATCGCAAGAGAGGGCGGTATCGCATTGTTTGCCGTAGGCAGTATGGTAAAGACAGCGGAGGGAGTCCAGAAGCTTCTGCATGAAAAGGGTTACAAGGCAAGTATCATCAATGCCAGATTTATCAAGCCCATTGACGAAGAGGCAGTACTTTCGGCCTGTGAAGATCATGAGATGATCGTGACCATGGAAGAAAATGTCCAAAGCGGAGGATTCGGAGAAAAGGTGTTGGATTGTCTGAATGACCACGAGAAACGGATCAAATGTGTCATGGCAGCTATTCCCGATGCTTATGTGGAACATGGAAATGTAGAGCTTTTGAAAAAGGAGATCGGATTGGATGCGGAAAGCATCACGGAGAAAATTCTGGAAAGATTATAAATAATTAGGAGACGAAGATGAAAGAACGACTGGATGTGATTCTGGTAGAGCAGGGGTATGCTCCTTCCAGAGAAAAGGCAAAAGCCATCATAATGTCGGGCAATGTCTATGTCAACGGACAGAAGGAAGACAAGGCCGGCACCGGATTTGATGTCAGCAAGATCAAGCTGGAAGTCAGAAATCATACCATGAAATATGTCAGCCGCGGAGGCCTGAAGCTGGAAAAGGCAATGGAACAGTGGGGATTTCTGCTGGACGGCATGATCTGCATGGATATCGGTGCATCTACCGGAGGCTTCACGGACTGCATGCTCCAGAACGGAGCCACGAAGGTGTATTCCGTGGACGTGGGACAGGGGCAGTTAGCCTGGAAACTGCGGAATGATGAGCGGGTGGTATGCATGGAACAGACCAATTTCCGTTATGTGACCCCGGAGGATATCCCGGATGCACTGGATTTCGCCAGCGTGGATGTGTCCTTTATTTCCCTGACCAAGATTTTGATCCCGGCGAGAAATCTGTTAAAGACCGGCGGACAGATTGTGTGTCTGATCAAGCCCCAGTTCGAGGCCGGCAGAGGCAAGGTGGGCAAGAACGGTGTGGTGAGAGAGCCTCAGATCCACGAGGAAGTGATCCGCAAGATCATCGACTATGCGGACAGCATCGGTTTCGAAGTACTGCATCTGGAATATTCCCCCATCAAGGGACCGGAGGGCAATATCGAATATCTGCTGCATATCCGTAAGCCGGAGGAAATCTCCGAAGAAAAGCTGGCGCTGACCGAGCATGAAGCGGAGAGCGCCTTACAGACTATTATAGAGGAAAAGACCGGACTGTCCTATACCCCTGAATGGGATGCCGTAATCAAAGGTATCGTAGACAACTCTCATACCCTGTAACAGACAAGGAGTGCGAAGCTATGAAGCATTTTCTGATATATACCAACAAGCATAAGGATCAGGAGCTTGCGACCACGAAACGGATCCAGAATTATCTGGAAACCAAAGGCTGTACGGTGAAATTAAAGGTCAAGGAATCCGACTGGAAGGAAGAAGCGGATTCCGTGGCGGAAGAGGAAGCAACGGACATTCCGTTAGATGTGGACTGCATGATCGTATTGGGCGGCGACGGCACGGTGCTGCAGGCAGCCAGAGAGACGAAGAAGATCCTTGTCCCCATCATCGGAGTGAATCTGGGAACCGTAGGTTATATGACGGAGATCGAACTGTCTGGATTAGAGGAATCCCTGGACCGCCTGATCCGGGATGATTTTAAGAAAGAACGCAGAATGATGTTAAACGGTAAAGTCTGCTGTGCGGATGGAACCGTGTCGGAAGGCTGGGCTTTGAATGACATCGTCATTTCCCGAAGCGGATCCCTGCAGATCATAGAATTCAACATCTATGTCAACGGACAGCTTCTGAATCATTACAAGGCAGATGGAATGATCGTGACTACACCGACAGGATCCACGGGATATAATCTGTCGGCGGGCGGGCCGCTGGTGGAGCCCAAGGCGAAACTGATCACCCTGACACCGATCTGCCCCCACAGCCTGAACCAGAGAAGCATTATCCTGTCCCCGGAAGATGAGATCGTTATAGAGATTCCCGGTGGCAGAGAGGGCAAAAGCCAGACCGTGGAAGCCAATTATGACGGCAGCCACAAAGTGACCATGTGTACCGGAGACCGGATCCGTATTGTGCAGTCGGAGAAGATCACCGAGTTTATTCAGCTGAATCAGGTAAGCTTCCTGGATGTATTGCATCGGAAAATGAGAGATTCCTGACGAATTGTTGTGAGAAAGGCATGAGGTCAAGATGAAGAAAACAAGACATCGCAAGATCGTGGAGATTATAGAAAAAAGAGATGTGGAGACCCAGGAGGAACTGGCGGGCTATCTGAAGGAAGCCGGTTTTGCTGTGACACAGGCTACCGTATCCAGAGATATCAGAGAACTGAAGCTGTCCAAAGTACCCACCGGTGGCGGCAAACAGAAATACGTCATTTTAAAACAGGATGACAGTCATATGGGAGATAAATACATCCGCGTCCTCAGAGACGGTTTTATCTCCATGGACATGGCACAGAATATTCTGGTGATCAAGACCGTATCCGGCATGGCCATGGCAGTGGCGGCGGCACTGGATGCCCTGAAATTCTCCGAAGTGGTGGGATGTATCGCCGGAGATGATACGATCATGGTGGCAGTGCGGACCGTGGAAGATACCCAGATCCTTATGGACAAGATCCATCTGATGATAGAAAGGTAAGACAGGGGGAAATACATGCTTCGTAGTTTACGCGTGAAAAATCTGGCTCTTATCCGGGAGACAGAGGTAGAGTTCGGAGAAGGACTGAATATACTGACCGGTGAGACCGGTGCCGGTAAATCATTACTCATTGGATCAGTGAATCTGGCACTGGGAGGAAAGTTCGAGAAAGACATGCTCAGACGGGGAGAAGAGAACGGTCTGGTGGAACTGGTCTTCGACTGCGAGGAAGAAAGGCTGGCGGAAAAATTAAAGAGCATGGATCTGGAACCTTCGGAAGACGGAACCGTGATCCTGAGCCGAAAACTTTCCTCCGGGAAAAGCATCTGCCGCATCAATGGAGAGACCGTGACGGCAAAGCAGGTGAAGGAACTTTCGGAGCTGCTGATCGATATTCACGGACAACATGAGCACCAGTCTCTGCTAAACAAGAAAAAACATATGGAGATCCTGGATGCCTATGCGGGAGCGGAATTTGCAGAATGCGCAGGGCGGGTGGCTGCACTTTATCATGAGTGTACTGCCCTGGAGAAAAAGATCACAGAGGAAACTCTGGATGATACCTCCAGAAGCAGAGAACAGTCTCTGGCGGAATTTGAACAAAAGGAGATCGCGGATGCTTCCCTGCAGCCCGGAGAAGATGAGGAACTGGAACAGGCGTACCGCAAAATGTCCAACAGCCGAAAAATTGCGGAAAGCCTGGCGGAGAGCTATCAACTCAGTGGCAATGACGCGGAAGACGGTGCCGGGAATTCTTTGAGCAGGGCACTGCGGGCATTGCGCAGTGTGACCATGTATGATCCTGCACTGGAACAGATGGAGGAACAGTTGGCAGAGGTGGAAAATCTTTTGTCAGATTACAATCATGATGTCTCCGAATATATGTCGGATCTGGAATTTGATGAAGAGGATTTTCGCAGTACAGAGGATCGTCTGAATACCATCAATCACCTCAAGGGAAAATACGGCAACACGATCGAAGAGATCCTGCGGTACAAAGAGGAAAAAGAAGCTTATTTGGAAAAACTGGTGGATTATGATGCCTATATGCAGAAATTGAACGCCGAGTGGGAGGAAAAGCAGGCGTTACTGAAGAAAGCCTGTGAAGAACTGTCTGAGATCCGCAGAAAAAACGCAGCGGTACTGACGCAGAAATTGAAAGATGCGCTGATAGGTCTCAATTTCCTGACGGTGGAATTTGACATCGCAGTCAGACCCGGTCAGGCCATTACAACAAAAGGCTATGATGATGTGGAATTCCTGATTTCCACCAATCCCGGAGAAAGTCTGAAACCTTTGAACCAGGTGGCCAGTGGCGGTGAACTGTCCCGGGTGATGCTGGCGATCAAAACGGTGCTGGCAGGGAAAGATGCCATTGATACATTGATTTTTGATGAGATCGATACCGGTATCAGCGGCAGAACCGCATGGAAAGTAGCGGAGCAGCTGAGTATTCTGGCAGGAGCCCATCAGGTCATCTGTATCACTCATCTGCCTCAGATCGCAGCCATGGCGGATGTGCATTTCATTATTGAAAAGAGCAGTACCGATGATATGACCATTACGGACATTCACAAGGTGGCAGAAGAAGAAAGTCTGGCGGAGCTGGCAAGACTGTTAGGCAGTGATGCACTGACGGAAGCGGCGCTTTCCAATGCAAAGGAAATGAAAGAACAGGCAAACGGGTTTAAAGAAGCCAGATAAGGGAAATGCTATAGTGAAAGAAACATTGAAAAAGGATGAAGAAGTATTTCATCCTTTTATTTTGTGCAAATTCAACCAAAATAAAGCACCATATTTGTGAATTAAATTGATTGAATTTGACTGAATGTGAAGATATAATAACATCATAAGAACAAGAAAGATGACAGACAGGAGGGATAGAAATGATTTGTACCGTGACTTTCAATCCGTCACTGGATTACATCGTATCCGTGGATGACTTTCAGCTGGGAATGACGAACAGAACCTCATCAGAGCTGATTCTTCCGGGAGGAAAGGGAATCAATGTCTCTATCGTACTGAAGAATCTGGGACTGGATTCCACAGCCCTGGGATATGCGGCGGGATTCACTGGAGAGGAACTGATCCGGAGATTGAACGAGTTTGGCGTAAATGCTGATTTCATCAAAATCGATCACGGAATGACCAGAATCAATCTGAAGCTGAAAAGTATTGACGGAACAGAGATCAATGGCTGTGGCCCGGATATTGATGCAAAAGCTTTGGAACAGCTGATGGAAAAGATTGACAGACTGGGAGACGGAGATGTCCTGGTATTGGCAGGAAGTATTCCTTATACCATGCCGGATGACATGTATCAGCGGATCCTGGAGCGGATTCAAGGCAGAGGAGTCCTGACAGTGGTGGATGCCACCAGAGACCTGCTGGTCAAGGTATTGCCGTATCATCCATTTCTGGTGAAACCAAACAATTATGAATTGGGAGAAATCTTCGGTGTGAAGCTCTCCACAAGGGAAGAAGTGGTTCCTTACGGTAAGAAACTGCAGGAGATGGGAGCACAGAATGTACTGATCTCCATGGCAGGCGAAGGAGCAGTATTGATCGCAGCGGACGGACAGAGCATGGGAGCTCCGGCACCGAAGGGAACACTGGTCAATGGTGTGGGTGCAGGCGATTCCATGGTGGCAGGTTTCCTGACAGGATGGATGGAAAAGAAAGATTATGTACATGCGTTCCATATGGGAATTGCTGCAGGAAGCGCCAGTGCATTTTCCGAGAATCTGGCCACCAGAGAAGAAGTCTTGCAGGTATTACAGCAGGTAGAACAATAACAATGATAAATATAAAAAGAGAGGATGGGTCACAACATGAGAATTACAGATCTTTTGGACAAAAATAGTATTTCCCTAAATGCGGCACCGGCTGACAAAAAGGAAACACTGGATCTGGCAGTGGAACTGATGGCAAAAAGCGGAAAGCTGTCTGATGTGGAGAAGTATCGTGAACAGGTCTATGCAAGAGAGGAAGAGAGTACCACGGGAATCGGAGAGGGAATTGCGATCCCTCACGGAAAATGTGATGCGGTAAAAGCCCCCGGACTGGCAGCCATGGTGATCAAAAACGGTGTGGAGTATGAATCTCTGGACGGGGAACCGGTGACCTTACTGTTCCTGATTGCAGCACCGAATACAAAGGATAATGTACATCTGGATGTGCTGAGCAAACTGTCCGTGATGCTGATGGATGAAAATTTTACCACTTCCCTGAGAAACGCAAAAAGCGTAGATGAGTTTTTACAGATCATTGATGCAGCAGATGAAAGTGCCAAGAGCATTGATGACAGATTAAGTGATACCGGTATTACCACCGAGAAGAAGAAAGGCTTTAAGCTGTTGGCAGTGACCTCCTGTCCGACCGGAATCGCTCATACCTATATGGCAGCAGAAGCATTGGAAAAGGCAGCCAGAGCAGCAGACTGTCAGATTAAGATTGAGACCAGAGGCTCCGCAGGCGCAAAAAATGTACTGACTGCAGAAGAGATTGAAGCGGCGGACTGCATCATCGTGGCGGCTGATGCCAAAGTACCCATGGACCGCTTTAACGGCAAGAAAGTCATCAGCTGTCAGGTATCCGACGGTATTGGCAAGGCAGACCAGCTGGTAAAACAGGCAATGAGTGGAAACGTGGAAGTTTTCCACGGGGAAAGCAGTGAAACAACTACAGCCGTAACCGGTAAGGAAAGCGCAGCTCATAAGATCTATACCCAGCTGATGAACGGTGTATCCCATATGCTTCCTTTCGTAGTCGGCGGTGGTATCCTGATCGCCATTGCCTTCCTGATCGACGGACTGAACGTTGATATCAATGCACTTCCCGCAGATCAGAGAAGTAACTTTGGTACGATTACTCCCATAGCCGCAATGTTCAAGAATATCGGCGGCGTGGCATTCGGTCTGATGCTTCCGGTACTGGCGGGCTTCATCGGAATGGCAATCGGCGACAGACCGGCGCTGGCGCTTGGCTTTGTAGGCGGTATGCTGGCAGCCAACGGAAAGTCCGGATTCCTGGGTGCACTGGTAGCAGGTTTCCTGGCAGGCTATCTGATCCTGGGACTTCGCAAGATCTGCGATAAGCTTCCCGATGCCATTGAAAAGCTGGCACCGGTACTGATCTACCCGGTAGTGGGTATCCTGATCAATACCGGATTGAACAATTTCTTAAGCGGAATGGGTGATTCCAGCCGAGTTGTACTGGGGTTGATCTTGGGCGGCATGATGGCGATTGACATGGGTGGTCCTTTCAACAAGGCAGCTTATGTATTCGGAACGGCAGCGATCGCTGCAGGCAATTATGACATCATGGCAGCTGTTATGATCGGAGGTATGACTCCTCCCTGTGCCATTGCACTGGCAACCCTGTTATTCAAGAATAAATTCACCAAGGAAGAGAGAGACGCAGGTCCCACCAACTTCATCATGGGCCTGGCGTTCATCACCGAAGGTGCGATTCCTTTTGCAGCATCCGATCCTCTGCATGTGCTTCCTTCCTGCATCATCGGTTCGGCACTGGCAGGCGCCCTGTCCATGGCATTCCACTGCACACTGATGGCACCTCACGGTGGAATTTTCGTATTCCCTGTAGTAGGTAACGCAGTGATGTATCTGGTGGCACTGGTGGCAGGTACGGTAGTGTCCGCACTGCTGTTGGGTGTATTGAAGAAAAAAGTAACCACATGAGCAAAAGGGAAGCTCTGAAAGAGCGGTTTTGCGAATGTGGGTGCTGAATAGTTACCGTAATATAAAAAATCAGAAAAGGAGATAAGAAAATGAAAGAATTTAAATATGTTATCACAGATCCCGAAGGTATCCATGCTCGCCCAGCAGGAGAACTGGTAAAGGCAACAAAGGAATTCCAGAGTGCCATCACTCTGACCAAGGACGGCAAGACCGGAGACTGCAAGAGAATCTTCGGCATCATGGGTCTGGCTGTTAAGGCCGGCAACGAGATCACCCTGACCTTCGACGGTGAGGATGAGGAAGCAGCTTATGCAGCTGTTACGGAATTTGTCAAAGCAAACCTCTAAGTAATCATAATATTATCGTCAGGAGAGGAGAAAAGTCATGGAAGTCTACCAGGGAAAAAGTGTATTCGGCGGAATTGCCATTGGCAGGATCAGTGTTCATAAGAAGGATGAGCAGCAGGTAAAGCGTGTGAAGATCGAGAATCCCGACCTGGAGATCGCTCGTTACAGACAGGCCAGACAAACCGCCATGGAGCAGCTGCAGAATCTGTACCAGAAAGCCTTGAAAGAAGTGGGAGAAGCCAATGCAGCTATTTTCGAGATTCATCAGATGATGCTGGAGGATGATGATTACAATGAATCCATTGAGAACATCATTCATATGCAGCAGGTGAATGCAGAGTATGCGGTGGCTTCCACCGGAGACAATTTTGCACAGATGTTTGCCTCCATGGAGGATGACTACATGAGAGCCAGATCTGCGGATGTCAAAGACATTTCCGAGCGCGTATTAAGCGTGCTGGGTGGCAGAACGGCAGGCATGGCGGCATCGGAAGAACCCGTGATCATTGTGGCAGACGACCTGGCACCCTCCGAGACGGTACAGTTGAACAAGGATCTGGTATTATCCTTTGTAACGGTACATGGATCCGTGAATTCCCATACGGCGATCCTGGCCCGCACCATGAGCATTCCGGCACTGATCGGCACCGATATCCCTCTGACCGATGCCATAGACGGAAAACTTGGTATCGTGGACGGACGAAACGGCTGCATCTATGTGGATCCCGATGAAGATACTCTGTCGAAAATGCAGCAGCTAAAGCAGGAGGAGCAGGAGAAGAAAGAACTGCTTGATCTGTACAATGCGATCAGCGGAAAGCATTACGAGGATCCGGAGCTTTTGGAGATCAACACGTTGGAAAATGCCATCTACATGACGATGAAAAATGATCTGTCATTTCTTATCGATTTTCGTCTTTCCCTGTACGAGCATCAGTCTACCTACAGTCCAAACCTGCCCTTGCGTAATCTTTTTTATATTTCAGACCTGTATTCGGGCATGACAAAGAACTCAAATCTGTATGGAACAAAGCTGGTGGAGATTCCGGCGCCGCAGTTCGTCATTTTTTATAACGGTATCAAGGAAATGCCGGATCGAACCGTATTAAGATTGTCGGATGCATACAGCGTAAAGGACGAGCATCCCGCATTGGAGCTGGCGGCAGTGATGCTGAACATTAACCGGGGACATAACGAAAAATTAAAGGAACTGTGCAAATCTCTGAAAGACTATTCCGAATATACTGCAAGAGTACGGGAATATGCCAACATAATGCCGATTAGTGAAGCTGTAGAGCAGGCAATATGTGAATGCATTCAAGAAGGAATTCTGGCAGAGTTTTTGACGCAAAACCGAGCGGAGGCGAAGCAAGTGAGTATTTATGAATATGATGAAGAGAAGCATATGAGACAGGAGCGGGAAGCGTCCTGGGAAGAGGGATGGACAACTGGCAGAATGGAACTCCTAAAGGAACTAATTCAAAAGAAATTGTCAAAAGGAATGTCGGTTTCTGAGATTGCAATAGAACTGGAAGAGGAAGAAGCTTTAATTTCTGAATTGATACAGGAGTTGGAAAAATAGAGTTAGTGTTTGATCCAAATGAAATAAGTCAAGGAACTGCATTGTGTCAGTTCCTTGACTTTTAAATTTTTTGCTATTCTACAGATTTTAATGCGCTGAGCATATCTAAGTATTTGAGTTTTCGATTCATTATGTATCCTAGAATAAATGTAATGACTGCAATCAAAATGGCAGGAATCACAAATGCTTTTGCACAAAGAGCGGGGTTAAACATCACTTCATCCGGTGGAACAACTGCCAGTATGTACTGGTAAAGCAGATCACCGACTCCAAATCCTGCTAAAATACCGAGCAGGGAAAGGAGTATTGTTTCCCGGTAAATATAGAGTGTTACTTCTTTGTCGTAGAATCCGAGAACCTTAATGGTTGAGAGTTCACGGATACGCTCTGCCACATTGATGTTGGTAAGGTTATAAAGGACTTAAAAAGATTCTTTTATACAGAGGCAATCGCGGGCACATTACTGGAATGGATCGTGAACAAAGAAAAGCATGACAGGCAGCAGACGATTGATTATATTTCTGTTATTTTCCGTACCGGGCTGCCTGCTGCCATCAGGCAATATTCAGACGAGGCAAAATAAGTTTTATGATTTCAATAATCTGAAAAAACTTCTTGACAATAAAAAATATCCTCCGTATAATGGTTAAAAGTTAGGGAACTAACTATATAAAGAGAGAGGGATGGAATTATGCAGGATATAGAAGATAAGGAAAGGTACATCAATACCGGCAGGCTGATTCACATTCTTTCCAATCAGATGAAGCGCAGAAATGCGTCTGAAGCAGTGGGAGATGATGGCCTGACCACCATGCAGAAGCATGTGTTAAAGCATATTCTTTTGGAAACGATGCACAGGGAAGTATATCAGAAAGATATAGAAGAAGAGTTTCAAATCCGGAAGTCCACAGCCACAGGGATTTTGCAGCTCATGGAAAAAAATGGATTTATTTCCCGGGAAAGTTCGAAAAAGGATGCCAGATTAAAACGTATTGTACCGACCCCAAAAGCAGAAGCACTCAGACCTGAGATTCTGGAGCACATCAGAGATACGGAAAAGCGGCTGATACAAGGGATAGATCAGGAAGATGTAAAGATTTGCAGAAAGGTGCTTGTGCAGATGATTCAAAATCTTGCAGAAAACAAAAAAGAAAATAAGGAGGAAGACGAGAACGATGAATAAAACACTTTTAAAATCAGTCCGGGAATACAAAAAGCAGTCTGTGTTGGCTCCATTTTTCGTAATCCTGGAAGTTTTAATGGAAGTTCTGATTCCGATGGAGATGGCGAAGATCATTGATGTTGGAATCATGCAGGGAAATTTGAGCTATATCGTACGGCGGGGATTGATTCTGGTCATTATGGCTATGCTGGCTCTGTATTTCGGTATTATAGCAGGAAAAATGGCAGCAACAGCAGGTGCAGGATATGCCAAAAACCTGAGACATGATATTTTTTATAAAGTACAGGAATTTTCATTCAAAAATATTGACCGGTTTTCCACATCCGGTCTTGTAACACGTATGACAACAGATATTACCAACGTACAGATGGCATATATGATGAGCATTCGTCTGTTGGCGAGAGCTCCGATCATGATTGTTTTATCCTGGATCATGACACTTTTGATCAATAAGAAAATTGCTTTGCTGTTCCTGATCATCATACCGCTGCTTGGAGGAACACTGATCTTTATTGCAAAGAAAGCGCATCCACATTTTATCAAAGTATTTGATGAGTATGATATTCTGAATAATTCCGTACAGGAAAATGTCAATGCATCCCGCGTGGTAAAAGCCTTTGTACGGGAAGATCATGAAATTGAAAAATTCCATGGAATTTCAAAATATGTCTATACATTATTTACAAAAGCAGAAAAGATCGTGGCATGGAACTCACCGGTTATGCAGTTTACGATCTATACGGCGATGCTTCTGATGGTAGCGATCGGAGGAAGAGAAATTGTATTCGGTGCGATGGAAATCGGAGAAATGACCAGTGTGATCGTGTATGCGTTCCAGATCATGATGGCTCTGATGATGGTTACATTTGTATTTGTTATGATCATGATCGCAGAAGCGTCTACAGACCGTATTACGGAAGTTCTGACGGAAGTTCCGGAGATGCAGGACAAAAAGAATGCGGTTACAGAAGTGGCAGACGGAGAGATCCGGTTTGAGCATGTAGATTTCAGTTATGCGGGAGAAGGCGGAAATCTTTCGTTAAAAGATGTCAATCTTCATATTAAATCCGGACAGACGATCGGGATCATCGGAGGAACCGGAAGTGCGAAATCAACATTGGTACAGCTGATCCCGAGACTTTATGACGTGACAAAAGGAACTGTAAAAGTCGGCGGACTGGATGTCAGAGAGTATAATCTGGAGGCACTGCGCGATCAGGTATCTATGGTATTGCAGAAAAACGTTCTCTTTACAGGAACGATTTACGATAATATCCGCTGGGGAAATGAACATGCCAGCGAGGAAGAGGTTCAGAGAGTCTGCAAACTTGCACAGGCAGATGGATTCGTAAAAGAATTTCCGGCAGGTTATCATACGATGATCGTGCAGGGCGGAAACAATGTTTCCGGCGGACAGAAGCAGCGTCTGTGTATTGCACGGGCACTTCTGAAAAAACCGAAGATTCTGATTCTGGATGACTCCACAAGTGCGGTAGATACAAAGACAGATGCGCTGATTCGAAAAGCATTCCGGGAAGAAATTCCGGATACTACAAAGATCATCATTGCGCAGCGAGTTTCTTCTATAGAAAATGCAGACCAGATCATTGTACTGGATGAAGGAAAGATCATGGGAGTCGGCACATCCGAAGAATTGCTTGCGACAAATGAAATCTACAGAGAAGTATATGAATCTCAGGTAAAGGGAGGTGAGGACGATGAATAGAAAACCAAAGGTTTCAAAAGAAAATTTACAGACCGCAAAGCGGCTTTTAAAATATGTGACCGGAACGTACAAGGTTCGGTTTGTGATCGTATTTATCTGTATTTTGTTAAGTTCGATCGCATCAATTTCGGTATCATTGTCCCTCAAGTTTTTAATCGATGATTTTATCAGTCCTCTGATCGGACAGAAAGATCCGAATTTTGCAGAACTATATCGGGCACTTGCGGTGCTTGGAAGCATTTTCCTGATGGGAGTCATTGCTACATTTACTTATACACGACTGATGGTCTACATTGGTCAGGGTGTTCTTAAAAAAGTAAGGGATGATATGTTTGAACATATGCAGACTCTTCCAATCCGTTATTTTGACCAGAATACGAATGGTTCTATCATGAGTCTTTACACGAATGATACAGATACGCTCAGACAGATGATCAGTCAGTCGATCCCACAGGCACTGATGTCCTTTTTTACGATTATCGTAACCTTTATTTCAATGCTGATCTTAAGTCCGCTGCTTACAATTTTAGCAGTTCTGATCATTGGTCTTATGATCTTCGTAACAAAAAAGATCGGTGGAAACAGTGGAAAATATTTTGTTCGTCAGCAGAAATCTCTGGCAGATGTGACTGGATTTGTGGAAGAGAGAATGAACGGACAGCGCGTAGTAAAAGTGTTCAACCACGAAAGAAAGTCAGAAGAAGAATTTGACAAACTCAACGAGGCGCTCTTTGAAAGTGCTGCACAGGCGAATACCTTTGCAAATATGATGGGACCGGTAATCGGAAACATCGGAAACCTGCAGTTTGTACTGGTCTCTGTACTTGGAGGATTCCTTTCTATTATGGGAATCGGAGGGATCACTCTGGGAGTTATGGCATCTTATCTGCAGTTTACAAAGAGCTTTACACAGCCGTTTATGCAGGTGGCGCAGCAGTTTAACTCCATTGTTATGGCGCTTGCAGGAGCAGAGCGTATTTTCCAG
>OHJP01000975.1_pt1 | contig 13302 bp, 24 predicted proteins | sample 1568591 | NCBI WGS metagenome assembly OHJP01 (sample SAMEA3879567, study PRJEB24766) | human gut metagenome | biome: human-associated habitat; feature: feces | place: USA | collected 1985/1987
ATAAAGAAAGCCGCGCCCCGGCTGGCACCAGGAACGCGGCAAACAAAAACACACTATCTATATAGTAAACCGAAACAGGAGGTTTGTCAAATGGTAAAAATAAATCGGCTTGAAATTGAAAATGTAAAGAGAATAAAAGCCGTAAAAATTGAACCAGCTGTAAACGGATTAACCGTAATTGGCGGGAAAAATAATCAAGGCAAGACATCTGTGTTAGATAGTATTGCTTGGGCATTAGGTGGGAATAATTTCCGCCCGTCTCAAGCTACTCGCGAAGGATCGGTGATCCCTCCAAGGCTCCATATCGTTATGTCAAACGGGCTGGTCGTAGAACGAAACGGTAAAAATAGTGATTTAAAAGTTATTGATCCAACTGGGCAAAAGGGAGGCCAACAGCTTCTTAATGAGTTTGTCGATCAGCTTGCTTTAGACCTTCCAAAATTCATGCAATCGTCGTCTAAAGAAAAAGCTCATATTCTTTTGCGTACAATCGGTGTGGAAGATCAATTAATGCACCTAGAAAGAGAAGAGCAGGAACTATATAACAGGCGCCGCACAATTGGTCAAATTGCGGATCAGAAAGCTAAATTCGCAAAAGAAATGCCGTATTATCCAGATGCTCCTAAAGAACTGATTTCAGCCAGCGAGTTAATTCAGCAGCAGCAAGAAATACTCGCGCGTAACGGTGAAAACCAAAAGAAGAGGGAAAGATTAAGTCAGCTCCAATTTGAATCAGCTGATTTGCAAAAACAAATCGACGTTTTGCTGAAACAGCAAGCCGTTATTCATAACGATCTGGAAATTGCTAAAAAATCCGCCGAGGACCTTTATGACGAGTCTACTGAGGAATTAGAGCAAAATATCCGCGATATAGAAATGATTAACCAAAAGGTACGCACGAATCTGGATAAGGATAAAGCGGAGGAAGACGCGGTTAATTACCAAGAACAGTATAAAATATTAACCTCTCAACTGGATAACACACGTAACAAAAAAATAGATCTTTTACAAAACGCCGGGCTTCCCCTTCCGGGATTATCGGTAGAAGACGGAGAATTAACATACCAAGGGCAAAAATGGGATAACATGAGCGGAAGCGACCAATTACAGGTAGCCACCGCGATAGTTAGAAAATTAAATCCGAAGTGCGGGTTCGTCCTGCTGGACAAGCTGGAACAAATGGATATTGATACTTTAAATGATTTTGGGATCTGGTTAGAGCAGGAAGGATTGCAGGCAATTGCCACACGCGTTAGTACCGGAGGCGAATGCAGCATCATTATAGAGGACGGATACGTGAAAGATGAAAACACCGAAGAAACATTAGAAACCAAATCATGGAAAGCGGGGACATTTTAATGAATATTATTCGCGGGAGAATTCCATCTGCGCAAAAGGTTGTTGTTTATGGGCCAGAAGGAATCGGTAAATCCACCTTTGCGGCTTGTTTTCCGGAACCGTTATTTATTGATACGGAAGGCAGCACAAAGCACATGGACGTATCGCGCCTTTCCGCACCTACAAGCTGGACGATGCTTTTACAACAGATTCAGGAAGTCAAAAAGGAAAACGTAAACGTCTGCAAAACGTTGGTAATCGATACCGCCGATTGGGCTGAACAGCTCTGTATTAAGCATGTTTGCAATAAGGCAAAAAAATCTGGTATTGAGGATTTTGGATATGGTAAAGGATACATTTATTTAAAAGAAGAATTCGGGCGGTTGCTAAACCTTCTGGAAGACGTGATAGAACGGGGAGTAAACGTAGCAGTGACCGCTCATGCAAAAATGAGAAAGTTTGAACAGCCGGACGAAATGGGAGCTTACGATCGCTGGGAAATGAAATTGGATAAAAATGTCGCGCCGTTGGTAAAAGAGTGGGCCGATATGGTTCTTTTCGCAAACTACAAAGTATTCACGGTGAAAAACGAGCAGACCAATAAAAACAAGGCTCAAGGCGGAGAACGCGTTCTATATACTTCCCACCACCCGTGTTGGGATGCGAAAAACCGTCATGAGCTCCCGCCGGAAATGCCTTTGGACTACGCCGGCATCGCGCCTTACCTTGAGAAATCAGGTGTCCCAGCCGGAATCGTTCCCAGCAAAAATATTTTGATAGACTCAAAAAACGAGGCCACGCCTCCTAAGGAACAGGAGAAAACCATTACCGCTGCCGACGATCTATCCTTTGATAATATCATAGACAATTCTCAAGCGACCCATAAAATAATTCCGGAAGGGATCCCAAAAGAACTTTATGACCTCATGGAATCCAAAGAAGTGGCGCCAATTGAGATTCAGCAAGTTGTAGCGCAAAAAGGGCATTTCCCGAAAGATATGCCAATTCAAAACTATCCGAACGATTATATTCAGGGCGTTTTAATCGCTGCCTGGCCGCAAGTATGGGCCGCGATTGAAAAGAACAGAAAAGAAAACTTACCGTTTTAAGGAGGAATTTAAGTAATGAACGAAAATAACACTGAAGGACGCGCGATTGGTTGGGAAGACGAAATTGAAAACGACGGAGGACAATGGATCCTGTTGCCGGAAGGCGATTACCGATTTCAGGTAGAATCCTTTGAACGAGCTCATCACCCAGGCTCAGGAAAGCTTCCGTCTTGCCCAAAGGCAATTTTGCATATTAGAATAGCAGCTCCGGAAGGAAATTGTACGATCACACACAATTTATTTTTATTTACCTCCATGGAATGGAAGCTAAGCGAATTTTTCAGATCTATCGGACAAAAACAACACGGCGAAAAGCTTCGCATGAACTGGGGCGCGGTCCCTGGCGCTACCGGGCAGTGTAAAGTAGGCATACATAAATTCACAAAAAAAGACGGCAATGAAGGAGAATCAAATGAAATTTTAAAGTTTTACGATCCTGATGAGGCAACCTCAACCATTAGAAATCCACAGCCTGAAAACAAATCCGCATCGCCAGCCTGGAAACCGGGGGCGTTTTAAATGGAGTTAAGGCCATATCAGGAAGAAGCCAGGCAAGCTGTGATTGATAAATGGGCCAACGGGGATAAAAAGACGCTTTTAGTTCTCCCCACCGGTTGCGGCAAAACCATTGTGTTCGCAAAAATATCAGAAGACTGCGTTCGCAGCGGGGACAGGGTGCTGATCCTGGCTCACAGAGGAGAACTGCTTGACCAAGCGGCGGACAAAATAAAAAAATCCACCGGGCTCTGCTGTGCTACCGAAAAAGCTGAGGAAAGCTGTCTGGGAAGCTGGTATCGAATAACCGTAGGCTCCGTACAGACGTTAATGCGGCAATCCAGACTAGAACGCTTCGCTCCGGATTATTTCAATACCATTATCATTGACGAAGCCCATCATTCTATTTCCGATAGTTATCAGCGCATCCTCCAGTATTTTTCAGAGGCAAAAGTTTTAGGGGTTACCGCGACGCCCGATCGCGGAGATATGAAAAACCTGGGAAGTGTTTTTGAATCTCTGGCCTATGAATACAGCCTGCCGCAAGCGATTCGGGAAGGGTATCTCTCTCCTATCAAAGCGTTAACCGTGCCATTGGAAATGGATCTGACAAGCGTAGGCATACAGTCCGGAGATTTTAAAGCCGGCGATTTGGGCAACGCGTTGGATCCATATCTGGAACAGATTGCAGATGAAATGTGGAAAGTTTGTAAAAACCGAAAAACTGTTGTTTTTCTTCCTCTTGTAAAAACATCTCAAAAATTCAGGGATATCTTGAATTTGCATGGGTTCCAAGCCGCTGAAGTAAACGGTGAAAGTCACGACCGAGAGGAAATACTATCCGACTTCGACAACGGAAAATACAACGTATTATGCAACTCTATGCTCCTTACTGAGGGTTGGGATTGTCCTAGTGTGGACTGCATTGTAGTGTTAAGGCCTACGAAGGTGCGCAGCTTATACAGCCAAATGGTAGGGCGCGGAACACGCCTGTTTCCCGGAAAAAGCCATTTGCTGCTTCTGGATTTTTTATGGCATACCGAGAGACATGAGCTATGCCACCCCGCAAATCTAATTTGTGAGAACCCCGAAGTAGCCAAAAAAATGACAGAAAACCTAGAGTCCGCCGCATGTCCCATTGATATTGAAGAAGCGGAAAAGCAGGCGTGTGAGGACGTGATTTATCAGAGGGAAGAAGCCTTGGCGAAACAACTAGCGGAAATGAAACACCGCAAGCGCAAACTAGTCGACCCACTTCAATTTGAAATGAGCATTCAAGCGGAAGATTTATCCGGCTATGTACCCTCTTTTGGCTGGGAAATGGCCTCTCCTACCAACAAGCAGAAGGAGACTTTAGAAAAACTTGGAATCTTTCCAGATGAAATTGACAACGCCGGAAAAGCTACCAAACTGTTGGACCGTCTTGCAAAGCGCCGTGAATCCGGGCTTACTACCCCTAAACAAATCCGTTTCTTAGAGTCGCGCGGCTTTCAGCATGTGGGGACTTGGCAGTTTGAATCCGCAAAAAGATTAATCGACAGAATTGCGGCAAACGGCTGGAGAGTTCCGTATGAGATCGTACCGCAAGAATATAAAGGAGCATGACCGTGAAGAATCAATACCGCACTGATCTTCTGAAAATTTTAGAATCACTGGATCCCGCCGTTTTAACTTATCAAGAATGGATTAACGTTGGTATGGGCTTAAAAGAGTCCGGATATACCTACCAAGATTGGGATAATTGGTCAAAGCGAGATTCTGGACGATATCATTCCGGCGAATGCGAAAAGAAGTGGATTACTTTTGTTGGAAACGGAACTCTGGTAACCGGAGGAACTATTGTGCAAATGGCACAGGAGTACGGCTGGACGCCGGCATGCTCTGGACATGAATTAAGCTGGGACGATGAAATTGAAACAGACGACCTAACAATTATTAACAAAGATTGGGTAGAGGGTCAGGACGTAACGGAACCTATCAACTGGGATCCGGCAAAGCAACTGATCACCTATCTGGAAACGTTATTTGAAAGTACGGAAAACGTTGGATATGTCACCGAGAGCTGGGAGAACGACGAAGGAAAGCGCGTTCCAACAAAGGGGTGCTGGGACCGTACCGCCGGAGAGCTGATTCAGGCTTTGGGAAAGTGTAAAGGCGATATCGGCGCGGTACTCGGAGATTATCGCCCTGAAGCCGGAGCCTGGATCCGCTTTAATCCATTAGACGGGCAAGGAATCCGTAATGTTAACGTCACAGATTACCGGTACGCGCTGGTGGAATCAGACTCCATGGAGATCGACAAACAAAATGCGATTATCCGTGAATTAGAACTGCCGGTAGCCTGTTTAGTCCACAGCGGCAAAAAAAGCTTACACGCAATTGTAAAAGTCGAAGCCGCAAATTACGACGAATATCGGAAACGCGTAGATTATTTATATAACGTATGCCGGAAGAACGGGCTTGATATCGACCAGCAAAATCGTAATCCTTCACGGCTCTCCCGTATGCCCGGAGTGATTCGGAATGGACACAAACAATTTTTAGTGGACACCAACATTGGAATGGAGAGTTGGTCTGAATGGCAGGAATGGATCGAAAGTATCAACGACGATCTTCCTGATCCTGAGAGTATGTATGATGTTTGGGACAACCTTCCGGAGCTTTCCCCGCCGTTAATTGACGGCGTTTTACGTCAAGGCCATAAGATGCTTCTTGCCGGCCCTTCCAAAGCCGGAAAATCGTACGCGCTGATAGAACTATGCTGCGCGATCGCCGAAGGGAATTCATGGCTTGGTTTCTCTTGCGCTCAGGGACGTGTGTTGTATGTCAATTTAGAGCTTGACCGCGCTTCCTGTCTACACAGATTCCGCGACGTATATACCTCCCTGGAATGGAATCCTAACGGTTTAAAAAATATTGATATCTGGAATTTAAGAGGACGTTCCATTCCAATGGATAAACTAGCCCCAAAATTGATCCGCCGTGCTGCTAAAAAGAAATACATCGCTATCGTTATAGATCCTATTTACAAGGTCATTACAGGCGACGAGAACAGTGCTGACCAGATGGCGCATTTCTGTAACCAATTCGATAAAGTATGCACAGAATTAGGCTGCGCGGTCATTTATTGCCACCACCACAGCAAGGGAAGCCAAGGAGGCAAAAGAAGCATGGACCGCGCCAGCGGTTCCGGCGTATTCGCCAGAGATCCTGACGCGCTCTTGGATTTAATTGAACTGGAAATTACGGAAGCGCTTTTAAAGCAGGAGGAAAATAAGACCGTTTGTGAATTGTGCCAGACAGAAATCAAACGCTTAAGAATGCTTAGCGAGGTTTCGCAAGATGATTTATGTAATCAAAAAAAGGCATTAGAAGCGTGTAAAGGGCTAATGCGAGATGATGAATATAACAACTTAATATCACGCATTTCAATTGCTAAAAAGGCGTTGGAAGCTCGTACGGCATGGCGCGTAGAAGGTACATTAAGAGAATTTCCTAAGTTCTCTCCTATCAATTTATGGTTTGATTATCCGATCCACAGAATCGATGAGACAGGCGCTTTAAAGGATATTCAACCGGAGGCGGAAACTCCTCCATGGCAGCGCGCGATGAATAAACGAAAGCCGAGAGAAGACAGAGCGAAAGATCGAAAAGAATCTCTTGAAGCCGCGTTTGCGGCCTGCGATATCTACGATAAAGTGACTGTTCAGGATCTCGCCGAGTATATGGGAGTTTCTGAAAAAACAGCACGCAGGAGGATTCAGGAACATAAAGGATTTTGGATTGACGGCTCTCAGGTAGGGAAAAAATCCGGGACAAAAACATAATTTGTCCGTCCCTAAAAATTGTCCGGTTGGGACAAAAACAGAAAATGTCTGTCCTAAAAATTGTCCCGTTGGGACGACAAAAACATGAAATTGTGTTTCTGTCTAATTGGGACAAAAAGCTGGGACAAAAACATAATTTAAGTTATTGTCCCAGGGACAGACAAAAACATTATATAAATATAAACTTTGTGTCTGTCCCTGCGGGCCATGGGGGTACAGACGTCGTGCGTAAGCTCTCGCACGACGCCGTCTGCCCCCTGACCATGGCAAACAAATTTTGTCCGGCGGAAAAAACATTTTTAAAACTTCGGTGAGGTAATATGACAATTGAATTTTTCATGCCAATGCGAAATCCTCCGACGGTTACGCATCAAGAAAAACAAGTTCACGTAGTAAACGGGAAACCGGTTTATTATGAACCGCCTGAATTAAAACAGGCTCGAGCGGATCTAACAGATCGCCTGGTGAGGTTTAGGCCAGAAGCCCCGCTGAAAGTCGGAGTAAGATTAGTAACCAGATGGTTATTTCCACCGGGGCGCCATAAGCCAAGTTCTTATCGGACAACAAAACCTGATACTGACAATCTGCAAAAGCTTCTGAAAGACTGCATGACAACAGCCGGCTTTTGGAAAGACGACGCTTTAGTAGCCTCTGAATTATGCGAAAAATTTTGGGCGGAAGATGATCTGCATACAGGAATTTACATTAAGGTGGAGCAATTGATATGAGGTGTAAAAAAGATCAATTACCCAAGGAGCCACCCGCAGGCAGCCCATGCGCCCGCGCTAAGGCATTAAATACGATCGCGGAACAAATTCCGTTGCAAATAACGTCTCTTCCTCAGAATGAACGTAAATATGTGCAGGCCATTCATAAAGTGCTGATTCGTTACTGGCATCTTCAGATATCAAAAGACGAAGCTCAGGCGGTGCAGCGTTTATGGCAAATATCGTGTCTGCAAACGCCTGGTGGAGATTTTGGACGGGAGGGATGAAAATTCTTGAATTAAATCATTTATACAACATGGATTGTGTGGAGGGAATGAAACAGTTTCCTGATAAGTATTTTGATTTGGCGGTTGTTGATCCGCCTTATGGGATAGACAAGGCCTACTGTGCTACAAGCCGTATTTCAAAGTATGGGCAAACAAAAACAGCGAATGATGATAAACCTAATACAGAATATTTTAAAACGTTGTTTAGAATTAGTAAAAATCAAATTATTTTTGGTTATAACCATCTTTCAGATATGCTTCCACCAACAAAGGAATTTATCTTTTGGTATAAACATCAGCCAGTAAAAAGTTATTCAGACGGGGAACTTGCCTGGACATCATTTCATAAGACGGCAAAATGTTTTGATTTTCCGTTTTTCGGCAGTATAAACGCAGAAGAAAACAGATTTCACCCTATGCAAAAACCGGTAAAGCTTTACGAATGGATTCTATCAAACTACGCAAAACCCGGTGATAAGATTCTTGACACTCATGTTGGAAGCGCGTCTTCTTTAGTTGCCTGTGAAAACCTTGGGTTTCAATACATAGGTTTTGAAATCGATAGGGATTATTACAAATTGGCGTCTGATCGGTTGAAAGCTGTAAAAGCGCAGACAAGGTTATTTTAAGCCAAGTAAAAATTGACGAAATGAATATTGGACGGAAAAATCTAACCCCGCACCGATCAGGCGGGAATGGAGGAAAAAAGTAATGATTAAACCAAGCACTGACACGGAGCCGGCAGCGGAAAACAGGGACAAAATTATTCTGGACTTATGCGGCGGCACAGGCTCCTGGTCAAAGCCGTACAGGGAGGCCGGATATGATGTGAGGCTGATCACTCTGCCGAAATATGATGTATGCACCTATGCGCCGCCGTTTGAAAATGTTTATGGGATTCTGGCTGCCACGCCGTGCGATGAATTTTCAATCGCAAAGCATTTTCACGGAAAAGGAAACTATACGCATAATTTCAAAGCGGGGCTGGAGGTGTGCTCTGCGTGCTGCAGGATTATACTTACGTGCCGGCCCAGATTCTGGGCGATAGAAAATCCGGCAAACGGACTGCTGAGGCGCTGGCTCGGTGAACCTAATTTCACCTTTGACCCCTGGCAGTTTGGGCATAACTATCAAAAGCGTACTGCGCTGTGGGGTAACTTTAATGCTCCGAAGGCCTTTGTCGAAGCAAAGCCGGAAGGAATGAAAAAGTTTTCCATGCTGTTAAGCAGAGAAATTTATCCGGAATTTTACGGTGTCTATACCCGTCAGGAACGCAGGGCAATCACGCCGCCTGGTTTTGCAAGGGCGTTTTTTGAAGCAAACCGGTGAAGGGAGGACAAAAGCAATGATTAACTTAACCCTGGGAGATTACCGGATTTGCACCTTGGAAAACGGTACTGTCGCCCTATGTAAGCGCCGTATCATTTCAAAGCGTCCCAGCCCGATTTTAGGCATGATAGTTGAAAGGGTAGTAGGGATACCACTCTTCCCTAAAATCCGCTCTATCGTCCTACATGGCAAAGGAAATGGCATCTGATGATTATTGTGCGGAAACCGTTGAACAGCTGGAGGCTGTATTGGACAATATCGCCTCCAGAATTGAGAAAGCATTGGAGGGGATAAATCATGACTGAGTTAAAACCGTGCCCTTTTTGCGGGGGTAAAATCAGAAGAGTAATAGGAATGATGGGGCTGAATTTCTTTAAATGCAAAAAGTGCAGCGCGGTAGTCAGCTTTGACAATGACTATTACAACACGCACCAAAATGAAGCCATCGAAGCTTGGAACAGGAGGATTGAATAGTGTACTGGATAAATGTTAATAGAATGACCCCAAAGCCGTTTGTTAGCGTACTGTGCAGAATTCCGGGAGAAAAGCCTTTCCCCACTGTGCATGAAGGGTATATTTCTGATGATGGTGTATGGGTATCTTGGGGATTAAAAAGGGCGCCTGGAGAAGTAACCCATTGGACGGCTATGCCGAAATACCCGGGTGACGAGGAGGATTGACGATGGCTGAGTACATAGAAAGGGATTTAGCATTAAGGGTAATAAAACAAAAGCAGAAAGAATTATGCCCGTTTGGAACGTATGGCAAAAAATATGTAGATGGCTATGAACGTGAAAAATTTGACGAGTGGCAAGAGATTATCGATGAAATAGAATCGGTCCCCGCCGCGGACACGGCAGAAGTGCAGCGCGGTCATTGGGAGTTTCCGATTTTTACGGATAGTGATGACGGGCTTGACCCCCGTGTGAAATGTTCGGAATGTGGTGGTATAGAAGCGGCTTTCGCAAGGTGGAAATACTGCCCCAACTGTGGCGCTAAGATGACGGAGGACTGAGATATGAAAAACAACGGCTGGATCAGTGTTGATGACAGGCTACCGGAGCCAGAACTTGAAGTATTAGTTTTAGCTAAAGTACAATGTGAGTTTACTGGGTATAAAGGAATTACAATTACAACTGCAATGTACGAGGACGGAACAATCTCAACCGAAGATAGTGTTTGGAATTGGTACGATTGCGATTTCAGATTTGATGAAGAAAAGGATCAGTACATAATTTCAGAAGGTTGGTGGGAATACCGTCATTATAATCCTGATGCTGTATACAATAACTGTATCGATGATGAAGTCACCCACTGGCAACCGCTTCCAGAACCACCTAAGGAGGATTAGCTATGTATGAGGAATTGATTAAAAATCTCAGAGAAGATGCGGAATGGGCGCACGCTAACGAATGGGAAACGCCTATCACATTAAGGAACAACCTAGATGCGGCCGTAAACGCCATAGAAACTCTAGAAAGGCTTGCTCAAAACGGTCAAAGCGCAATAGATACCAATAGGCGCTTAGCTGATAAAATCCGAATGTTACAAGCGGAACTTAACCGTCTAAAGCGTGAAAGAGACCAGGCGGTGGAGGACTTAAACACTCTACGGAAACGCAGTGGCTTTACATGTGAAGCGTGTTATTATAGCGACCATTATAATCGTGATATTTGTATTGGGTGCGAATATAACAGCGATAATAATTGGCAATGGCGCGGCGTTCAGGAGGAGAACAATGGATAGATTGACACAAATAGCAGATTTCGGGTTTGAAGATTGGGAAGAAATACTTTACTTTGTCAAAAGCGATCTAAACGGAGCTTATAATATTATTGATATTGCCAGGTTCCAGGGAAAGAAGGAATTTGACGAAATCCTGAAAAACATTTCCCTGCGCCTTGCCGCTTACGAAGATACGGGCCTTGAGCCGCATGAAATCGAAAGGATTCTTGATAACTATGACCGTGGTTTAACACCCAGCGATATTCCTACACTTGACCAGTGGTTAGGCAGAGATGACTTTTGCAGCTACGGTGAGAGGAAGGAATCAAATGAATGAAGAGCATTATTTCCTGCGACCCCCGATCATCATAAGCGAAGAGGAATTTAAAAGGCAAAAGAGAGACCCTAAACTTCTTATAGAAAAATTTGAACGGCTGAAGCGGTGCGAATTAAATTCCGGGAAGCCTGAATCTCACCCGGACGTTATGAAACTGTCTGAAATGATCGAAGAGTTAAAAAAGAGGAATAGAAATGGGAATGTATGATCCGGAACGTGATATGGTGGTAGAATTTCCGAATTATTTTGCGCATTGTCCCAAATGTGGAAAAGAAGGTTTAAAAAAGAAAATGGTAACAATATCTGCAAAGCACGGAACTTACGGGAATTTTAAAACGATAGGCCATTTATGTGAAGAGTGCTACGCAAAAATGCTTGGAGAAAACGAATGGGAGGAATAATCATGAGTGACTGTATTTATAAAACAACTGATGGCTATTGTGAGCTTCACAGCGATGGGATTGAATATCGCGAACCGTGTGTTGAGGGACCGTGCGATGACGAAACAGAGGAGGACAACAAATGACCGGTGGACAACTATTTCTCTTAGGATATTTTTTAGGCGCTATATTAAGTTTAGTAGTTTATTCCGCGCTTGTGGCAAGCAAAGACCCGCCCAAGCCACATACCACTTGCAAGGATTGCGTACATAGAAACAAACAGGAGTGTCCGTTTTACCATTTGAAAGAAATCAAATACATTGACCACACGGAATACCAATGGACAACCGGGAAAGACGACGACTTCTATTGCAAAGACGCCTTACGCCATGACCAGGAAAAGCTGTGAGGGGTGTATCTATCATCGTCCGTTATCTACCCGCGGATATGGGCTTATCAAATACTGCAACTATATGCTGGATACCGGAAAAAAGCGAGAATCAAGCCCAGATTGCTGCAATAAAAAGACTGTCAGGAGGTCGAAAGATTGACGAAAAAAGAATTTCTAAATCAATATTTAAACGCACAAAAAGAAATCGGGATAAAGCTTGACCAAATAGCCAAGCTTAGAGAGTTGTCCACAAAAATAACCCAAACTTTAACTCCTGACAAAGTAAAGAGTAATTCAGACAACCGCCTTGAATCCTCAGTTTCTAAAATTGTAGATATGGAAAGAGAAATCGGGGCCTCCCTTGATAAGCTTGAAAAGGTGCGTTTACAGGTAGAAAACGCGATTAGCTCAATGAAAAATGAAAACCTTAGGAGAATTCTTGAAATGCACTACATAAACGGATATTCATTTGAGCAAATAGCGGTGAAAGAACATTATTCTTACCGACACGCAACCAGGCTGCACGGAATAGCTTTGCAACAACTACAGATTGATAAATGTGTCCTTGAATGTCCCTATTGACTTATTGTATCATTAAACTAAAGAAATAGGCAGAGGATCACTCCCCTGCCTTTCTTAATTCATTCTACATGAAGTTGTTGCTTTAACGCCGATTGTAAAACACTAGAAAAGTTGATGTGTTCTTTCTCTGCCCTGGCGTTTAACCATGACGGAATAGTTAAAGTTTTCTTTACTGCTCTGTTATCCGATGCTTTGCGATATTCCAGAAAATCAATATCTACCATTGATACAAATTCATTTTCTTTACACCGAATTGACCTGGATTCAGAAGGTTTTGGAATTTCAAGTCCATCTTCCTCTTTATCAATTCCCATCATTCCAATAACATCTCTGGCCATTTCTATAGCTTCCGCTAAAGAATCTCCTTGAGTGTTGGAGTCAAAATCTGGAATATATGCCATATATCCATCGTCAAGTCTAGTGAACACCACGGGGTAAACAGCTTTCATAAAAATACCTCCTTATTTAGAAACAAAGCGGCGTTGTGGGGGCTTATTTCAGCCCCCGCCGTTTGATAATTGCTTGTGCTACTGGTTCTTTAATTTCTCTCTGCCGAGAAACGGGTTCACACTCTTTTCCGTTTGTATAAATATCATGGTTCCCGCCTTCTCGTTTTAACCACCACCCATTCTTTTCTAATAGTTTTATTAGGTCTCGGCGTTTCATATCCTCACCTCTTGATTATATTATACGTGTTTTATACGTGTTTGTCAACCCTTTTGACAAAACTTTTCAAATAATTTTCAGCCCTTTTGCTAATCGCAGAGGGCTTTTTTGATACCCAAAAACAGGAAG
>OHJP01000981.1_pt1 | contig 13202 bp, 10 predicted proteins | sample 1568591 | NCBI WGS metagenome assembly OHJP01 (sample SAMEA3879567, study PRJEB24766) | human gut metagenome | biome: human-associated habitat; feature: feces | place: USA | collected 1985/1987
CGTTCTGATGTAGCATTACATATTGTATCAAAAATCGTGGCGTTTGTATATACTCTTTTCAGAATTTTCAAACAATTTTCCCATTCTGAAACGCTAAAAGTGGTTTGAGCCACCACGAAAAGCTCTTTATTATCTAAAATAGAATTATTTTTAATCAGTGTTTCCAGTTCCTCCTGATGCCGGAAAACGTAGCTTTCTCCGAGGCAATGCCCTCGAATACCCTGTACCTCCGGGTGGTCCGGATCGCCGGCGATAAGCACCGGAATTCCCTTTTCAGAAGCGGAAAAGACGATCTGGTGGATCTTGCCGACAAAGGGACAGGTTGCGTCGGCGTACTCGATGCCAAGCTTTTCGATCTCCTGCAAAACGCTGAGGGGAACGCCATGGGACCGAATGACCAAAATGCCGCCGGGCTGAACCTGAGCCGGCTCTGATACTATCGTAACACCCCTTTGCTCCAAAGACGCCACCATTTGAGGGTTATGAATAATCGGCCCCAAAGTGTAAACCCGCTTTCCTTGGTCCAGCAGCCGGTTTACAATTTCAATGGCGCGGTTGACGCCAAAACAAAAGCCAGCGGTTTTTGCCACCGTAATTTTTGACATGTACGCTCTCCTTTAGATATCCTGCCGCCGCAATGCACCGATCAGTTCCATGATCTTGCGGCTGGCCTCGCGGAACTGAGGGCCGGTGCCCTCGGTTAATCCCAGTTCCTTCAAAGTAACCGGCTGGCCGCAATTGATGTTCACCCTGTGAAACAACTTCAGCGGTCCGCCGCCCTTGGTGGAAATAGAAACCGGGACAATAGGCACCTGAGCCTTATAGGCCAGCATTGCCGCCCCGGATTTTGGTTTTAACAGGTTCCCATCCCTGGAACGGGTCCCCTCAATAAAAATCCCCACCACAGCGCCTTGCTTTAAATATTCCTCCGCCAGGTTGATGGCGCCCTCGTCGTGTTTTCCCCGGTGAACCGGAAACGCCCCCAGGCCGGAGATGATCTTGGCTACGAATTTGTTTTGAAACAGCTCGCTTTTTGCCATATAGCGGATCATCCGTTTTTGGGAAAGGCCCAAAAAGACCGGATCCTTCATAGAAATATGATTACAGCAAACCACACAGCCCTGATCTTTGGGCAAATTGTTTTTATTCTTCACCTTATAAAAATAAAGAGGCTTGAAAATCACCGGCAAAAGGCCCTTTGCGAAATTATAGAACGGCGTGTTTTTTGTCAGGTCACCCACGGGAAAGCCTCTCCTTTATCAATTCAGTTATCTTATTGACAGACTGCTCCAAGCTCAGATTCGAGGTATCCACCAAAACAGAATCTTCGGCCGGCTTCAGCGGCGCGATCTCCCGATGGGAATCCTGATAATCACGCTGCTTGATTTCCGCCAGCACCTGATTATAATCTGTGGCCGGGTCTTTCGCAATAAGCTCGCGGAATCTTCTTCTGGCTCTTTCCTCAGGGGAAGCGGTCAGGAATATTTTTAACTGGGCGTGAGGCAGTACCACGGTACCGATATCACGGCCGTCCATCACCACATTGTGAAGCTTTGCCAGAGATTGCTGCAAGTCGAATAGAAACTCCCGAACGGCAGGAACCGCGGAAACCTTAGAGGCCATCATAGAAACCTCAGGCGTGCGGATCAAATCTGAAACGTCGCTGCCGTTTAACAGGACATGCTGCTCCCCATTTCGAAATTCCAGATTTATTTTTGTATCCAAAAGAAAAGCTTTCAACCTTTTGGAATCTTTTAGATCAATTTTGTATTCCATTGCAGAAAGACCGACCGCCCGGTAAAGAGCGCCGGTATCCACATAAATAAATCCCACATTTTTCGCGGCACGCCTTGAAATTGTGCTTTTCCCGGCTCCTGCGGGACCGTCGATAGCAACTGAAAACATCTGGTTACCCCCAAATAGAATTTCCGGCTAAATAGCCGGTAGAAAAAGCGATCTGAAGATTAAATCCGCCGGTGTAGCCGTCAACATCCAGCACCTCGCCCGCAAAAAAAAGCCCCTTCACCAGCTTGCTTTCCATCGTTTTGGGTGAGAGCTCATGGACCGATACGCCTCCCGCCGTAACAATGGCCTCCTCAATAGGGCGAAATCCGGAAATTGTCACCGGCAGAGATTTCAGCAGCCTGCCAAAATTCATTCTTTCCTGGCGGGAAATTTGATGGCATTTCTTTTCTCCAGGGATTCCGGACAGGTTCACCGCTACCGGAATAAGTTTTTTAGGCAGAAGCTCCTGCAGGGAATTACTAAAATCCCGGTTTTGGAATTTCTGAAAATCCCTCTGAAGCCGTAAATCCAATTGTTCAAAGTTCAAGCCTGGCTTTAAGTCGATGTGGATTTCATACCGTTCCGGAGCCAAATCCCTCATATGAGCGCTGGCGCTTAATATGACCGGACCGCTGACGCCAAAGTGTGTAAAAAGCATTTCTCCGAAATCCCGGTAAATTTCTTTTCCTTGTTTCCGATCTATCACCTGAACCGCAATATTCCGCAAGGAAAGGCCTTGCAGCTCCTGGCACCAATCTTCCCGGCAAACCAAAGGCACCAGGGAGGGCCGGGGCGGAACGATCGTATGTCCAGCCTGCCTCGCTAACCGATATCCGTCTCCTGTTGAGCCGGTTCCAGGATAGGACAGCCCGCCGCAGGCTACGATAACGCCGTCCGACTGTATTCTTTTTCCGGAAGCTGCTTTCACACCCTTCACGGCTCCATCTTTTATTATAAGAGCTTTTATGTCTTCCTGCAATACATGAACGCCGGAAGCTTCCACATCTTCTCTCATCGCATCCACAATATCGGCAGCCCGGTCGCTGACAGGAAACACCCGGTTTCCCCGTTCTGTTTTCAGCGGCACATGCAGTCCTTCAAAATAATCCATGGTATCCAAGGGGGAAAACCGGTTGACCGCACTGTACAAAAAACGCCCGTTTCCCGGTATCGCACCTATAAACGACTGAACATCACATTGATTACAGACATTGCACCGGCCTTTGCCGGTTATCATCAGCTTTCTGCCCAGCTTCGCGTTCTTTTCCAACAGCACCGTCCGGGCACCCAGCTTCGCGGCGCTGGCCGCCATCATTCCCGCCGGACCTCCGCCTACTACAGCCACATCAAACTCAAGCTTCAACCGGATCCTCCTCAACCTTTTCATAAACCTCGTACTCATCCCAAATCTCTTCCAGGTTTTGGAAGGTCTTTGAAACCTCATCCTTTTTCTTTAAAGCCGTAGCCACGATCATTGCGTTAATCAAGCTTAACGGGGCCACCAGGCTATCCACAACAGAGGCCATGTCGCTTCTGGCCAGCAATACAAAATCCGCCTGCTGTGCCAGCGGAGACAAAAGGCTGTCTGTCAAAGCAATCCCCCTGGCGCCTTTTCTTTTGGCGAAATTCATCGCGCTGACCGCCTGCTTGGAATACCGCGGGAAGCTGATGCCGATAAACACATCCTCTTCATTAATGCGGAACATCTTTTCGTAAATCTCCGTTTTACTGGTTGTAGTTACCAGCTCGACCTTATCGAAAATCAGGCTGAAGTAATAGTTCAGGAAAATTCCCAGAGCGGAAGCGCTCCGGGCAGCTAAAATATAAATCTTTCTGGCCGAAACGATAGCGTCCACCGCCTCGTAAAAATCCTTATGGGAGGTTTCCTCCAGAGTTCTGCGGATCTTATCGATATCCTGGTTCAGCACACTGTCCAGAACATCCGCGTCGCCGATCCGGTTGCTGGTAACCTCAATCCGCTGCACTGAAGTCAGCTTGTTCCGAATCATTTCCTGCATCGCCTTCTGAAGCTGCGGATAGCCGTCGTAGCCCACCTCGGTGGCAAAACGCACCACTGTGGATTCACTGACTCCAACGGTAGCGCCCAGCTTGGATGCGGTCATAAACGCGGCCTTGTCATAATGGTCTTCAATATATTGAGCGATGCGCCGTTGGCCCTTAGAAAAGCCCGGCATCATTTTCTCGATACGGGACAGCAAATGTTTCACGCCTGGTCCACTCCTTATTGCTATTTTCCAGCCAGCAGTTTTTAGTTTATTTTCATTCTGTTGTAAGCATTTCGAATCTTTAGATTCTTAATCCTAACATTCATAGTAAAACTTAATCCTGCAAAAATCAAGTGAAAAATAGGGGATTCAGTGTTTTTTCCTCATTGTTTTGCAAGTTTATTCCCTAAAAACGCAAAAACACACCCGAAAGTAAAGCGTGTCTTTATCATTCGGGCGTGTTTATTTTAAAGTTTTTGTTACTCTATGATGCAGCTTTTCAACATAAGTAGCCACTAAGCCAGACAAGGCGATGTCGTAAATCAGGAACACAGCATTGCCAAGAATCAAAAAGACCCACGGCAAATAAATGCCAAATACAGTAAACGAATCCTCCGGAAGCTGCAAAAAGTTAACAGCTAAAAAGAAGCAGGCCACCACAGCCACGTTGAACACCGCAAATTTGCTGATCCAGGAAAGGACTTTATTAGAGATCCGTTCTAAAAAAGATTTTAAAACCGGATAATACCCAAAGAACAATACAAACAAGAGCGCCGCCTCTTTATCCGCGGCAAACAGCAGCGACAGCACTGCAACCGCGGCATAGATCATCCACGCCCATTTCGCCCCTATTTCGATCACCGCCACAATCAAAAGCACTCCAGCGATAGCAGGCAGCGCATAGGTGCCGATCGGTATTAGTCCAGTGAGGAACATCAGCACTACTCCCAGCGCCGTCAGCAGACCTCCCAGGGCTATTTTTCCACTTTTACTCAAAAGGAAAGCCTCCCTTTTATGGTTAACAGCAGGAAATCAAGTCCCCGCCCATACATTCGCAGCAACAATCGGCGCAAATCAGGGATGAGCACATATCACAAGCGTTGCAGCCGCCGGCAGCGGGAGCCGTGCGGTTATATCCGCCATAAGCGCCGTTCCTCTGATTCTGACATTGGTTCATCGCCGCCCGGTACTCCATATTGCCGGGATCCATGTTACAAGCGGTGGAGAAATTGTTGTAGGCTTCCTCCATCCATCCTTTTTTATACAAGCAGGTTCCCTTCAGGAAATACCATTCTCCGCCTCTGCGGCCGGCGGGAACCCCATCTAAAATCTGCTCCGCATCCGCAATTCTCCCGTTCATCAGCAGATTGCGGACATCGCTGTATTCTGTGCTTCTTCCATAGGAAGCGCCCGACTGGTAGCCGCCCTGATACCCGCCGTAACCGTTCTGCTGATACCCGCCGTTATTAGCGCGGGCCTTTCGGTCGTTCATAATGGTATCATAGGCCTCGTTGATCTCTTTCATCTTTTCGGACGCGAGATCCGCCAACGGGCTTTCCGCGTAATTATCCGGATGATATTTTTTCGCCAGCTCCCGATACGCGGTTTTAATTTCATCATCGGTAGCGTTTGGCGATACTCCTAATACTTTGTACGGATCTGACATTGTTACCTCCAATGGGTTTGCCCCATAAAAATTGAGAGTGCGCTTTTAAACTTTTTCCCTTTTCGCTTTCCTGTCATATAGAACCAATTTTTGCATGGCCGGAAGGCCCTGGGTTAAAATATTTGAAATCACTGTGTCAAAATGACGCAGCGACAACAGTTGATAGGACAAAATAATTTGAGAAAGGGTTTGATTTAACACACCGTTGCAATAATCCGCCAAGGCTTCCCCTTCCAAAGGCTTCTCCCTTTCACGGATTAATTTTTTAACAAAAGGATTGAAGTTGTTTTTCTTTTGATCCTTTTCTATATCATCCGCCGCATCAATCAAATAAATCCACCGACCCAAAAAATAACCTAATTGGAGGAAAATGGCTTCCCGTATTTGATCCCCGCCGGCTACCGGCATCAAAACCTTACGCAGCATAACTGCGGTAGGTTCTGCGGCGGCGTCAATGCCTGTTTGAGGATCCTGTTCCACCTTTGACTGTGCTTGTATATATTCATAAACAATAGAGTCTAACTTTGGATATCTTTTTCTCGCTTTGTGATAGCCTCGTACGGCAAAGGGCAAAAGACAGACAGAACGGAGCTTTCCCCAAAATCCGGAGTCCTTAATATCATCCTTAATCTTATAGTAGGCGGTCAAAACCGAAACCGCGCCAGCATAGGCATAGCTTTCCTCGTGGCCAGTACAGTAAGTGCATCGTTTTGCCGGGTTTGCCACACATCGTCCCGCTTCAAAGCCCGGGCAATCATCCCGGAGCGCCATGGAGAGCATTGCCAAAAACGTGCCGTCATAGCTTAACGCAAGACGGGAAAGCCTGCCGTAGTCCTTGCCCATCCGTTTGCATAAGCCGCAATAAGCGCTTTTATATAGGTCGTATTCCTTGACCAACAGCTCGGGCTTATTGGGCCGGATGTAACCAAACACAGCGATAACTCCATTTCCACAGCGTCGTCTCTTTAAAATAACAACTGTATTTTACACTATTTTCCCACGGGGTGCATTAACTAATTGTAAACTTTTTATTTGTAAGAAATATGATTTTTATCTTGATAACCTGTTATGGTTTCATGCGCGAAAGCCGATAGAAGCCGGCCCTCATGAAGCCGATAAAGCTCGCATCGCTTAAGTCGATGAAAAAAAGCCGCCTGTTTTTTCAGACGGCTTTCTGCTCACAGCATTTTCTTTAAATAACGTCCTGTATAGGAGCTCTCTACTTTTGCGATTTCCTCCGGAGTTCCTTCCGCGACGATAAAGCCGCCCTTATCTCCCCCCTCCGGACCTAAATCGATAATGTGATCAGCGGTTTTAATTAAATCCAAATTATGCTCGATCACCACAACGGTATTACCGGCGTCTACCAGCTTTTGCAGTACGTCAATCAAACGATGCACGTCGGCAATGTGCAAGCCAGTGGTCGGCTCATCCAAAATATAGATGGTCTTTCCGGTAGAACGCTTAGAAAGCTCTGTGGCCAGCTTTACTCTCTGGGCCTCTCCTCCGGAAAGCGTAGTGGAGGATTGTCCGATCTTCACATATCCCAAGCCTACATCCTGAAGCGTCTGAAGCTTACGGGCAATCTTTGGAAGAGAGGCAAAGAACTCCAACCCCTCGTCTACCGTCATTTCCAGAACATCATAGATGTTTTTATCCTTGTATTTGACCTCCAGGGTTTCCCGGTTATACCGTTTCCCTTTGCACACCTCACAGGGAACATAAATATCCGGCAAAAAGTGCATCTCGATTTTTAGGATACCGTCGCCCTGGCAGGCCTCGCACCGGCCTCCCTTTACATTAAACGAAAATCTTCCGCTGTTAAAGCCCCGCATTTTCGCTTCCTGGGTGGAAGCGAAAAGGTCCCGGATATCGTTAAACAGCCCCGTATAGGTGGCGGGATTGGAGCGAGGCGTTCTGCCGATGGGCGACTGGTTGATGTCGATGACCTTGTCCAGATATTGCAGCCCGGTGATCTTATCGTGTTCGCCAGCCCTGCATTTGGCACCATTCAGCTCAGACGCCAGATGCTTATACAAAATTTCATTAATCAGCGAGGATTTTCCGGAGCCTGAAACTCCGGTGACACATACCAGCTTTCCCAGGGGAATTTTTACATCGATATTTTTTAAGTTATTTTGTCTTGCTCCAACAATTTTTACGGTTTTTCCATTTCCCTTTCTGCGCTTCTCCGGCACCATCACCTGCTTTTTGCCACTCAGGTACTGCCCTGTGATAGAACGCTCGCAGGCCTTGATTTCGTCCACCATGCCCGCACAGACGATCTCCCCGCCCTTAACACCGGCGCCTGGTCCCACATCTACCACATAGTCGGCGGCGTACATGGTATCTTCGTCATGCTCCACAACGATCACAGTGTTTCCCAAGTCCCGCAAATGCTTTAGGGTTCCAAGCAGCTTGTCGTTATCCCGCTGGTGCAGGCCGATGCTGGGCTCGTCCAAAATATACAGAACCCCCATTAAAGAGGAGCCGATCTGGGTGGCTAGACGAATCCGCTGGCTTTCACCGCCGGAGAGCGTCCCGCTCGCCCGGGACAAGGTCAGATATTCCAAGCCTACGCTCTGCAGAAACCCCAGCCGCTCGGTGATCTCCTTTAAGATCGCTTTTGCAATCATCCGCTCCCTGTCTGTCAGCTGCAGATTTTTGACAAACTCCAGCGCGTCAGAAACAGACTTTTCACAGAAATCGCTGATATTGATCCCGCCCACCGTGACGGACAGGCTCTCCGGGTTCAAGCGCTTCCCATGACATTCATCACAAGGAATTTCGCTCATAAAGCCCTCGATTTCTTCCTTAATCCAATTGCTGGAGGTTTCTCGGAATCGTCGCTCCAAATTATTGATAATTCCTTCAAATTTTGTGTAATAGGTGCCGCTGCCGTACTCATTTTTCCGGACGATTTTGATTTTATCCTCCGCCGGCGTTCCATACAGCAGCAAATGAACAATTTCAGCCGGCAGATCTTTGATCGGAGTATCCAGAGAAAAGCGGTATTGCTTCGCCAGCGCCTCAAAATACATGGAAGCGATGGTGCTGCCTTCCATAGCCCATCCGCTCGCCTTAATTCCTCCCTGCCGGACGGAAAGCTCCTTATTAGGAATCACTAAATCCGGATCCACCTTCATAAACACGCCCAAGCCGGTGCACTTTTTGCAGGCGCCGAAGGGGTTATTAAAGGAAAACATCCGGGGCGTCAGCTCGTCGATGCTGATTCCATGCTCAGGGCATGCGTAATTTTGTGAAAAGGTGATATCCTTTCCATCCACTACATTAATAATGGTCAATCCGCCGGTCAGGCTGGAGGCTGTTTCAATGGAATCAGACAGCCGGGAACGAATCTCAGGCTTAATCACCAAACGGTCCACGACAATTTCGATGGTATGCTTTTTATTTTTTTCCAATTTGATCGTCTCAGACAGGTCATAGATCAGGCCATCCACGCGAACCCGTACATAGCCGCTTTTTCGGGCAGCCTCGAACTCTTTTACGTGTTCGCCCTTTCGTCCTCGAATGACCGGCGCCAGCACCATAATTTTAGAGCCTTCCGGCAGGGCCATTACCTGATCTACAATCTGGTCTATGGTTTGCTGCTTAATCTCCTTTCCGCACACCGGGCAATGAGGGATCCCGATTCTGGCATACAAAAGCCTGAGATAATCATAGATCTCCGTTACGGTGCCGACTGTGGATCTCGGGTTTTTCGAGGTAGTTTTCTGATCAATGGAAATAGCCGGAGACAAGCCTTCGATGTAATCCACATCCGGCTTTTCCATCTGGCCTAGAAACTGGCGGGCATAGGAGGAAAGAGATTCCACATACCGCCGCTGCCCCTCGGCATAAATCGTATCAAACGCCAGCGAGGATTTTCCGGAGCCGGATAATCCCGTGAACACTACCAATTGATCTCTGGGAATCTCCAAATCAATATTTTTAAGGTTGTGCTCTCTGGCGCCCTTAACAAAAATATTTTTACTAGACAAAATAAGCTCTCCTTAATTTTTAATCATGTCATTTACCGGACTGCAGCTTTTTAATTCGGTCTCGCAGATATGCGGCGTGTTCAAATTCCAGAAGCTTTGCAGCGGCCTTCATCTCCTTGGTAAGCTGCTCGATCAGCTGCTGGCGTTCCAGCTTTGTCAGCCGCTTTCCGGATTTTTTGTCATCCTTATGGCTGGAAATTTCTAAAACCTCTGCTACTTTCTTAACAATCGTTTTCGGCGTAATGCCATGCTCCTGATTATACCGCATCTGGATATCGCGTCTTCTCTGAGTCTCTCGAATCGCAGTTTCCATGGAGGGCGTAACCTGATCCGCGTACATGATAACCTGGCCTTCCGCGTTTCTGGCGGCACGGCCTATTGTCTGAATCAGGGAACGGTCGGAACGCAGGAAGCCCTCTTTGTCCGCATCCAGAATCACCACCAAAGACACCTCCGGGATGTCCAAGCCCTCTCTCAGCAGGTTAATGCCGACCAAAACATCAAACTCACCTAAACGAAGGTCTCGAATGATCTCCATCCGCTCCACCGTATCGATGTCGTGATGCATATACCGAACCCGAATCCCCATTCCCTCTAGGTATGATGTGAGATCCTCCGCCATTTTCTTAGTTAATGTGGTTACCAGCACCCGGTTGCCTTTAGCCACCCGAAGATTGATTTCTGAAATCAAGTCGTCGATCTGTCCCTCGGTCGGCTTAACGATAATCTCCGGATCCAACAGACCTGTTGGACGAATTACCTGTTCTACAATCTGGGTGCTCTTTTCCCGTTCCAAATCTCCCGGAGTTGCGCTGACAAACACCGCCTGGTTGATTCGCTGGTAAAACTCGTCAAAATTCAGCGGGCGGTTGTCGTAGGCTGACGGAAGCCGGAAGCCATATTCAATCAAACTTTCCTTTCTCGCCCGGTCGCCGGCATACATTCCGCGCACCTGGGGCAGCGTCACATGGGACTCGTCCACAAACAACAGGTAATCTTTTGGAAAATAATCCAAAAGCGTAAACGGCGCGCTGCCTGGTTCCCGTCCCGCCATGACTCTGGAATAGTTTTCAATTCCCTTGCAAAAGCCGATTTCCTGGAGCATTTCAATATCATACCGGGTTCTTTGCTCAATACGCTGGGCCTCCAGCAGCTTTCCCTCCCGGCGGAAATATGCCAGCCGTTCTTCCAGCTCCTGTTCGATTTCTTGAATAGCCTCTTTCATTTTTTCCTTGGGGACGATGTAGTGAGACGCCGGGTAAATAGCGATATGCTTCAGATCCGCTTTGATTTCTCCGGTCAGCGGATTAAACTCGCTGATCCGGTCCACCTCATCACCGAAAAACTCCACCCTCACTGCCGTATCATTGGACTGGGCTGGAAATATTTCCACTACATCTCCTCGTACCCGGAACTTGTTTCGGATAAAGTTTATATCATTTCTCTCATATTGAAGCTCTACCAGTTTCTTTAAAAGCTCGTATCGGTTTTTTTGCATTCCCGGCCGCAAAGAAATAACCATGGTGCGGTAATCAATCGGGTTACCCAAGCTATAAATGCAGGAAACGCTGGCCACAATAATGACATCTCTGCGTTCGGACAGGGCTGAGGTCGCAGAATGACGGAGCTTGTCGATTTCGTCATTAATCGCAGAATCCTTTTCAATATAAGTGTCTGTCGTAGCGATATAAGCTTCTGGCTGATAATAATCATAGTAAGAGACGAAATATTCGACTGAGGACTCAGGGAAGAACTCACGAAATTCACTGCAAAGTTGGGCGGCCAAGGTCTTATTATGGGCTAAAACAAGGGTTGGCCTTTGCACCTGCTGGATGATATTGGCCATGGTGAATGTCTTGCCGGAGCCCGTCACACCTAGCAAAGTCTGCTCTTTATCCCCTCTTTTGATTCCCTCGACCAACTTTGCGATCGCCTCCGGCTGGTCTCCCGTAGGCTTATAGGTGGAAACCAATTTGAATAATTCTTTATCATTTTGATTGTTCATACACGATTTCCTCTATTGATGATAGCTGCTATTGGCCCAAATATGGATTTTTACAACGTCCTGTTTTTCCAGCAATTTCGACCAATCGAGAATTTGCTCACTAAAAATCCGCGATTCCATAAAAGCCAATCCTACAATGCTTATGCTGATGGTTTAGTATACCACAAAATCTCGTATTTTTCAATTCTAACGATATACATGATACATTTATATCCCAGCTGAGCATCCGTTTTCATCCTCTATTCTAATGCCTGGATATTGCGGCGGTTTTTAAGAGCGGAATCAAGCCTATATGGCATTAAATCTATCATTGTGTGTCTCTAATCCTATAATCTTATAGGAATACTCCTTGTGTCTTTACTGAACGACCTGCAAAACGGGGAAGCATTTCTAATACTGTCTTATGAGTGTTGCTCTTAAAGCACTTCTGTTTTTTGACGATACAGTTATATTCGCAAAATCAGAGAGTTGTTTCTAAAATGCTCCTATGCTATAATTTAGCCTGTAGAAACTTTATTGTGCGTGCTTGAGGAGGATTTGTTATGGAAAAGTCCAGGGTTTATTTTACTGATATGCGAACCACAGAAAACTCTAATTTACAGAAAAAGCTCGCCAGACTTATCAGGAAGGCTGGCATTGGCAACATCGACTTCGAAAAAAAGTACGTCGCGATCAAAATTCACTTTGGGGAACCAGGGAATCTGTCTTATTTGCGGCCTAATTACGCTAAAACCGTAGCGGACACAGTAAAAGATCTGGACGGAAAGCCTTTTTTGACCGATTGCAACACTCTCTATGTGGGAGGGCGCAAAAACGCGCTGGATCATATCGACACCGCTTATTTAAATGGATTCTCCCCTTTTTCCACCGGTTGTCATGTCATCATTGCGGACGGGCTAAAAGGAACCGATGAGGTTTTAGTCCCAGTTTCCGGCGGAAAATACGTAAAGGAAGCCAAGATCGGCAGAGCCGTTATGGATGCAGATGTTTTTATCAGCTTAACCCATTTTAAAGGCCATGAGATCACAGGTTTTGGGGGCGCCTTGAAAAATATCGGAATGGGCTGCGGCTCGCGTGCGGGAAAAATGGAAATGCACAGCGCAGGCAAGCCTTACGTAATTCAAGAACAATGCGTGGGCTGCCGTGTATGCGCCAAATCCTGCGCACATGACGCTATCTCGTTTACCGACAAAAAAGCTAATATTAACCACAGCCTCTGCGCGGGCTGTGGAAGGTGCATTGGCGTATGTCATCGGGATGCAATTAAGCCCGCTGATGATGAGTCTTTCGACATTTTGAATCAAAAAGTGGCGGAATATACCAAAGCGGTCGTTGACAAACGGCCTTGCTTCCACATCAGCCTGGTTGTGGATGTGTCTCCTCAATGCGACTGCCATTCGGGAAATGACGCTGCTATTGTACCGGATGTGGGGATGTTTGCCTCTTTCGACCCAGTAGCTCTGGATGTAGCCTGTGCCGACGCGGTAAACGCTCAGCCCCCGATTCAAAACAGCCAGCTTAAAGAGCATTGGAACGAATCCGGGGATCATTTTCACAAGGTCGGGCCCAATACCAACTGGAAGGTCGGTATCGCTCATGCCGTAGAGCTTGGAATCGGCACTACAGAATATGAATTGATCCGTGTATAAATAAAATTTTTTGAAAATCCGAATCGCGGCAAATTAAGAACGATAAGAAAGGCGGGAAGAGAATTCTCTTCCCGCCTTTCTTATCGTTCT
>OHJP01000985.1_pt1 | contig 13165 bp, 13 predicted proteins | sample 1568591 | NCBI WGS metagenome assembly OHJP01 (sample SAMEA3879567, study PRJEB24766) | human gut metagenome | biome: human-associated habitat; feature: feces | place: USA | collected 1985/1987
AATGTTTATTACGGGGATTATACGGTTGAAATCCAGGCGGCGGGGCAAAAGGTCACGCTGGATACCCCTGTTTCCAAAGACATTACCCATCCGGGCGCGCCGCGGAAAATAGAGGTTTGCCTGTAAGCCGTTTAGCCCGATCCAATGAGGCCGGCGCCGGTAAGCCGCGTTTGAGCCGTCGGCCCTTTTGAGCGGGACGCGGGCTTCGGCGTTTGGAACCCCCGGGGCACTATAAGAACACGCTGCCTGTTCCAATGGGAAAGGCAGCGTGTTTTTTGCTTATTGTGTTTTTAAGAAGGCCCCGCAAAACGAGGGGCGGGCTTTCATGGCCTAGGGCCGTGAAAACTATTTTAGAGCGGTTTGGAAAGCGGCCGTGTTGTTTTTTTATGTTAAGTAGTATATGATAAGGAAAACAACGGCGTTTAAGCAGCGTTTATTTTGAGGTGATATTATGCCGGAGCTAGCTCCTTTGCGCGTGATTGCGCGGATTCACAACGATTTTTCTTCTAAATTCGGAATACCCCGTCAAAGCGGTTTGGTGGACTCTGTGCTGTCAACCATCGTGTTTGAGCCGGAATACCGCAATCCTGACGCCTTGCGGGGATTAGAGGGCTATTCCCACATTTGGCTGATCTGGCAGTTTTCAGAAGCGGTGCGGAAAGATTGGTCGCCGACAGTAAGGCCGCCCCGGTTAGGCGGCAACACCCGGATGGGCGTGTTTGCGACCCGTTCTCCATTCCGGCCCAACGCCATCGGCCTGTCTTCGGTCCGTCTGGAACGGGTGGAGCTTCACACCAAGCAGGGGCCGGTCCTCTATGTCTCTGGGGCGGATTTAATGAACGGCAGCCCGATCTATGATATTAAGCCTTACCTTCCTTACTGCGATTCTCATCCGGAGGCGGCGCGGGGCTTTAGCGGTGCGGTGGACAGGCCGAAGCTGCGGGTGGAGATTCCCCCGGCGCTTTTAGAGCGGTTCCCGGAGGAACGCCGGGAAAGCCTTCTGGCGGTTTTGTCCCAGGACCCCCGGCCTGCGTATCAGGACGAGCCGGACCGGGTTTACGGGATGGAATTTGCCGGGTATGAGATCCGTTTCAGGGCGGACGGAAACCGGCTGACGGTTCATACGGTGGAACAGAAGCAACCGGCTGAAAAAGATCAGAAAAAATAGGAGAAACAGCTTTGAAAAAATACTTTATGGCGGCGCTGGCGGCCATGCTTGTGATTCCTTCCTGTCAGACTGCTGCTCCCAAAGCGACGGAGGACAGCTTTTTAGTGTCTGTTGCCAATGATTCCGGCGTTCCGTGGAAAGGGCTCCATTTTGAGTATTATTTGGATCAGAAGCCCATCGGCGGGGCAACGGTGGAGGCGTATTCCCAACCCGCGTTTGGCGTGGGGGAACAGCTGACCAAGGATTTTATTCCCCGGGATTTTCCGGAAAACGCCGATCTTTCCGGCTTCGGCTTAGAGGTTTTCGTGGTGCTCACGGATGGCTCGGAAGCCCTGGCGGAGCCGGCGGTGGAATTAAAAGCGGAATACGGCGTTCAATATGATTACCGAATCCAGGGTAACGAAAAAGAGGGCTTCATCATCAGCCCTGCCTAAGGAGCGGGATAAACCGAGGATTTTTCCTGAAAAAATTCCGCGGCTCCCGCTCCTATAGGTTAAGCTCAGAAAGGCTAGGCTTTCACCAAAGCGTATTTGCCCAGCAGCCAAGGCCAAGCCATTGCGGGACATGCTGCCCTCCCAATCAGGGGAAGCGGGGCTGGCAATCATTCATTTTCATGTAAAACTGATTTTGCAAAAATATTATATTTTAAATAGGTTATCTAAATGTAAAACCTTTTCAATTTTAACTTCAGAATAATTGACAGGACCAGAAAAAGGTGCTATAAATAATATTGATGGTAAAACGTTTTTTTAATTGAAAGGAGAAAATGTTTCATGAGCCAGTCACAAATTATCCGAGAGACCTTTGAAAAAAACGGCGGCATTTTAAAATTGATTCCTACCTTTGTTCCTCGTAACAATTCCCAGCCCGGCAAACGCCTGCGTTTACATCCGGACGATTATTTTGCTTTAGGCACTGCCCGCGGCCCCATGAAGGAGCGGTGGTTCTCCAGCGTTATCAAGGCCGCCAACGGCCCTCTGGCCGCTGACGATGAAGGCATGAGCTATGTTTCCTTCGGCGCAACGCCCGAGGAGAAGTTCCTGCTGAAGGACGCCGTGGATGAATTAGGCGCCGATTTGATCGGAGAGGAATTCCTGAAGAAATACGGCACCTGGCCGATGTATGCCAAGTTCTTCGACAACGAGCTGCCTTTGTTCCACCATCTTCACCTTGATTTTGACGCGGCGGCCCGCATCGGCTGGCAGGGAAAACCGGAGGCTTATTATTTCCCGAGACAGTACAATAACTATCCCGGCCGCTTCCCGGTGACCTATTTTGGGTTTGATCCCGACTGCACCAAGGAAGAGGTCAAGGAGCGCCTGCTCCAGTATCAATCCGGCGACAACCGGATCACCGAGCTTTCCAGAGCTTACCGCATCGAGCTGGGCACCGGCTGGTACACGCCTCCGGGAGTGGTGCACGCCCCGGGTTCCTATCTGACCTATGAGCCCCAGTGGAACAGCGACGTAAACTCTGTATTTGAGAACGTGGCCTCCGGCGAGGTTTACGATATCAAGAACCTGGTGGAGCGTTTGCCCGAAGAGGAGCAGGATGATATCGACGCCGTAATGAACCTGATGGATTGGGAAGCCAACATCGATCCTCATTATAAGAAGCACTATTTCCGTCCTCCGGTGATGGATTCCAAGGAAGACGGCGTTTATGAGGAAAAGTGGATCACCTACGGCAATCCCTATATGGGCGCCAAGGAGCTGACCGTTTTTCCCGGCCAGACGGTCACCATCAAGGACAGCGGCGCTTACGGCTGTATCCTGACCCAGGGCTTCGGCACCATTGGCGGCTACCAGTGTGAAACCGCCGGCATGCTCCGCTTTGGCCAGCTGAGCGCCGACGAGTTCTTTGTGGGTGAAAAGGCCGCGACAGCCGGCGTTAAGATCACCAACAATTCTATTTGCGAGCCTTTGGTTATTTTGAAGCATTTTGGCCCGAACCATCCGGAAATGCCTCAGGTTTCCATGGACTAATCATAAATGAATTGAAACAAAAGGCGGAGCAGGTTAAAAAAGCCTGCTCCGCCTCAGTAAGGGGCGGCTTTATGGCGGACATTAAAGATGTAGCGAAACTGGCGGAGGTGTCCATTTCCACAGTATCCAATGTAATGACTGGGAAAAAAACAGTGAGCCCCGCTTTGGAACAGCGGGTGCTGAAAGCGGTGGAGGAGCTGGGCTATCATGCCAGCCCTATTGCCCAGGGAATGCGGAACAGCCGGACGAATACCATCGGTGTGGTGATTTCCTCCTTTCAAAGGGTGTTTTTCGGCCAGGTGCTGAAGGGGATTCAGGATACGGTTTCCCAGGCGGGGTGCGTCATGAACGTGCTGGACAGCGGCGGAAACCTGGAAACCGAAAAACGCTGCGTCAAATACCTGGTGGATACCAAGGCGGATGGGATCATTATGGAATCCCTGGCGTATGATTCCGACCCCCGGCAGGAAAAGTATGTGAAAAGCCTGAGCGCCCTGGGGAATTCCAGAAAGCGGATCCCCCTGGTTCTACTGGAGCATAAGATCAGCACCGCCAACGTGGACACCGTAATGGTGGATAACCGGCTTTCCGCCAGAATGGCGGTGGAGCATTTAATCGGCTGCGGCAAGAAAGAAATCGCCCACATCGTGGGCCCCGATTATGTTTCGGTCAGCCATATGCGCTTTTTAGGCTATCGGGACGCCTTGGAGAAGCACCATATTCCGTTTTCGGATAAGCTAGTGGTCAAAGGTGACTTTTTGCCTCTTTCCGGCTACCAGGCCATGCGGCGGCTGTTCCAGACCAAGGAAAAGATCTCGGCGGTGTTCGCCGCCAACGATCAGATGGCTGTTGGCGCGGTCAAGGCGATCCAGGAGGCGGGAAAATCTATCCCCAACGACATTGCGGTGGTGGGATTTGATAATATTTTCCCCAGCACCCTGGTGAGCCCGCCGCTGACCACCATTCGGGTTCCCAACTACGATATGGGGGTGGCTGCCGCCAAGCGGCTTCTGCAGCGGATCGAAGGAAATGCCACCGGCGATGGGGAAACCCTGCTGCTGGATACCGAACTGATCGTAAGGCGTTCCACCAGCCTGGAGGGCGACGATAACTGGGACCTGGGTTCCTGGTAATGATTTTGAAAATGGAGGCAATGTCATATGCTGAAAAAAATTTCTCCCCTGATTTCCCCTGAGCTGTTGAAAATCTTAGCGGAAATGGGCCACGGCGACGTGATCGCCTTTGGCGACGCCAATTTCCCTGCCAAATCCAGCAAGGCGGCTTGTGTGGTGCGGGCGGATGGCATCCCGATTCCCGCTTTATTGGATGCGGTTTTGGAACTGTTCCCCATTGATACCTTTGTGCCTCAGCCCGTAAAGCTGATGCAGGTGGTGCCCGGGGATGATTATGTTCCCGAGGTAGTGGAGGATTACAAAAAGATCCTGGCCAAACACGGCGTCAGCGAGGATAAAATCGAATACCTGGAGCGTTTCGATTTTTACGACCACACGGATACGGCTTATTGCGTGGTGGCCACCGGCGAAACCGCCCGGTATGCCAACATTACCCTGAAAAAGGGCGTTATCGGTTAAAAAAAGAAAAAGCTGCGGGAAGAACCTCTTCCCGCAGCTTTTTCTTTTTAAGCGTTTTGACTCTTTCAGAAAATAGAATAAAGCCTTCCTTAACTTTTTTCTTCCAAATCAATAAGGGATAGAGCGTGCTATAGTTGGAAAAACAGCCGCGTGTTATTAGAAGAAATAATTATAAAATTAATAAAAAAATAACTGGATTTATGCAAAATGATAAAATTTTAGGTTTGCGGCGTGCAAAGGTTGTAATTATTACGACTTTGTGATAAACTGTAACCAATTTGTTACAGATTGTAATTTTTATTTTCCTGTGAAATTTACATGATTTTGTGTTTTGATATGGAGAGAGAAAGGTTAAGGAGGCAATTTGGAATGGGCCGAGTAAAGAGCAGAATGAAGAGATTTGCCGCGGTAGTGTTATCCCTGGCGGTGATGGTGCCTGTAGGAGTGTTCGGGACAAGTCAGACAGCAAAGGCCGACGGACCTACTGGCGCGGGATTGGCCGCTCATGCGATGACCGCGTACAATGAGGGCTGGGCCTATTCTTATGGCAGCGCTTCTCCGGGAGCGGTGGATTGCTCCGGTTTGATTTATTCTTATTATGGAGTCGGCGGAATCCGTTCAGATATGATGGCCATGTCTCCTCAGACCGGCAGTATCGGTACTTTGCCTGAAATTCCCGGACTGGGCTTATATATGCCTGGCCATGTGGGCGTTTATGTGGGCGGAGGGATGTGCGTTGACGCGAGAGATTATGGGTCTGGCGTTTGCTATGGCTCTGTTTCCAGCATGGGCTGGACAAACTGGTTCTATGTATACGGCGTAGATTACGGCGACGCTACCGTTACGGTAGATCCTTCCGTCGGCGCGGGAAGCTCTTCCAATCCTTCCGGCGGCGGTGCTGATTATGTGGAAGATACTCCCGCTGAGCCGGTTTATCTCCAGTTAGGCTCCTCCGGCGCGGAGGTTGCGAAGCTTCAGCAGCGCTTGGCTGAGCTTGGTTATTTTAACGACGGGGCTACAGAGTATTTTGGAGAATATACTGCGGAATGTCTGAAGGCCTTCCAGGCCAAGGCTGGCTATGAGGCCACTGGGATTCTCGACCCGGATACCGAGGCCCTGCTGTATTCCGACAGTGCGCCCAGTAATCTGCCCGCTGTTTATGAGGGCGGAGAGTTTGCGGAAGAAATTCACACGATTCAGCAAAAATTGATTCAGCTTCAATATATGACCGGCGAGACTACCGGGTTTTACGGCGACCAGACCAAGGCCGCGGTTGCTAAGTTCCAAACTGTGGTAGGCCTGGAATCTACCGGTGTTTACGACAATACCACCAGAAGTAAGCTGGAAGCCTCTGACGCTCCCTCTAATCCCGAGGCCGCCGTCATTAAAAAGGGCGATGCGGGTGAGGAAGTCACAGAGCTGCAAAACCGCCTGATCCTGCTGCGCTATATGATCGGCGACGCTTCCGGAACCTTTGATGACGCTACAGAAGCGGCGGTAAAGGAATATCAAACCACTAACAGCCTGGAGGCTACCGGAATTGTAGACAAGGCTATGAAGGATGTTCTTTATTCCGACAAGGCGCTTCGTTCTCCTGAGGCGGACAACCTAAAGCTCGGCTATGTAGGCGACGACGTTAAAGCCTTGCAGATGAAGCTTGCTAAGCTTGATCTCTATCAGGGCGGCGCCAGCGGAACCTTTGATAAGGCGACGGAGCAAGCGGTGAAGAGCTTCGAGGAAGAAAACGGCCTGCGGGTTACCGGAGTTGCCGACTTGACGGTTCGGATTGCGATCGACGCTGTGATTAATTCTCTGGATCTCGGCCCTACCTATGCTAGAAATACTGATATGACGGTGCAGGCCGCGGCGATCACTGAAATCGATGAAGGAGCTTCTTCTAACACGACGACTTCTATCGTGCTGGGTGTTTTGTTTGGCTCGTTGGTGCTGTTTGGCGCCGTGATTGTATTCTATGTAAAAAAGAATCCTTATATTGTGAAAGTGCTTAGAACAAGGCTTTCACAGCTTAGGGGAACTAAATAAATGAAAAACGCGTGAAAGGCTTGCCGTCCGCAGGACGGCAGGCCTTTTCTCTATGCGGTGAGAAAACCATCGCCGGCTTTCTCAGTGTCGGCCGGAGGACCTATCAGTGGAGACGGGGCGTAAAATAGTTAGTTTTAAGTGTGGAGCAGGGCAAAATGAGGCGGCTGTTAAAAACCATCTTCAATCGGCACGGCCCCAGCCAAAAATCTGGCCATGCAGGGCGACAGCGTATCGGACGGCCAAGCTGTGCAAGCTTCTGACAGAGCGGCGGCCGCCTGTTTGAAAGGCATAAAAACAATCATAATCCACAGTATTTTGTTTTTGGCGTTTCTGTTTCCTGGAAAAGTAAGAGAATAAGAAGAGAAATTCTTTTTTTTACCTGGGTTTTATGTTATAATTTTTCCTTAGAGGGCTGTCAGGGCCCAATCTGTGATCAGGGAAGGATCAGTATGCGGGTAACATTAATCAGTAAAGGCGCGGTAGCTGAAATCGATACCCTTGGCGCTCAGTTGGTTTCGTACCAGGATGTGGTAAATACCGAGTATCTCTGGCAAGGGGATCCTGCTTATTGGAAGGGGCAGGCGCCCATTTTATTTCCTATTGTAGGCGCCTTGCGGAACGAGAGGGCGGTGATAGGCGGAAAGGCCTATTCCATGGCGCAGCATGGCTTTGCCCGGCACAGGGAATTTACCCCGGTGATTACCAGGAACGAGATGGCGGTGTTCTCGCTGAAAGCTGATGAGGCTACCAAGCGTCAATACCCCTTTGACTTTGATCTCCGGGTGACCTACCGCCTGGAGGATACCAGGCTGACGGTGGAATTTTTGGTGACCAATTTGTCGGATCGTCCCATGCCCTTTGTGGTGGGAGGCCATCCCGCCTTCCGGGTTCCTGTGAGCGGCGAAGACCGGTTTGAAAACTGGGTAGTGGAATTTGAGAAAGAGGAAGTGATCGACTGTCCGAAATTTCTTCCCGGTTCCAAGCTTTTAGACTTTTCCCAGACAAAGCGAATCCTGGATCACGAGAGAAAGCTAAAGCTGACTCATGGCCTCTTTTATGACGATGCTCTGATTTGTGAAAATACTAATTCCCGGCAGGTGAAGCTTTACAGTATTCTTACCGGGCGGGGAGTGGAAATGGAATATGGGGATTTCCGCTATTTGGGAATTTGGTCCGCAAAGAATGACGCGCCTTTTGTAGCGCTGGAGCCTTGGACGGGCTGCGGCACCGCGCAGGATGAAGACGACTGCTTTGAAAGGAAGCGGGGAATGAAGCTGCTGGAGCCTGAGCTCAGCTTTAAAGCGGCGTTCACCATGAATATACTATAAAGGCAGGAGGCAAAAAAATGGAAACTCGAATTGTAGAAATAGCAGAGAGAATCAAGGGCTTGCGGGAAATGATGGATATCACCCCGGAGGAGATGGCTGAGGCCGCCGGCGTTGAGCTGGAGGAATACCTGAAGCATGAGAATGGAGAGCAGGATTTTGGCTTTACCTTTCTGTATAAATGCGCCGATAAGCTGGATGTGGATATTGTGGAGCTGCTGACGGGGGAAAATCCCAGGCTTTCCTTCTACTCCATCGTCAGAAAGGGCGAGGGCTTGGATATCAAGCGCCGAGCCGGGTTTAAGTACGAGCATTTAAATTATCGGTTTAAAAATAAGATTGCCGAAACCTTCCTGGTGACCGCCCCCTATTTTGAGGAGGAGCAGGATCAGCCGATCCCGCTGTCAACCCATTCCGGCCAGGAGTTCGATTTTATCATTTCCGGCCAATTGAAAACCAGAATGGAAGACCATGTGGAGATCTTGAAGCCGGGCGACGCTATTTATTACGATTCCGGCCGGGGCCACGGCATGATCGCTGCCGGCGGCGAGCCCTGCACCTTTTTAGCCATTGTTATGCGCCGAGTTGAGGAAGAAGCGGAGGACCATGAGAATGCTTAATATTCATCAAAAATTTTGCCGGGAGACCTTTTACGATGGGAAACTGGTCGATTTCAAGCCGGTTTACCAGGATAATTTCAATTTTGCCTACGACGTCATCGATGTGATCGCTCAGGCCGAGCCGGAACGGCGCGCAATGCTTTGGTGCAACGACAAGGGAGAGGAGCATACCTTTACCTTTTCCGACCTGGAAAAATACTCCAACCGGGCGGCGAATTTATTCACGAAATTAGGAATCGGCAGAGGGGACACAGTGGTGCTGATTCTGAAGCGGCACTATGAGTTTTGGTTTGCCCTTCTGGGACTTCACAAGGTTGGAGCGGTAGGTATTCCGGCTACGAATCTGCTGACCAAGAAAGACCTGGTATACCGGTTCAACGCGGCTCACGTGAAGGGAATCATCTGTACTACTGACGGCGAGGTTATGGACCATGCGGATGCGGCGTTTCCGGAATCCCCCACTGTTAAGGTGAAAATCGGCGTTCACGGCGCCCACGAGGGATGGGTAGACTTTTCCAAGGAGCTGGAAAGCCAGCCGGATACCTTTGAACGGGCGGAGACCTCCGCTGCAGATCCTATGCTGCTGTATTTTACCTCTGGCACCACCGGTATGCCCAAAATGGTCTGGCATGATTATACCTATCCCATCGCGCACATTATGACCGCGAAATATTGGCATAATGTAGTGCCTGACGGCCTGCATTTGACCCTGTCCGATACTGGCTGGATGAAGGCCATGTGGGGCAAGCTGTATGGACAGTGGTTTATGGAGGCGGGAATTTTTGTCTGTGACTTTGACAAGTTTACACCCTCTGAGCTGCTGCCCCTGTTTGCGAAATACCACATCACCACTTTCTGCGCACCTCCCACCATGTACCGCTTTTTCATCAAGGAGGATTTGAGCAAGTACGATTTGTCCTCCATCACCCACGCCACCATCGCCGGCGAGCCTCTGAATCCGGAGGTATTTAACCAGTTTTATAAGGCTACAGGCTTAAAGCTGATGGAAGGCTTTGGCCAGACGGAAACAACCCTGACCCTGTTCAATCCGGTGGGAACCGAGCCGAAACCCGGCTCTATGGGCAAGCCTTCTCCGGCATACCATGTGGATTTAATTGACGATGAGGGCAATACCGTGGAGCCTGGCACCGTAGGAGAGATCGTTCTGCGGACAGGGGAAGGAAAGCCTTGCGGTATGTTCGACGGGTATTACGAAAATCCGGAGCTGACAAAAACCGTGTGGGACAACGATATTTATCACACCGGCGACACCGCGTGGCGGGATGAGGACGGCTACTTCTGGTATGTTGGCCGTACCGACGATATTATTAAATCCTCCGGCTACCGGATCGGGCCGTTCGAAATCGAGAGCGTAGTCATGGAACTGCCTTACGTGCTGGAATGTGCCATTACGGGCACGCCCGATCCTATCCGTGGACAGGTGGTTAAGGCCACTATTGTGCTGGCAAAGGGCTACGAGCCTTCTGAGGAGCTGAAAAAGGATGTGCAGACCTATGTGAAGCGTCAAACCGCTCCTTATAAATATCCCCGTGTGGTGGAGTTTGTGGACGAGCTTCCCAAAACCATCAGCGGAAAAATCCGCCGGGTTACCATTCGCGGCGGAGAAAAGAAATCATAACAAAAAGGGAAGCGGGCTTTTCTCCAGCCCGCTTCCCTTTTTACGCAGGCTGCGCCGCCTGCCGGCTGAAGCAATAAAGAAGCGGATAAGCGGCTTCCAAATAAAATTGAAAAATCTCGCAGGCTAAAAAATGGAAATTCATTTAAGCTTATCCGAAATAGCTTGTATTCAGCTTACAGACTTCCTTAAAAGGCTTTCTAAGCGTTTTTCTGCCTTATTTATTTTTGTAGTAGAAATATGCGGCAATTTTTAAAAGAACGGCAAAAAATAAAATGGAAACAGCGGTATTAAACGCGCTGATATCGACAAAGGATAAGGCGCAGGCGGCGGCCGCCAGGCAAAGCAGAAAAATATCCATAATCGGCCCGCCGCTTTTTTCGTGGACCCATTGGGTGCGCTCATCCAGCGCCAGAATTTTTTCCTGACGCAGCTTTTCCTTGTTTTTTAGCAATGAACGGTTGTAGTGAATTTTATAAATAGTGTAAATCACGCCGCCAAAGTAAAGAGCTTTGTAGGAAAGCTGGGAAAGGCCGGTGGTGTACCGGGAATCGATCAGGCCTTTTTCTCCCACCAGCACCATAAAAGCCAGAAGCAAAGCCAAAACAGCCCATAGAAGATAAATTCGCCTTTTCACAACTTGAGAAAATGGAAGCTTACAGCTTTTCATACTTTTGGTCCTCCTCTTTCAGATTTTCTTCTAAGCAGTACAGCTCCTCCACTGTGGTGCTGAAAATCCGGGCGAGCCGATAAGCCAACAGCAGAGAGGGATTGTATTGTCCGGTTTCCAAGGAAATAATTGTACGGGAAGAGACAAGCGCCAAATCGGCAAGCTGCTTCTGGGTATAACCTGCCTCAAGCCGAAGCTCTTTGATTTTGTTTTTCATAGCGGCTCCCTCAATGATATGAAGTTAACTTCATGTGAAGTATACTTCATATTATACAGATCAAATAAAATTTGTCAACCCCGATTTACCGTGGAGTTACTGGCTTTTGGCTGAAAAATGGACAAAACGGCTTGTAGTTTGAATGGAAGTGTGCTAAAATAAGCAAAATATTCAGAAGGGGGAAGATGCCATGTTCTCATCGACCGAAATGCTGCAGGCTTCCCGGGGGAAAATCCCTGCAAAATTGGTGCTGAAAAACGCCGTTGTGCTCAATGTTTTTACCAAGGAATGGCTTACCCAGGATGTGGCTGTCTGGGATGGCCGGATCATTGGCGTAGGCCGCTATGAGGGCAGGGAGGAAATTGACCTAACTGGAAAGTATCTGGTGCCAGGCTTTTTTGACGCCCATGTTCATATCGAATCGTCTATGCTGACGCCAGCCGCCTTTGCCGCTGAAATTTTACCTTTTGGAACTACGACGATTCTCGCCGATCCCCATGAGCTTGCCAATGTATCCGGAGAAAAGGGGATACGCTGGCTGCTGGAGGAGATCAAGCGGCTTCCTCTGAACGGCTATGTGATGCTGCCCTCCTGCGTGCCGGCCACGGAGCTTGACGACAGCGGCGCGCGGCTGGAGGCGGAGGATTTGCTGCCGCTTCGCGAGGACCCCTCGGTTTTGGGCCTGGGGGAATTTATGAATGTTTCCGGCGTTTGCGCCGGAGAGGAAAAAGCCCTTGCAAAGCTACGGGCTTTTCAGGATAGAGTTATCGACGGCCATGCGCCGGGACTGGTGGGAAAGGATTTGCAGGCGTATCTCCTCGCGGGGGTTAGCACCGATCATGAGTGCTCCGAGCCAGAGGAGGCTTTGGAGCAGCTGCGGAGCGGAATGAATCTGATGATCCGGAGGGGGTCCGGGGCGAAAAACGGGGAAACGCTTATCAGCACCCTTTTGGATTCCCGGGTTTCCGCAGAGCGTGTGTGCTTCTGCACTGACGATAAGCATGTGGAGGATATCCGGCGGGAAGGGCATATCAGCAGCAATATCCGCGAGGCCATTCATCTTGGGATGGACCCAGCGGAGGCATATGCAATGGCCAGCTTCAACGCGGCGCGGATGTACGGGCTCTCCCATTTAGGCGCCATAGGTTCCGGATACCAGGCTGACTTGGTGGTGCTGGACGATTTGGAAGAGGTGAGCGTGGACAGCGTTTACTGGAAAGGAAAGCTGGTAAGCCGGAAGGGAGAAAGGCCCGCCGTGGGAAAACGGACTGTCCCGGGATTTTTGCTGGATACCGTCCAGCTTCGGCCGGTGCGCCGGGAACAGCTCCGCCTCTCCTGCCCCGACGGCGCGGCTCACGTGGCTCAGGTGATCCCCCATCAGATCTTGACAAGGCACAGGGTCTGCCAGGTGCCTTGTACCTCTGGAGAATTCCAGCCTGACCGGCACTTTCAGAAAGTTGCGGTGGTAGAGCGGCATCGAGGAACAGGTCGGGTGGGCATCGGCGTGGTAGAGGGCTTTTTCCTTCACGGAGCCATTGCCTCTACGGTGGCACATGATTCTCATAACCTGATTGCGGTGGGGGATAACGACCAGGATATACTGCTGGGCATCCAGGCGCTGGAAAAGGCCGGGGGCGGCTATTGCTTGGTACGGGATGGAAAGCTGCTCGAAGTTCTTCCGCTTCCGGTATGCGGCCTGCTGACACAGGAACCGACAGAACAGGTGCAGAGGGCTTTGGCGAATATGAAAAAGCTATGTGTGGAAATGGGGATGCCAGAGGAGCTGGACCCATTCCAGACGTTATCTTTTTTGTCGTTGCCGGTTCTGCCGGAAATTCGGATTACCGACCGAGGCGTCTTTGATTCCGTGGAATACCGGTACTTGTAGGCTTGTTCATCACCGGCTGGG
>OHJP01000993.1_pt1 | contig 13096 bp, 8 predicted proteins | sample 1568591 | NCBI WGS metagenome assembly OHJP01 (sample SAMEA3879567, study PRJEB24766) | human gut metagenome | biome: human-associated habitat; feature: feces | place: USA | collected 1985/1987
TCCACTAGCTCTTTATGCTGCTCGTAGGCCGTATAGGTGATCAAGGAGTTCTTCGCGTTGGAGATCCGGCTCTGCACCATTCCGAGGCGGTACACCTTATCGTCCAGTTGCATTTCCTTGAGGATGGATTTCAGCAGGCTCTTGGAATCGGCGGCGTCGTAAATCGTGAAATTGGAAGGGTAGCCGATATGTTCCGCCTCGTTCCTGAGGATACGGGAGAAGATGGAGTGGAACGTCCCCATCCATAGCCGACGGGCCGTTTGCTCACCGGTGATGGCCGCTATACGCTCTTTCATCTCCCGGGCCGCCTTATTGGTAAAGGTCAGCGCCAAGATGCTATGGGGAGGCAATCCCAATTGCAATAAATAGGCGATCTTATAGGTCAGTACCCTTGTCTTACCGGAGCCCGCCCCGGCCACGACCAAGGATGGCCCCTCATTGTAAACCACCGCTTCCCGCTGGCTCTCATTCAGTTGATTCAAATATTCTTCCACATTCATCCGTTTTAGGGATACAAAATTAGGGAAAATAAGCGATTCCACATAAAAAAGTTGGAAGGGTCGCCAATAATATCTACATTTGCCCGTATACGATTTGTAGTATTAACTAAAACAAGAGACTATGGGAGAATGGGAAATTGGGAGAGACAACAGACAATGAGGAAAGAACGGGATAAGGTCCGGAGGGAGACTTTAGGGAAGTTCTTTTTTGACTTGGCAAAGCTAGTTTTCGCCGCTATCGTATTGGGAGAAATACTCCTTTTGCAGGAGAATGTTTTTGATAAGAGTTGTTGGGCTATGATCATAATCGGTCTTAGTACCACCTACTCATTAGCTTGATTAGGAAATAAAATTTTAAAATAAGAATAACATGATACTAAATCCATTAAGTGCTCTATTCTTAGTAGTAGGGGTTATTACAGGTTTATTTATCGCTTGGCTTTACACGAAGCCCGGAAAGAAATGGCTGGATGAGTTATGATACCGTAGGTGGTGTGCCATATTGTGGATCATGGCACACCATCTTCTTTATTTAGCGTCCAGCAAGTCATCATTCCTTATGCTCCTCCCCGCCTTCTTCACGCTCGCTTTTAAATCACCGATCCGGTAGCTGATAGCGATGCCGAAACCACGGCTAAACATACGCTCGGTCTGCCGGATATGAAAGTCCGGATATCGCTCGTTAATCTGTATCGTCTTATGATCTCCCAGAAAATCTTGCGCCCGGAGCGTACAAGTCAATTTATCCTTCAAGAAGCTCTTTACCACACTCAAGCCGTAAAAATAAAAGCCGTACGAGTCCATCCCCACATTCGGCTCGGAACGCACGTACCCACCCGACAGGACAAAACGCCACCCGTACTTAAACTTCTGCGAGAAATCGACAAAAGCAGAGCCACAAAAGCCGGAATTACGCACATCCGTATCGTAAACCTCATTCCCCTCCTGCGCCCGTAAATCCAGATAATGCAACATGCCGTTCAGCGACACGCTTGTCCGGGGCGAAAGATTATAGCTTAGATAAAGGTTTCCTCCCGCTCCTCTCACATCCACGAGATTATCATACGTACTATTCACCACATTCGCCGAATCAATGAACAGATACTCATCAATCACCCCTTTTCCCAAGGTGCAGAGCACGGAAGCTTGCACATTCAATTTCGTTCCGTAATAACTGTATGACGCCGAAAGACGATGATGTTTCTCCGATACCAATCCCGGATTTCCATACGAGATAGAGGTCCCAGACACGAACACCGTAGGATTCAAATAGCTGATATTCGGGCGACGTAAACGTAAGTTGTAAGCCAAGCGAAACAAATTCCGGTCATCCAAGCGGAAAGCGGAGGTCCAAGAAGGAACCCAATCCGTTACACGATAATTAAAATCCTTGCCTTCGCCTTGTTTATAAGTCACGTCCTGCCAAGTATGTTCCATACGAATGCCGGGGTTCAAGCTCCATTTACCATACTTAAATCCATATCCCGCATAGGCGGAGCATATATTCTGCACATGCCGATATTCCACCAAAGGCTGTAAATCTGCGGGTAACCAGACACCCTCATCCAACTCCTTTACCTCCGAAGTAGCGTGGCTCGTACTGCTACGCCGAATCAGCTTCAAACCTCCCTCGATAGAATGTATACTTGTAAAAGGATTCACGTAATCAAGCTGGGCCGTATGCTCATGGGTGCGGGCATGACTGATTTGCCGGGTATAATCGGCCTCCAGTTGGGGTAACGAGACATTACCCATCTTATCCTTATCGTAAAACACGCTATAGATATCGTTCGGGATATAATCATACTGATAGGAAAGCGTTAGCATCTCTTCCTTATTTCGTTTGAATAAACGCTGATAATCCGCTTTTAAGGAGGCGCTACCCCATTCGTTCTTTTTACTCATATCCTCGTTATAAGCATAGATTTCTTCCCCCTCTTTATCAAGCCTGCTATAATGGCTATTCCAAATAGTGTTGCTGTTTCCGATATTCAAGTTTCCGGACAAGGAGATTAAATTCAATGTATCGATCTCGAAACTGCCTTCCAGACTTCCATAATGAGCCGGATATTTCACGTCTACGTCCGAGAGCATCCGGAGCTTCCCACCGTCTTCCGACTGAGTACGGAGATAATCTGACTCGCTCTCGAATGACTGTTGGCTAAACGTATAATTTCCGGAAAGCGATAATCGGCCATATTTCAGCGTAGCGAAACCACCGACACTCTTAAATAAGTTCATCACCGTAGTGTTTATACTTGCGTTATATCCCTCGAACTCCGCTCCTTTCGTCACGATATTCAAGATTCCGCTGACACCCTCCGCATCGTAACGGGCACCGGGATCTGTTATCACCTCCACTTTCTTGATCATGCTGGCGGGGATACTACGCAAGACCTCCTTGGGATTATTGGAGAACATATTCGAGGGACGCCCATTCATATAAATCTTAAAACTGGATTGTCCGTTTACCTTCACGTTATCCTCGCCATCCACGGTCACTAGAGGAACTTTCCGCAACATCTCCAGCAGGGTATAGGTTCTGGAATCCGGGTCCTCGGCGATACTGTAAGTAGTCTTATCCGCCTCCGCCTTTATCAAGGGCTTCACGGCGACAATGTTTATCTCGGGCAAGTCCTCGTTCAAATACAATGAATCGGGAGAGACAAGCTGGGCGGTCAACGTCGAGTTCCAGTTCCCCACAAGACCGATCAAGGCCATCATCATCAGAAATCTTTTCATATCCGTATTCTATTTGATTTGTTTTCGGGCAAAAGTAGAGGCTACAGACAAGGACAACGTAAATAAATGCCGGATAAGTAGCTGACATTTTACTGACATTTCCATGACATCCGGTCATTTAACCGGATTTATGCCTATTTCATCCCGAATCCTATCGAAAAGGATACTTCCTTCCTATAATATTTAGTACCTTCGAGCGTTCTCTTTATGTTAATTCTAATCGAGCGAATGATGAATACACGACTATCGGCCAATCTATCCGTTTTGGGAACCTTCTTAATGCTGGTCCTCTCGTTCAGCTTCGGTTTCCATAGTTATACGGAAGCCAAGAAAGCCATCGTAACAGACTTGAACCAAGCGTTGCAACAAACGATCCTGCAAAACTCCCATCTATGGATGAGCCAAGATTCTATACGTACCTATGCGAATCTATCCAAGCTTTTCGGCAATCCGGTATCCATAGAGAGTTATAACAAGGACTTTTCCGAGGCATTGAGTTATACGCCCGACAAGAAGAAAACAGGAATCGTGATCCACGTGCTCAATAAAGATACTCAAACCGAAAACGCTCCCGCTAATGCCAACAAGAAACTCAACGAATATTATATCGCCAGCGATACGATTATCTGGGCATCATCCATAGCGAACAACCCCAATGCTACCACGGATCATATCGGGATCTCATTCCAAGGGTACGCAAACTGCTCTACCTTGGCGGTTATCGGGCTATCAGACAAATCTTTGCCCAGCCTATTCCTCGGGCTTGCCTTTTTATCCGCTACCCTGCCCTTATTGCTTAAACGTTATAGAAAGGAGCTGATAATGCCTCAATTTATCCATACGGGAAAGACCATCTCTTTCGGTAATTTGAACCTTTCTCGCGAGACCGCCTCCTTCTATAAGGAGAATGAGGAGAAACTAAAACTCACCCCTCAGCAATATGCCTTGATGGAGATGTTTTTCCTATCGCCTACGCATATCTTGAACCGCTCGGATATCTGCGAGAGCTTATGGCCGGGAAAGATCAACGCCGACGAGACCTTGAACACCTTGATCCGAAGGCTACGGCCTTTAGTGGAGGAAAACAGTAACCTAAGGATCACGACAGACCGTGGACGAGCCTATGTGCTTGAAATAAAAAAGAGCGACCATCTCTGATCGCTCTTCCATTCTTTATCTCTGTAGAATTAATATCTTCCACCATCCCGGTTAGAACCATAACCGCCACCTCTGTTAGAGCCATAGCCACCGCCTCTGTTGGAACCGTAGCCGCCACCTCTATTGTTATTGAAACGACCACCTCTGTCGCCTCTATCCTCTCTCGGTCTGGCTTCTGTTATATTGATGACTTTGCCGTCATAACTTGCTTGGTTTAATTCCTCGATAGCTTTCTTCGCTAGCTCATCATCGCTCAGCTCAACGAAACCGAAGCCTCTTGAACGGCCAGTTTCTCTATCCATAATAACTTTTGCTGAAGTAATCTCACCGTAATCAGCAAATAACTGTCTTAAGTCCTCATCAGAGATGTTGTAACTTAGATTTGAAATGTAAAGATTCATTTTGTAAACTTTAATTAAATGGTTAATTGAGCTGAGTATGTCGACTAAAAAAGTTTACTTAACAAATCAAGTTGTGAGCAAATACTTTCTAATACAAACTTAAATCAATCTCAAATATGCTGCGAATGTAATGGTTTTATTCGAGCATACAACTATAAATCCAATAAATTTCGAAAAAATGTAAGGGCAGGGTCTGCCCGTCCTTATAAAATCAGAATACGGTAACTTCCTGCCCAGCGGTATTCGCACGGATTAAATAATCGTACATCGCCTCGCAATACACCGGAGGCAGGTAGAAGCGGCCCGGGTAGACTGCGCAAAGATTGATCCTCACGGTCACCTGACGGCCTGCCGGCAAACGGTCTATATAACTATAAACACGGTCGTCACGAATATCCTGATAATTCACTCCGGCGCTCAAGCTGTCCGTAGCGGCTCCATTCAGGAAGCGGGTATTCAGTATTTCCCATCCGGCAGGGAAGATCTCCGATAATACCAAATTATTATATCCCCGGGCCGAAGGGTTCTTTACCGTAACCACGGCGGAGAAATTCGTACCTTGCTCCAATTGGGCGACATTGACCGGACGTCCGTTCAAGTCCACATAGCTAACCGCCAATGAGACACCGTTCGCATAGGCTTTCTCCTCTCCCTGCTCCGGTGTTCCTTCGGTTATGATACGGGCGAAGAGCGTGGATTTACCCGTGTTCCTCAACTTGACGCTCGCCGAGGTCCCCGCCTTATCCAATAAGGTCTCGGACCATATATGCTTATCCGTTCTCACCTGTCCGTCCTTTCCGCCACAAGCGTACGTGAAATCCATGGCCCCGCCTACCCGATATTTAGCTAGGTAGTCAGACAAGGCTACTAAAGCGTATGCCGTGGACTGCGTGCTCAGCCAATCATCCGAAGAAAGTCGCTTGGACAATTCTTCCACCAAGGCAGCGGCCTCCTTGCCTTTATCCAACAAGCAAAGCGTCATTAACTGGATGGATTGATCCCGGACATCACTGCCGAACGTCTCGTCATACTCGGAATAACCGGAAGGAAGAGCCGTCGTCTTGCTGATCAGGTCTTGAGCGACATCCTCACGGCCGACCAAGGCATAGGCGGAAGCTAGCGACCAGCGACTCATGGAGGTCAAGTCTTTCATCTCTTTCAAGCGGTTCATGGCACCCATCTCCGGCGATCCGGCCAAAGCCAATACATACAGACGATAAGCTTGCGTAAGCTCTTCCGAGTCCTTATAATAAGAAGGAACCGGTTTCCAATTACGGGCAACCCGGCGTAAGTTACTCAACACGCTTTGTCGCATGGCCTCGGGAACCAAGTAACCTTTCTTCGAGGCTTCCTGCAAAAAATGAGTAGCATAAACCGTACCCCAGCCATTGCTGCTCGTCCCGCCCGGCCAATAAGCGAAAGCCCCATCTACAGTCTGGTAAGAGCGCAGACGGCGGATCACCTCTTTCACGGCCTCCTCCGTGGATTTCGCCTGTTGAGGGGTCAAATCCGTAAACGAGGAGATATAAAGCTGTGGGAATCCTTTCGAGGTGATCTGTTCCAGACATCCGTGCGGATAACCCAACAAATAAGATAGACGTGAGGATAAGTTCACGGGGGCGATATCCGACACTTCTAAGGTCAACTGGTTCGTACCCGTGGCACCCGGCATCGTAACCGTCTCTTTCCAAGACTTGCCGGCCTCTAAGGTAGCGGCGGTAACTTTCACTTGCGGGCGGCGTACCGTACGGATCTCCAGCTCCGTCTCATAAACGGATTTATCCCCCTTGCCCGTAGCGGTTATCGTTACCTTCCCGACACCCGGGTTCTTCTTCACCCGGATACGGAACGAGGCTTGCTGATCCCCTTTCCGCTCGAAGCTCAAGCTCCTCGTCGCCTCGCCGACTACTTCCATATTCGAGCTGCAAGCGATAGATACATTCACGGCCCCTACGCCATCCTCGGTAGCGAATACCGTAGCGGGTACTACCATCTCCTCGCCCACGCCGATCACCCGGGGCAAGGTTCCTAGCAGCATTACGGGCTTACGTACCATCACGCTCTTATCGGCATGTCCATAAGCCTCTCCGTTTCCGGCTACCACCATGATCTTGACACGCCCGTTATAATTCGGCATCTGATAGGTATGCCGGGCGGTCTTCCCCTTCTTCAGCAAGAACGGGCCGTCAAACCGGACCACGGGCTTGAAGCGGTTCACGATCGCTTTCGGGCCATTGTTCAGCGCATCGTCGCCGCCGATACTGAACAATTGCTCGATACGGCCGCCATAAGCGCCAACCACGTAGTTATACAAATCCCATGTATTCACGCCCAGCGCCTCCCGGGCGTTAAACGCTTTCCAAGGCTCCGGCGTACGGAAACGGGTCAGGTCCAGCAAGCCCTCATCCACGATCGCCAGCGTATAAGCCATCTCCTTTCCATTCTTCTCGGAGACGGAGACGGTATAAGAGGCATCCGGTTTCAACTCAGCGGGAGATTGGATAACCGGGGTCAGATGGCTGTCCGGAGAAGTTACCGTGAACGGGACTACACCATACAGGCGGATCGGCAAATCGTTCTTCGTGACGCCATGAGGCTGCAACAGGGTGATATAGACGTAAGCGTTCGGCTGCATATCTTTCGTCACATCCAGCCTCACGGTCGTTTGTTTATCCTCGCACGTATGTTCCGTCAAGGAAAGGACACGCACGCCGTTCTCTATACAGATAATCGCACGGCTTCCTTTCGTAGAGGGGAAGGTGACTACCATCTTCTCGCCGGGTGTATAACTATCCTTATCGGTCTTGAAACTAAGCATCGTGGCGGACTCGCTGCCATCGGTGTTACGTCGGCCCTCGTTATAAGGCCAGTCGAAATAACTCATCACGCCGGTAGAGTGCTTGCTCTCCTTATCTTTCACGGAGATGAAATACGTTCCCCACTCCTTATCCGGGAAAGAGAGCTGGAACGTACCCCGTCCGCTCCCATCCGTACGGACGGTAAATGTCTTTACCGGCTTATTGTAGGAATCCGATACGTAATTGGCCAGACCGCTACTGTTGGAGTCCCACCACCAATACCAGTAGACCTTATATATCTTCACGTCTAACTCCGTATTCGCTTGTGGCTTTCCCTGATAGTCAACGGAAGCAACCTCGTAGGTGTAATCAGTCCCGGTATTTAGTTGCTCCTTGTCTTTCTGCGGAGACTTGATACCGGCATACCGGCGATAAGGCGAGTAAAGCATCCGGTCCGCGTCGATACTGAAATCGCCGGATTCCTCATATACCCGGGTCACTAGGTTTGCCAGCAACATTCCGGGAGCGGTAGAACCCAGCTCGAAGCGGGTTTGTACCGTGGCATCGCCCCGCTCATTGGTAACGCCGGAGATCAGCTTGCTCTCTTCCGTATTAAATACACGGGAAGGATCGTCGAAATAGAACCCCTTATACCCCTCGAAGGTAGTCGGGGTAGCGATAAAAGTTCCTTGTATATCATATTTCAAGTTACGGGCGATAGCTCCTTGCAGCCACTCCACATGCAGGCGGGCATCCATAGGCTCGCCCCGTAATAAAGTCTTCTCCGGCATGGACAAGGCGATCTTCAGACGGTTCGGTTTGATGGACTCGATACGCAGGCGCTTCGAGAAAGAGACACCGCCCACTTGTACCTTCACGTTCCAAGCGCCTGTCGGAGCGTCCGCCTCGGTAACGAAATCGAAGGCGTAAAGCCCCAGCTCGCCACGGGTCTGCATCTTACGGGCATACATTTGCCCCAACGGGTTGTACAGCTCCATCACGACCGGATGGTTGGCCGGCAATTGCTTCGCCCGGTCGTTCAGCATAAAGCCCAGATGCAACGTATCACCCGGACGCCATACGCCTCGCTCACCATAGATAAAGCCCTTGATCCCTTTCTGGATGACCTCGCCCGATACATCGAACGAGCTGAGCGAGAGGGCCGATCCGTTATCCACCCGGAGATAGGAACGTTGGGTTCCCTGTGAGGCGATCAGGTAGAACGGACGTCCCGGGGCGAGATCCAGCCGTACCTGCCCCTTGTCATCGGTCGTGCCCGAGGCCAACGCTTGGTGTTGGTAATTATAGGCGGTAACCGTAACTCCCCGCTCCGGCTCCGTATTCTGTATATTATGCACCAACACGGTCATATCATTATCCTGCCCCATCATGGCGACCAGTCCCAGATTGGTCGCCAAGACATTCTTTCCCTCTACCTTATTATAATAGTAACTATCCGAGCAAGGATCATCCCGTTTCTGCCAATCATAATCAGACCAATCATATTGACGATAATAGTAATACCCACCCTCGTCAAAACGGGCGACCTCCTCCTTGAAACGGATCTCGTCCGAGGCCAAGATCTGCTCCTTCGAGATCTTCACCGTATCATTCCCGCAAGGATAGGCGGACAAAGGCCGGTCAAACGAAAGCTCCAGACGGTAGATAGCGCCCGGTTCCGGCTCGATCAATCGTTTCAAGTCGATCGCGAACGTATTCCACCGGGACAGGTCAAGACCCTCCTCATCCAAGAAGATCGTCTTACGGGTAATCAAGCGTCCGACACGCATCAACTCCCCGGACTCATCCAAGTTGTTCGATTGCAGGAACTGACCGATATTCTGCTCCAATATCTTGATAACGCTCACCGTAACCCCTCGCAAATAAATCGCTTGGAAAGGAACGGATAATTGCGTGGATTGCGGGATGATCACTCCTTTCCCTATAAAACGGACGTTAGGTTTCTGCTCGTCAGCTACCACTTGACGCACGACGGCCTCTTTTAGGTTCAAGCCGCTCTTACTGCGGATGCCTTGGTTCAGATGGATGTTCATCGCACCCTTCTCCCGCAAGTCGGCGTCCGGATATAGGCGTAGCTTGTTGCCATCCACGTTTACGGTCTCCGAGGTATTTCCGGCGATAAAAGCCAAGCCTCTCATATCTTGAGCCGAGTCCAACAATTTCGTGAAAGCGACCTCCACGTAGCGTTCCGGCTCGGATACATATACCACGTCGTATACAGAGAAATCATTCTGATCCGGAATGCTCACCGTCACTACATCGGCCTTTTCCACGCCTAGTTTATTAGAAGAGACGGAAATCTTAAGCGTCCGTTCCCCCTCCATCCCGGCGGGAACATTGGTCAAGGTTACCTCATGTTTCTTCCCATCCGGGCTGTGTTGCCAAGTAGCGTCTACCTTCTCCGAGAAATCCACCAACGACTCCACGGTCTCCGGAGATTCCTTATCCGGAGTAAAAAGCACGGCGGTCAGATCGTACCCATTCTCGTTTTTCTTGTTGATATCCATCGACTCCAGATTCCCCCGAAGAGCTAAAGGGAGCGTGGTAAAACCGAAAGCGAACCGCTTATCCTTACCTTCCGCCTCAAACCATTCGGACAAATCGGCGTTCACCTGATAAGAGGTGTTTCGCTCAAAGCCTTTCTCCGGCTTGAATACCAACGTCCGGTTATTCTCGAAAGCCCATTTCCCCGGCACATCGGGCTTGAGGCGCACGAGTTTCCCTAGCCGGTCCGACTTTAATCGATCCGCCGGGATCTCTTGATTAAAGATCAGGTAAACGGGAGAATACCGGGAAATCTTCCCGGTAGTAAACGCCTCTACATTCGGATTATAAGGAGGGAGATCTTGATCCGTGGAGCTTGTCGTATCGCAACTTGTCAAGACAGACAAGAGACAAAGTACGCAGAATAAACCGATAGACCGTATCATACACATGAATGTTTAAATGGTTAATCCACAAATGTACATAAATAGAAGGATTTCTCTCCTATACTTTCAGACAAACTGATATTTTTCGTACATTTGTCTTAAATATGGAGCGACCAGTATGCCACCAAAGAAGTACAGGAGTCGCTAAACAAGAGGGAAGAAAAGTATATGGCGAAGAAATTCGAAATTCGAAATAGCACGGCGGAATTCCTTATCTTCATGCTAGAAGGCAAGGAAGATGGCATACAGGTAATGTATCATGACGAAACCATCTGGTGCACGCAGAAAGCGATGTCTACCCTGTTTGACTGCTCTACAGACAATATCGGATTACACCTAAAGAACATCTTTACATCCGGTGAATTACGGAAAGATTCAACTACCGAGTTTTTCTCGGTTGTTCAAACCGAGGGCGGACGGCAAGTATCCCGAAAAACATTGTTTTATAACCTTGATGCGATCATTTCTGTCGGTTATCGTGTAAACAGCGTTCGTGCTACACAATTTCGCCAATGGTGTACATCGGTCATCCGTCAATTCGCTATCCGTGGTTATGTGATAGACAAGAAGCGTATGGAGAACGGCTCTTTCATCGGGGAAGATTATTTTGAACATCTACTAGCTGAGATACGGGAGATACGGTTAAGCGAGCGTCGCTTTTACCAAAAGTTGACCGATATCTATGCTACCGCTATTGACTATAATCGTGACGCACCAACCACCCGCCTCTTTTTCCAAAAGGTACAAAATAAGATACATTATGCCGTACACGGTCATACCGCCGCCGAGTTAATCGTGAACCGAGCCAACTCGGAAAAAGAACATATGGGACTGACCACATGGGAAAATGCGCCTAAAGGGAAGATCGTAAAAACAGATGTGGCCATTGCCAAGAACTACCTTAACGAGATGGAGTTGGACGACATGGGACATTTAGTCAACGCAGTTCTGGATATGGCAGAGCGCATGGCTAAACGACATATACCCATGACCATGGAAGACTGGGCAAAACGTATCGACCTGATACTCGAAGCCGGAGGTAATGACTTATTGACCAACGCCGGCAAGGTGACAACCGAATTAGCCAAAGCTTTCGCAGAAGCCGAGTTCGAGAAGTATCGGGTCATTCAAGACCGTCTCTTCCAATCGGATTTTGACCGTTTCGATAGCGAGACCTTGTTCCCGACAGATTTCAATCCCGATAATACATAAATAACAACATCATGCCCAAGAAACTAAACAAGGACATCCCAACCGACTACGCCGTCTGCCAGCAACAAGATTGCCCTCGGGCCGGGAAATGCCTGCACCAAATCGCGTACCAACCCCTCATCGAACAACCGGCAACCGTGTTACGGCTGCTGAACCCCACCCTTTGTACCCGGGATGAGGCTTGCCCTCACTTCCGCGACTCCGCTCCCGTGACCTACGCACGGGGCTTCACCGGAATGCAGAGCCGGATGTTCCCCGCGCAATACCGACTGTTCATGTCGATACTCGTATCCCATTTCGGACGTAACCCTTACTTCGAGCGGCGAAGGGGCGAATCGCCTCTCTCTCCCAAGGAGCAAAAGCTCGTGCGAAACGCCTTGCGACGGGCCGGAGTGACGGAAGAGCTAAAGTTCGATCATTATGAGGAGAGTGTCAACTGGTATGACTAAGGCAGTCCCCCCTAGGAAGTACCGCAGTCCCCTCCTAGAGAGTACTGCGGTACTTCGTACAGGGGACTGCAGTACTTCGTACACAGTACTGCGGTACTTCCTACGGAGTACTGGCAGATGCCTCAGCCATCTATCCAAGCCGCTATTACCGAGCCCGGGACGAGTGTCATGGCGTCTCCTCGCATCCCTCTTGGGGATCGGCGTGGCGGCGTGGTGTATCCTGTATGGCATCGTGCCCCGGCAATTATTTCCCGCCCCCTGCTCTACCTTATTATATTCGACCGAGGGCGAGCTTTTAGGCGCACGTATCGCACCGGACGGGCAATGGCGCTTCCCGGCGGCGGATAGCTTGCCTGATAAATTCGTGGATTGCTTGCTCACGTATGAGGATAAACGGTTCTTTTACCATCCCGGTATAGACCCCGCCGCCATCTTCCGGGCGATCCGCTTGAACGGGAAAGCGGGGCGTGTGGTGAGCGGAGGAAGTACCTTGACCATGCAATTGGCACGCATAGCGAGAGGGAACCAAGACCGGACCTTCTACGAGAAAACGATCGAGATGTGCTGGGCGCTCTTTCTGGAAACCACCCATAGCAAACGAGAGATATTGAACCTCTATGCCTCGCACGCTCCCTTCGGGGGAAACGTGATCGGGCTGGAGACCGCCGCATGGCGTTATTTCGGGCGAAGCGCCTCCGAGCTATCGTGGGCCGAGAGCGCTACGCTGGCCGTCCTTCCCAACTCCCCCGCCTTGATCCACCCCGGGAGAAACCGGAAACAACTGAAGGAGAAGCGGGATCGCTTATTGGCTTCCCTTCAAAAGAAAGGTATATTGGAAGAGACTGAATACGAGCTGGCCTGCATGGAGCCACTTCCCGAAGCCCC
>OHJP01000994.1_pt1 | contig 13089 bp, 14 predicted proteins | sample 1568591 | NCBI WGS metagenome assembly OHJP01 (sample SAMEA3879567, study PRJEB24766) | human gut metagenome | biome: human-associated habitat; feature: feces | place: USA | collected 1985/1987
GCTATACGGTGGAGATCCAGGGGGAAACCGAAACCATCAACTCCGCCATGGGCGACCTGATTCTGATGATCGTCCTGGCCATCGTGTTCATCTATCTGATTATGGTGGCCCAGTTCCAAAGCCTGCTGTCCCCGTTCATTGTCATGTTCACCATTCCCCTGGCCTTCACCGGCGGCCTGCTGGCCTTATGGATCACTGGGAACCCCATTTCCGTCATCGCCATGCTGGGCTTCCTGATGCTGTCCGGCGTGGTGGTGAATAACGGTATCGTGTTCGTGGACTATGTGAACCAGCTGCGGCTGGAGGGCGTGGACAAAAAGGAAGCGTTGATCCAGACAGGCCGGACCCGCCTGCGCCCCATTCTTATGACGGCCCTGACCACGATTCTAGCCATGGTCACCATGGCAATGGGCCTGGGGGACGGCGCGGAAATGACACAGCCCATGGCTATCGTCACCATCGGCGGCCTGGCCTACGCCACTCTGCTGACCCTGCTGGTGGTGCCGGTGCTTTACGATGCGTTCCACAGAAAGCCCATGAGAAAAGTGGATTTGGAGGATGATTTGCGGTGAGTGGCTCTACAGATAAAAAAACGGCGATTTTTGAAGCCGTCATCAGCCTGGCGATGGAAGGAAAAAGCCTGGAGGCCCTGACCGTGTCGGAAACGGCCGCCCGGGCGGGGATCGGCAAGGGCACGGTATACGAATATTTTTCCTCCAAAGAGGAGATGACTGCCGCAGCTGTCTGGTACTATATGCAGCGGGAGATTACCGCCGTTCGGGAAATGATCCCCCTGGACCAGGGCTTTCAAAAGGCGGTGGAGGCCTCCATGTCCACCGTTGCCGGGGCGATTCAAAGCAGGCTGTCCTTTCTTCATATGATTTCCGGCTTCTCCTGCTTTGAGATAAAATGCCGCCTGAAGGATCAGGGGCCGTCGGCGGAAATCCGCGACGCCGTTCAGGAGGAAATCAGTCAAATTCTCGCCCTGGGCAAGAAAGAAAATTTGATTTCCGGCGGATTCCCCGAGGAATATCAGGCCATGTGCTTTTTAGGCGCCGTCGGCTCTTATCTGGCTTCCCTGCAAGCCCAGACACTGCCCGAGCCCCAGGCCCGGGCCTATGCCTACCAAATGCTGATCCGGTCCTTGTCGGAATCCAAGCCCGCGGATTTCCACACCCCTGAAAGAGCTTAATCCTTTTTCACCGCTTAAGCCGAATATGCCCTTCAAAAGTGGAATTTCAAAATTTCATTTTGAAATTCCACTTTCTTTTTGGCTCAAGATTTAGTATAATTAAGCGAAACGTTTTTTTGTCATTTTTAAGAGGTTAAATTATAATATGATTTTCAGGAGGTAAAAAAATGTTAGCTACTTTAAACCAAGTATTGAAAACCGCTGATGAAAAGCAGTATGCTATCGCGGCGTTCAATACCCCTACTTTGGAAAGCCTTCAGGCCGCCATCGACAAGGCGGAAGAGCACCAGGTTCCCGTCATTGTGGCCCACGCCCAGCTTCACGAAGCGGTGACCCCCCTGTCCGTCATCGGCCCCGCGATGGTGGCGCTGGCGGAAAAGGCCACTGTGCCCGTGTGCGTCCACCTGGACCACGGCGAGACCTTGGAATACTTGAAGAAAGCCCTGGACCTGGGCTTCACCTCCGTCATGTACGACGGCTCCGCCCTGCCCTATGAGGAAAACGTGGCAAACACCAGAAAGGCCGTGGCAATGGCCAAGGAATACGGCGCCAATGTGGAAGCGGAAATCGGCAGCCTGGGAAAGGCCGAGGGCGCCGGCATGGCCCATGAAAACGACCCCGCCAGCTATACCGACCCCGCCCTGGCGGAGCGGTTCGTCAAGGATACCGGCGTAGACGCTTTGGCCTGCTCCTTCGGCACGGCCCATGGCATCTATACCGCCAAGCCCAAGCTGGATCTCCCTCGGATCGAGAAAATCCACCAGCTCACCGGCGTGCCGCTGGTGATGCACGGCGGCTCCGGCGTCAGTCCGGAGGATTATGTGGAAGCCATCAAGCGGGGCGTGCGGAAGATCAACTATTACACCTACATGGCCAGAGAAGGCACCAACGCCGCCAAGGCTTACCTCCAGGAGCACCCCGACGTCATTTATTATCATGACATCGCCAGCGCCGCCAGGGAAGCCATGAAAAACGACGTGGAAAAAGCGATGGGCGTTTTCTACGGTTTGAAAAAATAAGGAAATCGCGGCAAAAAGCAAAGGGGCGCGCCCCTTTGCTTTTTTCTTGCTTTTCACCCAAATATCTGATATCATAGTTAAACCTCTCTGTCTGCATCGTGAACAATCCGTTTCTTACCGTAACTACATACACTGAAAAGTTTGGAGGGATTATTCTGACGCAAACGACTACGCAGCCCCCTTCCTATGAGGGCTGGAAACGTAAAACAGCATTCTTTCTTACCGGGCAGACCGTTTCGTTATTCGGCTCTTCCCTGGTTCAGTTCGCCATCATTTGGTATATCACCCTTTCCACCCAATCAGGGGTGATGATGACCATCTCTTCCATCTGCGGCTTTCTGCCCCAGATCGCGGTTTCCTTATTCGCCGGCGTATGGGCAGACCGTTACAACCGGAAAAAGCTCATTATTTATTCCGACGCTATGACCGCGGCCTCCACCCTGCTGCTGGCGATTCTGTTTTTATCCGGCTACGACAGTCTGTGGACCATCTTCGTGGTCTCCGCCATCCGGTCCTTCGGCGCGGGTATCCAGACTCCCGCGGTGAACGCCGTGATTCCCCAGCTGGTACCCCCGGAAAAGCTCATGCGGGTCAATGGGATCAACGGCAGCCTTCAGTCCATGATTATGCTGCTGTCCCCGGCCGCCAGCGGCGCGCTGATGTCCGCCCTGCCCTTGGGGCCGGTATTCTTTGTGGACGTGGCCACCGCCGCAATCGCTATCACTATTATGATTTTTTTGAAAATTCCTTTGCACCACAAGGCCCTGAAAAAAATAAAGGGCGGCTATTTCACCGACCTGAAGCAGGGCCTTTCCTATGTGCGACGCAGCAGCTTCATCAAGGAGCTTCTGGTGGCCTTCGCCCTGTTTTCCTTTTTTGCGGTTCCCGCCGCGATGCTGACCCCCCTGCAGGTGAGCCGTACGTTTGGCAACGAGGTTTGGAGGTTGTCCGCCACTGAAATGCTGTTCAGCGGCGGCGCCGTGCTGGGAGGCATTGTGATCTCCATTTGGGGAGGGTTCCGCAACCGGACCAACACGGTGTTTCTGGGCTGCGTTGGGTTCGGCGTATGCACCGTTTTCCTGGGGCTAATTGGGAATTTCCCCCTGTATTTGGCGGTGATGGGCGTCACCGGCCTGTTTATGCCCCTGCTCAACACCGCCATCATGGTGATTTTGCAGGAAAAGGTTCACGGCGATATGCAGGGCCGGATTTTCAGCCTGATCCAAATTGTGGGCTCCTCTACCATTCCCCTGGGCATGGTGCTGTTCGGGCCCTTGGCGGATACCATCTCCGTGGAAATCCTCCTGTGGTCCACCGGCGCGGTATTGCTGGTGCTTTCCGTCTGTCTGCTGTTCAGCAAACAGCTGCGCCAAGCTGGGGAACCGGTTGTTTCGCCTACCCAAAAGGACGAATAATGCATCTTTTCTCAAAAATCTTTCATCAAACCTTTTTCCTTTTTGCAAAAGCTTGAGTATTATGTCTAATATTTAACAACTATATCGACATATATTGTGAAAGTCAAATAAATAACAATTGCATATTATCGTCCGCCGTGTTATACTGTGAATGAAGAAATCTTATTTATTTCAAAACAGTAAAGGCGGTGTATTGTATGACGTTTACTCTGCGGGAAAACAATTTATCAGCCGGCGATTATAACCTTTTGCGCAGCAGCGTGGGCTGGTCGCCTATGTCGTCTCAATTGGCCAAGGCCTCACTTGTTAACTCCTGGTACACTGTCGCCGCCATACATGAGGATATGGTCATCGGTATGGCCCGCATTGTCGGCGACGGCGGGTTCCTTCATTTCATTCAGGATGTGATCGTAAACCCCGGTTTTCAGGGGAAGGGCGTGGGCAAGGCATTGGTGGAAAAATGCCTGGAAAAGATCAAAGCTTCCGTTCCCTCGGACGCCTCTGTGCTGGTAACCTCCCTGGCGGACAAGGGCCAGGAAAAGTTTTATGAAAAATTAGGCTTCCGCGCCCGCCCCAACGAGTTCGAGGGCGCCGCGATGAGCCGTTTTGTGGTGGGCAACGACACCTGACGTACCCGGACGCATAACTTCTCCATTGAAAAAGGGCCCCCGCTGAATCAAATCAGCGGAGGCCCTTTGATTTGGCGAAATCAGCCGGCCACGTCCTTTTTTATTAGCGCGGCAGCCGCTTCCGGAGTCCTCTTCCCCACATCCAGCTTTCTGGTGTCCAGGCTTTGATAAAGGGGCAGCCGCTTCCGGCTTCGTTCCAGTACATCCGGGTGCCGCAGCCCCCGGTGAATATCCTTTTGCAGCCGCCCCACCAGGGCCTCCTCCGAGCAGACCAGAGAATAGGAATACAGGGTAAACGCCGTCCCCGTCAGCCGGGACAGCAGTTCGTCGATGATTTCCTGACGGTGCATGACCCAGGAAAATATGATGTATTCCGTCTGGGAGCATTTTAAAAAATTCCGCAGCAGATGGGTGATGTTGTCCATCGCCATGGCTTTTGTTTCCTCGGTGACCTCAAAGGGGTTCAGATTCCAGCACCAATCTCCATCCAGCCACACCGACGGGGCCAGCATTTGATGGAGCCGCCTGCACACGGCGGTTTTCCCCACCCCCATGGTACCGCCCACGAAAATCAATTTCTTCATGGCTATTCCCCGATGATCTTTACCAGCACGTGCTTTTCCCGGTTGCCGTCGAACTCATAGTAAAAAATCTGTTCCCAGGTGCCGAAATCCAGCCGGCCCCCCGTGACGGCTACCACGGTTTCCCGCCCCATCACAGACCGCTTCAGGTGGGCGTCGGCATTGTCCTCATAGCCGTTGTGCCGGTATTGGCTGTATGGCTTCTCCGGCGCCAGCTTTTCCAGCCAGGCCTCCAAATCCTGGTGCAGGCCGGATTCATCATCATTGATAAACACGCTGGCGGTGATGTTCATGGCGTTGACCAGCAGCAGCCCCTCCTGGATACCGCTTTCCTCCAGCGCTTTCTCCACCTGGCCTGTAATGTTCACCAGGCCCCTGCGGCTGGGCACGTGGAACCACAGCTCCTTCCGGTAAGATTTCATCGTATCGCATCCTTTCTTCTATTTTACTCAAGCTCTTTTCGGTAAAGCTCCGTATAAACCAGCCTGCCGCCGATCCGCTCTGATTTCATCAGGCTGACGGCGCAAACCCGGCTTTTGACCGGCGGCAAGCTGCGGCTCAGGGTTTGAAAAGGGATCTCCGGGTTTTCCGCCACCTGCCGCGCAAGGGTCAGGTGGGGCCGGTAGGGCCGCTCCTCCACATGGAAACCTTGGGCGGACAGCCCCTCCTTTAATTCCCCATACAGGGACAGCAGCGGCGGGGTGGGTTTTACCCCGGCCCAGTAAAGGCCGCCGCCTTCCCGCCGGAACCTGCCCACCCCCTGGATTTCCAGGGAAAAAGAGCCTGTCCGCACCTGGTCCATGGCCCCCTGGATTTCTTTCACCCGTTGGGTTTCCCCCAGAAACACCAGGGTTAAATGAAGGTTTTCCCGCGGCGTAAGGCGGCTTTCCAGGGTGCTCCGCCGGATTACCTCCATCACCTCGCAAAGCCGGTCCTTTACCGGTTCCTCCAGCAGGACCGCCAAAAAAAGCCGCATATGCTTTCCCCCTTTGCCTTTCTAAAAATAATTATATCACAGGGCTTGTCCCCGCGGTAGGCTTTTTTGTCAAACCCTGTCCCCGAAAGATTTTACTCTTCTTGGGCCTTTCGTTGCTTTTCTCCTCCTGGTCTTGTATAATAAAGTGGCAATGAGCCCCGGTCAAAATTCACTTGATTACAGGAGGTTAAGCTTATGAAAACAACCAAATGGGCTGTGGTAGGCCCCGGCTTTATCGCCGGACGGTTCGCCCAGGGGATGCTGCAGGTTCCCGACGCGCAGCGGGCCGCGGTGGTTTCCCGCAGTGAGGAAAATGGCAAGGCCTATGCGGAAAAATACGGTTTTGCTTCCTATTACACGGATTTCCAGGCCATGCTGGAGGAAGCCCGGCCCGACGTCGTTTATATTGCCACGCCCAATGACACACACATAGATTATGTTTCTCAGGCTCTCAACGCCGGCGTGGCCGTGCTGTGCGAGAAGCCGATGGCGGATAACGTCCCCCAGACCGAAGAGATGGTCCGCCTGGCAAAGAAAAACAATACCTTTCTTATGGAGGCCATGTGGACCCGGTGCTTCCCGGCGGTACGCCAGGCACGGCAGTGGATCCGGGAAGGGAAAATCGGGCAGGCGCTCACCGTTCATTCCTTTCATTCCTTCTTGGCCGACCCTGATGACTGGCAGCTTTGGAAGGCCTCCTTGGCCCACACTGGCGGCGCGGTGCGGGATGTGGGGGTTTACGCCTTGGGCATGGCCTTTCTGGCGTTTCCCCAGGGCCCGGAAAAGATCATGTCCTGCTGCCGGACCAACGGCGAGGTAGACGTTCACGCGGATATGCTTCTTCAATATGAAAACGGAAAGGCCGCCTTTTTAACCGCTGGCTTTGATATGGAGGGCAACGCCACCACCACTATTTTCGGGGAAAAGGGCCGCATTACATTGGGGCCGAACCTGTGCTGCCCCTCTCAGCTTCAGTTCATCCCCAACCAGGGGGAACCGGAGGTTTTAGACTTTCCTTATCCCGCCACCGGCATGCAGTTCGAGGTTTTAAGGGTTCAGGAATGCCTGGCCCAGGGCCTTCTGGAGTGCCCGGATTTCACCTGGGAGGAAAGCCTGAAGATCTGCGGCGTCATCGACCGGCTTCGGAAGGATTGGGGGATCCGTTACGCCTCCGATTGTTGACGGGAGCTTTTAAAAGGCGTCTCCAATCCGGTGATAAATAAAAAGGCGTCGGCGCCTTTTTGATTGCTCTATCCGTCAATGGGGAACCCCATATCACGCCATTTCCGTTTTGGTAGAGGTAAATCCCTCCGACCGCTGGCGGCGGAACTTGCTGATGACCAAGGCCACAGAGAAGACCGCGGCGGCAAAGCCGATCTGAATCGCCATGGAGAGGAAAACCAGGTTCAGGGACTGCCAGTCAAAATGGGTCAGGCCGAAAATCGTCTCCAGGGAGTGGTTATACCAGTAGGAAGGCGTGTAATAGGCCACCTGCAGCACGCTGTTTCCCAAAAGCTCCAGCGGGACGAAGGAGCCGCCGAGAAAGCTCAGGCTGAGGGAAATGAAGTTAGCGGCGATATTCTGGCCGCCTCCGTCCTTCACAAAATTCCCCATCAGGAACGCCACGCTCAGGCACACAAACAGATAGCAGAGGCTGTTGAGCAGGGTGAGCAGGATCATCCTGCCGTCCGCCTCAAAAATGCGGTTTCCGTAGAACAAGAACGCCATCACCGTCAGCACGGCCCAAACCACAACGCCCAAGCACAGATTATATAGCGCCATCTGAAAATTCACATTCCGCAGCTTGATGGGCGCGCACAGGTTCCTCATCCGCAGGTCTGGCTTATTGAGCACCATCATCACCGTGCTCACCGCCAGGATCAAAACCGCCATCATAATATAAGGCAGGGTTCTGAAATACACCTGGAAGTTTTCGTTCACCGGCTGGCTGGCCAGATAGTTTTTCTTCTCCACCTCCGCCTGTACGGAAGCGTCGGATTTCACCGCCGCCAAAAGCTCCCGCTCATCCATATCCGGCGACGCCTGCCGGTACAGCCTGGCGGTGTTTAAATACCGGTTTACCAGCAGGTCGCTGTAATAGCCCTCCGATGACGTCGCCCTGGTGTTCTTATCCAGGGTACCGCCGCCGTTGGCGAAGTCCCGGGCAAACCCCTGGGGGATAATCAAAATATAATCCGCCGCGTCAAAAAACCGGGCGTCCTGCAGGGCCTCTTTGTTGTCCTCCAGCGCCACCATATCCGCGTATCCCGACAGAAAATCCTCCAGGCCATTTATGACGGCCGATTCTCCGTCCCGGTTGACCATGGCCACCGAGGGCCTCGCGGCCTCAAAGCTGAGGCTTTGGGAGGTATTCCCGAAAGACGTCATCATGATGGCCAGCACGGCAAAAATCCCAAGATACACGCCCAGTGACAGCAAATGCCGCTTGGTCACCTTGGCGCAAAGATTAAAGACTTTCATATTTCCGCCTCCTTAAGCACGCCATCGCCCCAACGCCGAATACCGCCGCCATGGCGCACAGCACGCCCAAATCCATAAAATACCGGGTATGATTGTCATAGTAATACAGGCAGTAAAACGCGTCTGATATTCTCGCCGCCGGGTTAAGCCAAGACACCACCGGCGCGGTTTCCTGAATCAGGTAACTGATTCCCTCCACCATCAGGCCCGCCAGGAAGCAGCAGGTCAGGCTTAGGGTAATTAAAATCGCGGTTTTCGCTTCCACCTTGATTTTCAAAGCGGCGCCTACCAAAGCGCCCAAAGAAATGCCCACCAGGCTTCCCACCAGGACCGTCAGCAGAATATAGCCGATCTGGCCGCCGAAATCCAGCCGCAGAACCAAAAGCAGATAGCAAAGCAATATCAGCATGGTAACCATGTGGACCGCCAGGCTGCCCAGCATATCCGCGGAGATCATCGCCAGCTTCTTTCTCGGGGCCACAGATCTTCTGGCGCCTAAAGCGGACAGGTTGGCCTGAAGGTAAAAGGCGCTGGTCAGCCCCTGAAAGCTGCCGTACAGGCACACCATGGCCAGCAGAGCGTAAAAATAGGGCAGCTGCCGGCTTGCCTTCGCCTGAGACAGGGAAATTTCCCGGGTGAATTGCTGTTGGTTCATGAAATCGTCCCACATCCCCTGCTGAACCGCCTGGGGATCGCGTTCCATAATATGGTTCAAAGTAGCGGACATCTGCAAATACTGGTCCAGAAAGCTTTTCAAAATCGTCTGGTTCAGCCCATCGCTTTTCACCGTCAGCTTCGGCTTGCCGTTTTCCACCGTCAGATAACCGTCCACGTCGCCGTTTTCCAGAAGCGCGTCGGCCTCCTCCCGGGTTTCCGCGCTGGACAGCTCCAAAAGCTGGTTTTCCCCTTCCTTGGAGACCTCCTCCAGGGCCGCCCGGAAGCCCGCGTCCCGCTCATAGGCCCCGTCGGCCACCACGGCGGCCTTCACCGGAGAAAACGTATCCGCCGCATCCAGGTTGGCGAAGCAAAAATAAAACAAGGTGGCCAGCATCAGGGGAAATAGAAGGGTCCAGAAGATCATTTCCTTGTCCCGAAAGGCGCATTTCACCCGGGTTACAAAACTGTTGACAAACATGGTTTCTCCTCCTTAATCCCGCAGCTGTTTTCCGGTAATCTCCAAGAACACGTCGTTCAGGGTAGGAGGCTCGGAATATACCCTGCCGAAGGGGATTTCCCTTTTTTTCAGATAATCCAGCAGGTTTATCAGGTTGTGCCCGCCGCTTTTGAACCGGACAGTGAGGAGGGTATCCTCATAATCCACGCCCCGCACGCCGGGGAGGCGGCCGATTTCCGCCTGGGCCTCCTGGTCCAGACGGAAAATCTCCGCCGTGACCTTTTCCCCCGCGCCGATCATGGCCTTTAGTTCCTCCTTTGTGCCAACCGCCACCGCTTTTCCTTTATCCATAATCATAATCCGGGTGCAGATCTGCTCCACCTCTTCCATATAATGAGAGGTGTATACCACCGTGGCGCCCTCTCGGTTCAGCTTCTGGATCCCCTCCAAAATGCTGTTCCGGCTTTGGGGGTCCACCGCCACCGTAGGCTCGTCTAAAAAGATCAGCTTGGGCTTGTGGGCGATGCCGCAGGCGATATTCAGCCGCCGGAGCAGGCCGCCGCTGAGGCGCTTGGGCAAAAACTTCCGGTAATCCTCCAGGCCCACAAACTCGATGGCCTCTTCTACCAGCTTTTGGCGCTGCCGCTTGTCGTCGATATACAGGCTGCAAAAATAGCTGATATTCTCATACACCGTCAGCTCGTAGAATACCGCCACGTTCTGCATTACCACGCCGATATCCCGCTTCAGGGCGTAGGCATCCGGCCCCATGGGCTTGCCGAACAGCTTGATGGTCCCCCGGTCGTATTTTAACAAAGAGAGCATACAGTTGATGGCGGTGGTTTTGCCCGAGCCGTTGGGCCCCAGCAGGCCGAAAATCTCGCCCTGCGCAATCTGTAAATCAAAATGGTCCAGAGCCATCACGTCGCCGTACCGCTTTACCAGGTTTTCCACTTGTATCATCATACGTTTCGTCCTCCGATTCCTTTGATGGTATTATCATACGGAAAAAAGCAGCCCCCAGCCAGTGTCCGGCATCCTTTTCTCCTGTGACAAATGTCACCATTTCCGCCTGCCCCTTGCTATTGGCGCTTACCCCGTGCTAAGATAAGATGAAGAAAGGAGGGGGATTTTATGGGCGGTCTGCTGGATAAGCTGGCGCTTTTCGCGTGCTGCGTTCTTCTGCTTCCTCTGGAGGCCTTCTCCCCCTGGTGCCTTGCGGCCTTGTTAAGCGCCGTGTGCCTTTCCTCCTTGAACAGCTATTTCCCGGAAAAATTCTCCTTGATAAGCTCCTCCGCGTATCTCGCGGCGGGTTGCTTCCGTCCGGAATTTTTCCTTTTCGCGCCTTTTTTGGCCTATGATTTATGGCGGCCCAGATTCCGGTTCTTTTACTGCCTGCTTCCGGTATCCTTCTTGGTCCAGCTTGAGAAAATCCCCCCTATGGCAATGGCGGCGTTTTTCCTTTTCACCGGCCTTTCCGCCCTATTGAAGCTGCGCACCCTCTCTTTGGAACGCTCCCGGCGGGCCTACCAAAACCTGACGGACAACGCCAAGGAGGTTTCCCTGCGTTTAGAGCAGAAAAACCAGGATCTTTTAGAGAAACAGGATTATGAAATCCAGGTGGCCACCTTAAACGAACGGAACCGGATTGCCCGGGAAATCCACGACAGCGTGGGGCACCTGCTTTCCCGCTCCATCCTCCAGCTTGGGGCGCTGATGGCGGTCTATCGCCAGCCCCCGGCGCTGAACGCCCAGCTGGACACCCTGAAATCCACCCTGTCACAGGCTATGGACAGCATCCGGGAAAGCGTCCACGACCTCCACGACGAATCCATCGACCTCCACTCCCAGCTGCAAACCCTGTGCCGGGGCTTTGATTTCTGCCCTATCACCCTGCAATACGACTGCGGCGCCATGGGGCTGGAAATGAAATACTGCCTGATCGCCATCGCCCGGGAGGCCCTTGCCAATATTATGCGCCATTCCAACGCCACCGCCGCGTCTGTTTCCGTGGTGGAGTTCCCAGGCTTTTACCAAATGGTGGTCAAGGATAACGGCACCAAGCAAGGCGCGGGCGACAAGGCCGGCATCGGCCTGAAAAATATGGAGGAGCGGGTTTCGCTGTTCCACGGCAACCTGACCGTCAGCCGGAAAAACGGGTTCCGGCTTTTCATCACCATACCAAAGGAGGCCCCACATGAAACTGCTGATCGTTGACGACGACGCCCTGGTGTGCATGTCGCTGAAAACCATTTTAGAAACCGACCCAGGGGTGACGGTGATCGGCACCGGCGGCAGCGGCGAGGAGGCCATCGGGTTATACCGCCGCCTAACTCCCGACGTGCTGCTGATGGATATCCGCATGGAGGGTATCACCGGCCTGCAGGCGGGGGAAACGATTCTGAAGGAATTTCCGCGGGCGAAAATCCTGTTTCTCACCACCTTTTCCGATGACGACTATATCATCAAGGCCCTGAAAATGGGGGCCAAGGGATATTTAATCAAGCAGAATTTTGAAAGCATCCTGCCCGCCCTTCACGCGGTAGAGTCCGGGCAAAGCGTGTTTGGCAGTGAAATCGTCACCAAGCTGCCGGAACTGATGCAGTCCGGGGATAAATTCGATTTTGCCGCCCGGGGCGTCAGCCCCCGGGAGTTGGATGTGATTTCTTTGGTCGCTAAGGGTTACAGCAACAAGGAAATCGCGGAGGCGCTGTTCCTCAGCGAGGGCACGGTCCGCAACTATTTAAGCGCCATTCTGGATAAGCTGGAGCTCCGGGACCGGACCCAGCTCGCCGTGTTTTATTTTAACCACCAGCCGTAAGCCCCGCGAAAGGGCCACAACCGGAAAAGGAGTGAGTTTTCCCATGTCTAAAATAGGAATCATTTACGCTTCCGTCCACCACGAAAACACCAAAAAGCTTCTCCAGGGCATTGCCAAAGGTTTTCCAGTGGATTTACTGACCCCGGCCCAGGCGGAAACGGCTGACCTCTCCCAATATGGCGCCGTGGGTTTCGCCTCTGGAATTTACTTTTCCAAATTTCATGAAAGCATTCTTTCCCTGGTGGAAAAGCCTTTGCCTTTCCCTAAAAAGGCGTTCCTGCTCTATACCAGCGGCAGCGGCGGCGCGAACTACGCCAAGCCCCTGGAGGAAAAGCTGAAGTCCCTGGGGCTTTCGGTGCTGGGGGTTTATCGCTGCAAGGGATACGACACCTACGGCCCCTGGAAGCTGGTGGGCGGCATCGCCAAGGGCCATCCCAGCCAAGCGGATGTGGAAGCGGGAACCGTCTTTCTGCAAAACAAAATTTTATCCAAAATAAATTGACCTAAAAAAGCGGGAGAGAAAAAACGGCAAATCTCATAAGGAAGCACTTCGTATAAAAAGAAACGGTGCAACCCCTTTTTGAGGTTGCACCGTTTCTTTTTATGTCGCAAAGCGGTAGTCCTGTAAATTCCTATTTGTTATTATTTAGTTGCTAACTTTTTCTAAATCTTCACAAAAATTATTATAATCAAATTTTCCTTTTGATTTTATTTTTTTTACTGATTTTAATATTGCTTCTTTCATTAAAAGAATTTTTTCTTCACTATTTGCAATTAAATATTTATCAAAATCAATTTTTATATAAATAGTAGCACAACTATTATTACAAATAAATTGGACTTTCTCTTTGTATTTTTCTT
>OHJP01001010.1_pt1 | contig 12923 bp, 8 predicted proteins | sample 1568591 | NCBI WGS metagenome assembly OHJP01 (sample SAMEA3879567, study PRJEB24766) | human gut metagenome | biome: human-associated habitat; feature: feces | place: USA | collected 1985/1987
TTCGGGCGGTTTCCGACGGCGTGATGCTGGGAGCCGGCACCATGAACGCGGAAGCCGACTATACCTGCCATGTGTTCGACCAGGATATGGAAGATATGCGAATCGAAGCCGGAAAGAACCCGGTTCCGTGGAATATCATTACCTCTCTGGACGCGACTGATATCCCCTTTGACCATGTGCTGTTTCAAACCCCGGAGGTTCCGGTTATGATCAGCACCTCCAAGCAGGGGGTGGAAGTGGTAAAGGAAAAAATCAAGAATGATTATTTTGTAGTAACCGCCTCTTCAGTGGAAGAGGTTACCGACAAAATGATCGGGGATATGAAAGCCAACAGGGATAAGGTGCTGGTCATCGGCACAGGAGACAAGGCCCCGGATTCCAAAGTGGCGCTGTATATTCTAAAGCGTTTTGGAATTGACCGCCTGTTGGTGGAAACGCCGTCTTATATGCATTATTTAGTGTCTCAGAAAATGATGGATGAGCTGTTTTTCAATTACTCATGCATTTATGTGGGTGGCCAGGCCCTGACCATCGGCAAGTTCGGCAAGGAATTTGGCTCAAAGGACCATCCTCATACCCGGATGCTTTCGATCCACAGCCACAGCGACCATTTCTTCTATTTCCGCCACAAGCTGCTGTACGATTAATGGAAGGAATAGATTCCGTATAAAAAGGGAAAAGAGGGGCCCTGATACGGGGCTCCTCTTTTATAGCAGTATTGTGAAATAAACATCAGACAGCCGGTTCTGTGTTGGCTATCTCTTGAAAGAAGTGCTCAACCGTTTGTCCGGCCGCCCCTAAAATAGCGCCGTTTTTGCCCAAACGGGAAAGAACGACCTGTTCTGAATGGGTAATGGGAAGAACCATTTTCCGAAGGACCTCTGGCAGGTAGTAGGGAAGGGCGTTTAGCAGTTCCGAACTGATGACGATGACTTCGCAGTCGAAGATAAAGATAATATTGGTCAGCCCCACCGCAAGATACGAAATAAACCGGTCCAATACTTTCTTGGCAACAGAATCCTGGTGCTGGATCAAAGTCACCAGTTCCTGGATACTGCTGATGGGCTTGTCCAGCAGGGTGTTGGCGAAGGAGATCACCGCGCTGTCGGAGCAGTATTGCTCCCAGCAGCCGTATTTGCCGCAATGGCACCGAATCGGCTCGTCAAAATTGATGGTATGGTGGCCAATGGCGTTTGCGAAGCCGTGAAAGCCGCGAAGCAGCTGGCCGTTGGTAATCAAGCCTGCGGAAATTGAGTCGCTGATGTTAACCGCGGCCAGGCTTTGATAGGCGGTTTTAGCAGACACGCCTTCTTCTTGTTCCTGGGGCTCCATTTCCATGTTTTGCTGGGCGATGGCAGCAAGATTACCGTCGTTGTCGATGTTTACCGGAACGCGGTAGCGTTCCTTCAAAAGAGTGCAGATATCGATATTGCGCCATCCAAGGCTGGGCACAAAACGGATCAGCCCGGACAGGTCCACGATGCCATGAACGGAAATCCCGATGCCCACTAAGCCGTAGGGAACTTTTGGCTGCCCCTCCAGCATTTCGTCAAGGGTATGGCATATCCGCTCATAAACCGCGGGAAAGTCTGGGTTTTCAATGGGAAACTGCCTTTTAGACAGGATCCTTTCTCCGGAAAGGTCTGTGAGAATAGCTTGAATATAGCGGACGTCGATGTCCACAGCCAAGACATAGCCCACATTCAGCAAAGGCTGAAGCAGAATTGGCTTTCTGCCGCTGACGGAGTTTCCAAGCTCTGTTTCTGTCAGCAACCCGGCGTCGATCCACTCTTTGACGATGGTGGAAACGGTCGCCTTATTTAATCCAGTGATATTACAGATATCAACACGGCTGATTGGATAGCTGTGAAGAATTTGCTTTATGATCTCCCACCGGTTGACGGCGCGGATATCTTTTGTCTGGGTAATTTTCATCAGCTGAGCACTCTTTTCTTATTGATATTGATTCTATTATACAATAGGGAATAAGAAAATTCCAGACATTGTGTTTTTGACAAAATAGGAGATTTTGAACGAAAAGCAATAGAAAGGAGATTGATTGCGTATGCCATGTATTCAGATCAAAACTAACGTAAAGGTGAGCGGACAAACCGCGGAAACGGTCAAAAGCGAACTGGGAAAAGATATCGCTTATTTACCTGGAAAAACAGAAGACTGGCTGATGATCACCTTAGAAGACGAATGCCGCATGTGGTTCCGGGGCGAGAAGGACCGGCCTATGGCGATTGTTGAAGTAAAGGTGCTTGGAAAGGAAATCGATTCTGCGGCTTCAGAGAAAATGACTGAAGCGGTGTGTGGTTTGTTCCAGGAGCAGCTGGGAGTGGACCCTAAGGATATTTATATCCGTTATCTGGCTTCCGTTGATTGGGGCTGGAACAACGCCAATTTTTAAAATTTGGTAATGGTGACAGTGCAAAAGGGAACGCGGCGAAAACCGGCCGCGTTCCCTTTTTTGTTTGACGCGAGCTCGGTTGTTTTTCATCTTGACGGCCTTGACAAAAGAAAAGAGTACGGTATAATAGTTTCCGGATAAACTGTTTTTATAAAAACTAATTGCTTTTTAAGGAGGCAATAGCATTATGAGGGACAACTCAAAAATTTGGCTGGGATTTCGAAAAAGCATTAGGCTGTATGAGGAAATGCTGAAAAGCGTTTGCCTTAAATATCATCTAACCGTAATTGAGGCGGATATTATCAGCTTTCTTCAACATAATCCAGGGAAAGATACGGCGATGGATATCGTAGAGCTTCGAATGCTGTCAAAGGGCGCTGTTTCCAAAGCGGTGGAATCCCTTATTCAGAAAGGAATTCTTCAGCGCCATCCGGACGGCCTGGACCGAAGAAAAATACATCTGGAATTGCTTCGTGAGGCGGATCCCATTCTGAAAAGCATTGAGGAAACCCAGCAAAGCTTTCGGAAAATGATATTTAAAGGGTTTACGGAATCGGAACTGGAGCTTTATCAAAAACTCAACGCGCGGATTTATAAAAACACATTATCCGCAGCGGAAGGGAGGCGTTTAGCATGAATCAGGACAAGGATTTTCTAGGGAAAGAACCTATCGGAAAGCTTCTTTTAAAGCTGGCGTTTCCCACGGTAGCGGCACAGGTCATCAATATGCTTTATAATATAGTGGACCGGATTTACATCGGTCACATCCCGGAGATCGGCGCTTTGGCGCTGACTGGGGTTGGAGTGTGTATGCCTCTGATTATGATTGTTTCGGCGTTTGCCGCACTGGTAGCCTATGGCGGTGCGCCGCGGGCTTCCATTTTTATGGGAAGGAAGGATACGGACTCCGCGGAAAAAGCTTTGGGAAACTGTTTTACCTTACAGCTTGTGATTTCTGTGATTCTCACAGCCATACTGCTTCTTTGGAACCGTGACTTCCTGATGGCGTTTGGAGCCAGTGAAAACACGGTCGAATACGGCGTGCGCTATATGAACATCTATGCCGTCGGTACGCTGTTCGTTCAGCTGACCCTGGGGATGAACGCCTTTATTACCGCCCAGGGCTTTGCCAAAACCGGGATGTTTTCTGTCCTGATCGGCGCGGTAGCTAATATTATTTTGGACCCAATCTTTATTTTCGGGTTCCATATGGATGTACAGGGCGCCGCTTTGGCGACGATTATTTCCCAGGCGATTTCGTGTACCTGGGTGCTGGTTTTCCTGTTTGGGAAAAAAACGTTTTGGAGGATCAGAAAGAAAAATCTCGCCCTAAAAGCAAAGGTAATCTTGCCCTGTCTGGCGTTGGGGCTGTCGGTATTTATTATGCAAGCAAGCGAAAGCGTGATTTCAGTTTGTTTTAATTCTTCCTTATTAAAATATGGAGGAGATATCGCAGTAGGGGCCATGACGATTTTGACCAGCGTCATGCAGTTTGCCATGCTGCCGCTGCAGGGCCTGGGGCAGGGGGCACAGCCGATCATCAGCTATAATTACGGCGCGCGAAATGTAGAGCGGGTAAAGGCTGCTTTTAAGCTGCTGTTGAAAGCAAGCGTATTGTATGCGGTGGTGCTGTGGGCCTGCGTCATGATTTTCCCCCAGATCTTTGCCGCCTTGTTTACCTCAGATGAGAATTTAATGAAATTCACTGAGACGGCTCTTCGCGTTTATATGGCTTCTATGTTCTTGTTTGGCATCCAAATGGCCTGCCAAATGACTTTTAATTCTCTCGGAAAAGCAAAGGAGTCTATTTTAGTGGCTGTTATGCGGAAATTTATCCTGCTGATTCCGTTGATCTATATCATGCCGGCCGTTTGGCAGTCAAATCAGGTGTTATCCGTCTATTTGGCGGAGCCGGTCGCGGACTTTTTCGCGGTTGCTTTCACCGCTATCTTGTTTTCTTTTCAGTTTAAAAAGGCGTTGGCTAGGATTTCTGAGCCCTCTATTACCGAAACCAATACCAGAAGAAATTAGTAAAAATAAAAAGCGGGTAAGGATACCTTATCCGCTTTTTATATGCGTGCATAAGAAATTCCAAAAATGGAAAAGCCGATCATGCAAAATAAAAATATATCACGCAGGCCAATTGGAAAGATAAAAATTAAAAAGGATATCAATTGCATATTCTCCTACTGTATGCTACACTTAATTCATTCCAAAAGATAAAAAATAAAAAGGGCACCAATTGCATATTCTTTTACCGTATGCTACATTCAATTCATTCCGATATGGACAAAGTTATCGTAGCCAAGAGGATTATCATCTGATTATATATGCCGGGCTGACATCATGCAACTCGTTGAAAAAGGAAAGTGAGCACACATGAGTATATTTTTTCACCGTATCAAACAGGGCCTTGGATTTCTATTGGCAGTATTGCTGCTTGCGCTCTGCTTGTCTCCTTGGGTGTCGGCCAAGGAAGCGAAGAAGGAAACCGTACTGCGCGTCGCCTTTCCACAAGCAAAGGGGTACACCATGACCGCCGAAAACGGAGAACGTTATGGGCTCGTCGTGGATTTTCTCAACGAGATTGCGAAATACACTGGCTGGAAATATGAGTATGTAGATACCGATAACGAATCCATAATTGATGGTTTTATAGACGGAAAATTTGACCTGATGGGCGGTACTTACTATTCGGAGGGCTTTGACGAATATTTTGCTTATCCGGAGCATAACTGCGGATATAGCCGTATGAGATTACTGGCGCGGAAAGACGATAGTTCCATACAAAGCTATGACTTAAGGTCCTTTCAGGGAAAAACCATCGGCGTTTATGAAAAATCCACGGAAAATATTCGCCGTTTAAAGGAATGGCTGAGCTTTCAGGGCTTGGACTGCAACATAAAATACTATACCCATGATGACTTAAAGCAAACAGGAAATCTTTATCATTTTCTGCAGGATGGCGAAGTGGATTTACTGGCGGAAAACAACGGGAATGATGAAGTGGAAAATTTTTATGTAGCCGCTTCTTTTGATTCACAGGCGCACTATATCGTAACCCGGCCGGGAAATCAGGAAGTTTTGGATGGGCTGAATATGGCGCTGGATAAAATTTATGATTCCGATCCTAATTTTTCCTCTAAAATGTATGAAAAAAACTTTGATGGGGCTGCAACGGGATTTGCTGGATTAAATCAAGAGGAATTAGACTATATACAAGAAAAGAAATGCATTACGGTAGCGGTTCCCGCCGAATGGCATCCTATGTTTTGTTTGAATACTGATGACTACCATGATGGCTTTGTGCCTGACGTGCTGAAAAAGGTTGAGGACTTTTCCGGGCTGAAATTTACTTACTATACCTGTAATACCTATAGCGACGCGCTTAATATGGTGAAACAGGGCCAGGCGGATATGCTTGGTTTTTTTGCGGTTAGCCAACAGGATGCGGAGCGTTATGGGCTGGCCTGTACGGAAGCGTATGCCACGGTGGCTTCTATTCTGGTTCGAAATAAAAATATTACCTATCCCAAAGAAGGACTGGTAGGAGGCGCGTTAGAGGGCAGGCAGCTGCCCGACAGCATTTCCGCCGAAGAGGTAAAATATTATAGAGACGCCGCGGACGGCCTGGAAGCTGTTAACCGCGGTGAAATAGACTTCTTTTATGGGCTGGCTGCCCATGTGGAAAATATTATACGCCAGCGGAATTTTACCAATGTAGTGCAGGTGAGTTTGGCGAATGACAGCGTGGATATCAGTTTTGCCACACGAAGCCCGGTGGATTCTGAGCTGTTTTCGATTCTGAATAAGGCGGTCAATAATCTGACGGAGGAAGAAAAGAATACGATAAACAGCCTAAATCTGGTCTCAGTGGGTGAGACCCAGATTTCGCTCATCAGCCTTATCTATGCGAATCCGGCAATGGCAATTACGGTCGCGGCATTGTTTCTCATTCTTATTTTAACTGTTGCATTGCTGATTTTCCGTTCCCGGCTCCATTCGGCCAAAATGAAGCTGGAATTAGAAAGGGCGGAAGCCGGCAGCCGTGCTAAAAGCGATTTTCTGTCGCGTATGAGCCATGAAATTCGAACGCCAATGAACGCGATTGTCGGGCTTACCGACTTAACAGAGAGGATCCCCTCGCTGCCGGAAAAAGCGCAGATAAATCTGGTTAAGATCAAAACTTCGTCTCGGTACCTGCTTAGCTTAATCAATGATATTCTTGATATGAGCCGCATCGAAAGCGGAAAGATGGAATTGGAAAGCGCTCCGTTCTCGATGAATGTTTTATTATGCGACATCGAAAGCATGCTGGCCGCCGATGCGCAGTGCAGGGGCCTGGTTTTCCAAGTGGACGAGAATTTGCAGAACGACGTGTGGGTCGGGGATACGGTGCGTCTGCGCCAGGTGATCTTAAATCTTTTATCCAACGCCTTTAAATTCACCCCAGAAGGGGGAACGGTCCGGCTTACGGTTACCGAGCTGCCGTCAACAAAATCGGAAAGCACCCTAAATATCCGGGTGACGGATACAGGGATCGGAATCCTGCCGGAAGATCAAGAGCGTATCTTCCGCAGTTTCGAGCAAGTTGGATCTGATGCCGCGAAAAGTCAGGGAACAGGGTTAGGATTGGCCATCAGCCAAAATATCGTGCAGTTGATGGGCGGAGAGATTGTTTTAAAAAGTGAATTCGGTAAAGGCAGCGACTTTAGCTTCTCCATCACTTTACCTAAAGGGGAGCTATCAAAACCTCCGGAGGCGCCCGCGGAAGAAACCAGCCTGCATGGGGTTACCATTCTCCTGGCGGAGGATAACGATCTGAATGCGGAAATTGCCATAGAACTGCTGCGGACGCAGGGCGCTGTTGTTTGCCGCGCGGAAAACGGGAAACAGGCGCTTGAAATGTTTGAAGAAAGCCCAACGGGTAATTTCCAAATCATTTTAATGGATATTATGATGCCGGAGATGAACGGGCTGGAGCTGATGAAAATCTGTAAGGAGAACTATCCGGAAACAGATTTTGTCATATTTTCTGTATATGAGGATTTTTCCTTTGCCAGACAGGCGCTGCGTCTGGGAGCACTGGATTATATTTCCAAAATCGAATTTGATCCGGAGGAATGCGATGCGATTCTGAAAAAGATCGTGGAGAAATATCAGAATAAAAGGCGGGAAAAGGCAGAACGAAATCTGCGGACAGAGGAAGACTGGGAAGGAGAAAACGTTCGAAAGCTGGAAGAAGAGTTTAAATCGGGGCGATGGATCTTTGATGAAAACGAGCTGGAAAAAATGTCAGAGCAGCTTTCAGAGCTGCCGCTGCGCTATGCGGAACGGATCCTGGTAAGCAGCTTTAACCACCTGCAGCTGTCGGAGCGGGATAAAATTCCGGCATTTGAAACAATGCCGGAGTTGTTAAACTGGATCCACAGCTGGCTGCAGAACCAATATTTAAACAACAGCAGTAAAACAGATGATATCAGTCTTTGTATCCGTGCAGTTCAATACATTCAGGAGCATGTAACGGAAAGTGTACGGGCGGAAGCTGCGGCAGATGCAGTAGGAATGAGCCGCGGATATTTCAGCACCAAATTCCGGGAAGTGACGGGAGAAACGTTTCATAATTGTGTGATAAGATATAAAATGAAAACGGCGGCAAAGGAAATCCGAAAAGGAGAGAAGAGTATGACCGAGATCGCGTTGGAGCTTGGGTACGATAATTTTTATTACTTTTCCAAGCTGTTCCGAAAAGAGTACGGATGTACACCGGGAGAGTTTTAAAAAGGAAGATGAAAAAAGTGATTTCGCCCCCATCCCTTATGAGTCTGTGATACTTTTTCTGTAAAATAATCTAGGCAAGGTCCTTCTATGATAAAATAATTATCATTAGGAGGGCCTTTTATTATAGCAAGACAAAAGAAACCTGTACACAGAGTACAAATGACCGATGGTAAAAGAAACATCATTCGGCAGCTTCTCGAAGAATACGATATCGAGACTGCAGAAGACATCCAGGATGCTCTCAAAGATCTCTTAGGTGGCACCATTAAAGAAATGATGAAGGCCGAAATGGATGATCACCTTGGATACGAAAAGTCCGAGCGTTCTGACAACGATGATTATCGCAACGGCTATAAACATAAGCAGGTAAACAGTCGGTATGGTTCTATGGAAATCGAAGTCCCACAGGATCGAAAATCGACCTTTGAACCACAGATTGTGAAAAAGCGTCAGAAAGATATTTCTGATATTGATCAGAAGATCATTTCTATGTATGCAAAGGGAATGACCACTCGCCAGATCTCGGAAACAATAGAAGATATCTATGGTTTTGAAGTATCAGAAAGTTTCATATCTGACGTGACAGATAAAATACTTCCTCAGATTGAAGACTGGCAGAACCGTCCACTGGATGAGGTATATCCGATCCTTTACATCGATGCAATCCATTATTCTGTGCGGGATAATGGAGTCATTCGTAAACTTGCAGCTTATGTCATTCTGGGTATTCATACAGAGGGCAAAAAGGAAGTCCTGACCATTACAATCGATGACAATGAAAGTGCGAAATACTGGCTTTCAGTCTTAAATGAACTGAAAAATCGAGGAGTTAAGGATATCCTGATCATCTGCGCCGACGGCCTTACAGGCATTAAGGAAGCGATTGCAACAGCGTTTCCAAAAACAGAATACCAGAGAGGTATTGTTCATCAGGTAAGAAATACTCTGAAATACGTTCCGGATAAGGATAGAAAAGCCTTTACTACAGACTTAAAAACCATCTATCAGGCTGCTGACGAGCAGAAAGCTCTGGCTGCCTTAGACCGTGTAACTGAAAAATGGACTCCCAAATACCCGAATTCCATGAAGCGTTGGAAGGACAACTGGGATGCTGTTTCCCCTATTTTTAAGTTCTCAACCACTGTCAGAAAGGTCATTTACACGACAAATGCGATAGAATCACTGAATTCCACCTACCGGAAGCTGAATCGCCAAAGGAGCGTATTTCCAAGCGATACCGCCCTGTTAAAAGCCCTGTATTTGTCCACTTTTGAGGCTACGAAAAAGTGGACTACCACAATCCGGGATTGGGGCCAGGTCTATGGAGAACTGAGTATTATGTACGAAGGACGCTTACCTGAATAATCAAAAGACAGCTTAAAAAGACAGGCGGGAAACCGCCTGCCCTTGACATGCCTGTAAGCAACTGTTATATATAAAACAAGGGCGATAAGCCTAATCCGTAAGCTTATTGCCCTTAATTATCATAGAAGAATCTTATTTACAGAGATTTTCTCATACACTCGGCGAAATCGGTTGTGATTTCGCCCCCATCCCTTATAAACACAGTTCATTCCCAGACATCCCTTTCGGCATGCCTGATTTCAAACTGTTTTGTTTTCAACTATTAAAATCTATGCTGTCTTTAATGAAAAAAGATGACTCCCCGTTCTTCCGGTCTGAATCTTGCAATGAAGCTTATTGATATTTCGTCCCATCGCCAAAAGGATGCTCTCTGCCAGTGCATTTGCTTTTCCTCGGTACAGATATCTTCGAAAATTCATGTCTTCCTTTACATCGGCAAATGAACCTTCGGCCTAAATACTGTGATTCATACGGAGCATCGTTCCATACTCACTTGTGATCCGTTCCAGATCTTCTGCACGTTTTTGACTCATCGTCTTCGAGACCATCAGCACTTTATTACGTTTTTCCATAGGTGTTTTGCAGTTGTTTCCCTTGATACATTCCGTTTTATAAGGACAGCCGGTACAGTCTGGACTTCTGTAATAAGTTTTTACACTGACATATCCGCTGGCTGTTTTACTTCTGCGTTCATTTGTAACAGTCAGTTCCCTTCCATTCCGACAGATATAGCGGTCTCTGTCTGCGTGATACTCCATGTTTTCTCTTCTGCTGATGTCTTTTTTGTATTTTCGGGTTTTCGAAATCTCATAGTTCTGCGGCTTTATATAGGCGGTCTGTCCGTTTCCCTCAATGAAAAGATAGTTTTCTTCACTTTCATATCCGGCATCTGCAACGATTTCTGAATATTTAAATCCTAAGTGACTCTCCATATCTTTCAAAAAAGGGATCAGGGTGCATGTATCGGTTGGACGCGGGCTAATATCAATCCATGTGATGTATTCAGAGTCCACTCCGTGCTGGATGTTATAAGCAGGTTTTAACTGTCCATTCCGCATCGCATCTTCTTTCCTTCTCATGAAGGTCGCATCCGGGTCTGTTTTGGAATAACTGTTTCTATCTCCAAGCGTATACAGTTTTTTCGTATATTCCTTTCGTTTCTCCAGATATTGATCCAGCTGTTCCAGGGATTTCTGCAACTGTGTTTTTCTACGTCCAATTCCATACACGAACACAATTCTCTCCTGTACTTTGACGCGGCACAACTGCTTTTTTAACTGTTTTAATGTGTGGATGGATATCTGGTCATGGTATACGGTCCTGATTCCATAGAGTTCTTCGCATTCAGCCACAAAAGAAGTTAGTTTTGTGTATAACCGGGCCTGATTTTTCGTAATAGCCCGTTTCCATACAAAGGTATATTTATTGGCTGCCGATTCCATCTTGGTGCCATCAATAAAAATGGTCTTTTCCGAAATCTCACCAAGAAGATAGAGCAGATCTGACATTTGGGCAAGCAGAACCTTTGCGCAGGCAGAAAAATGTAGGGAGATAAAACGCGCAATCGTTGCATGATCAGGAGCAGGCATTCCTTCAAGGAGATACATAAAGTTGATATCCCGTTTACATGCTTTTCGGATATCTCGACTTGAGTAGATTCGATTCATTGCTGCATAGATAACGAGTTTCAGCATCTGACGCGGCGTTGCCTGATTTTTTCTGATCCTGTCATAAGTTTTATATAGTTCAGAAAGGTCCATTTCCTCCACAAAGGCACTTACCAGACGAACTGGATCATCAGATGGAATAGAAATCTCTAAATCCAGCGGAAGTTTGATTTGATAATACAGCGAAAATGAGGTATAACCCTTCTGTATTATTTTGTTTAGTCGCATAAACTGATTATACCACGAACGCCGGGCTTTTCGAAGCTCGGCGTTTTGTGTTGGATATATAAAATGAGCTGCCGCACGTTAGTGCGACAGCCCTTTAAATAATATTTAGTCTATTTTGTATTCTTCCGGATAAGGGATTCCGTGCTCATCCAGGAGATGTCGTAGCTCTTGGATATATTTGTACTTGTGTTCAATCTCAATCCAGTTTCCGTGGCACAACGTGTGGCATTCTTCTAATTCTTGTCTTGTAATTTCATAATCGAGCCAGAGTATACATTTATGATCTTTGCTAAAAGCGCAATAGTTTTCCATAGAACCCTCCTTAAAATTCATCTTCTTCAAAATATGTGACAGGATTATAATCAGATACTCCATTTAGAACCGGAGCTGACCGTGTGGCATAGAGGAAGCGATTTCTGAAATGTTCAAAATTTCGAAAGCCTCGCCCTAACCGCTTAAGATCTTTCACTTTTCTGTTGATTGATTCAATTGGACCATTGGATAATCGGCTGTCATATATCTTTCCATTACCAACTTTTTCAACCATTATGAATGAATTGATGATAGGGTCTTTATATTTTTCTAATAAGTTGGCGAAATCTCTGAACATTTCATATGATGATTTTTGGTAGACGACTATTAATTCGTCAATTTCAGTACGTGCAGCAATCGGATTGCCGCCATTTCGTGAGTTGAATAACACGTGCTGTTCCTTAAGGTTGCGGAAATCTTTAAGGTTAGAATCAATGCGAAAAAGCCAATCCTCATAATCGTAAGTGTTCATTAGAACGTGAAAGTGCTGGTCCATACGAGGGTCTGAGTGATAGCGGATGTTTGACTGATTTGACAGGATAAGCCGGCGATATTTCTGAAGGATATATACCTCGTCAGAGATGGACAGCTGAACAGGATGCATGGGGTCAGTAGTTAACTGTTCTTGAAGTTCCCTGTCACGTTGTTTGTATTTCTTAAGTAACTGTCGCATGTAGTTATCGATAGAGCGGGTAACCCATTGAAGCACATGGAAAGAATCCACAACCGGAACAGCATTTGGAAAGTACTTATCTACATAAGAAATGTATGGATTATACATATCTGATATAAAATACTTTACAGAATTACGTTCCTCGGGTGGAATTGATGTAAAGTATGGTTCGGTGACATTCATTCGTCTGCTTCGTAAAAGATCAATGGGCTCTCCAGTATGAAAATCCTGAATGACCAAAGCATACTTGCAGTTATCGTCCATATCCAGAAATACTTCATCAACAGAAATAGCATCTGTAAGAGGAAGTCGATCAAGTTTTACATACCGGTCAAATACATCATGCGCATATGTATTCGACACATGGAATCTTTTGCTTATAGATGCTGACGATTCAGCCAGGTTTCGATATGCATCAACAATAAGCATATCTGTTGCGTTTGTTGTCCTTCTGTTTTTGCTTACAAACTTGAATGAATCACTG
>OHJP01001011.1_pt1 | contig 12912 bp, 7 predicted proteins | sample 1568591 | NCBI WGS metagenome assembly OHJP01 (sample SAMEA3879567, study PRJEB24766) | human gut metagenome | biome: human-associated habitat; feature: feces | place: USA | collected 1985/1987
CCGCCGAATCGCCAACCGCGCTATCGGCCACAGCACCAGCCGCAGTACCGGCCGCCACCCCTGCGCCCAGCACATGCGTGAAGCCGGCCTCGTCGGCCGTCACGTACGCGAAACGACCCACGCGCACGGCATGCCCGTTCACCTCGCCGGACACACCCTTGCCCGACTGTTCCTCGATGTTCTTCACCACGGGGTAATCGCGTCCATGCCCCGGCAGATCGCGTTCGGCGCACAGTCGCTGCCCGTTCTCATAGCGCGCGTACAGTTCCTGCATGGCCTTCTGCCCGGCCGCCGCGATGCCCTTCGACAGAATGTGCACCGAGTAGCCTTCCACCACGCCGGCCATCATCAGAATGTGGTTCTCGTCGTACGGCGAGCTGTTTTCGAACGGCTTCTCGACGCGCACGACCTGCGGCTGCTTGACGGTAAGCGTGCCGGTTTTGTCGAAAAAGATATGCGATACGCGGCCCAGGTTTTCCAGCACATCCTGCGCTTTGATAAGAATGCCCGCCTTGGCAAGGCGACCGGTGCCGGCCACGTACGCGACGGGCGCGGCGATCAGCAGCGGGCAGGGCGTGGCCAAAACCAGCACCTGCGCGAATCGCAATGGCGTGCCTGCGACGGCCCACGCGATGCCGGCGATCGCCAGCGAAAGAATGGTGAACGGCACCGCCAGCACATCGGCGGTTTTGACGACGGTCGGGCGCGATTGCTGCGCCGAAGACACCAGTTCGAGGATCTTCTGATACTGCGAATCCTGCGCCAATTGCGTGGCACGCATCGTCAGCGCGGTCGATCCGTTGACCGCACCCGACAGCACGCGCGCGCCCGCATACACTTCGCGCGGCACCGGCTCGCCGTTGATATTGCTCAGATCCAACGTGGCGACGCCCGACAGCAGTTCGCCGTCGACCGGCACCGTTTCGCCCGGCAGCACGAGGATCACGTCGCCAAGCTTGACCTGGTCGACCGGAACGGTTTCGAAATGCTCGCCGGCCGCGTCGTAAGGCTTGGTTTGGGTGGTGGACTTATTCGTTTCCGCAGCGTTAGGCACATCCACACTGGCGACCTTGCGAAAGCCGTCCGCCGTCATGTCGCCCTCAGCATCACCGGCAGTACCGTCGGCCCCGGCAGCCGCCGCACGTGCACCCACGCCCGGCAACGTCACCACGTGCGCGGTCCGCGGCGCCGCATCAACCAGCGCCGTCAGGTTGCCTTCCGCCTTCGACTGTGCGAATTCCTCAATCGCCTCGCCGGAGGAAATCATCAGCACCACGGCCCACGCAGCCCAGTATTCCTGCACCGCCACCGTCGACGCGATCGCAATAACCGCAAGCAAATCCACACCGACGTGACCGTGCCGCAAATCGTCAATCATGCCGATCACAGTCACCACAATCGTGTACACGACCAGCGCGATCACGATCCACTGCCCGACACCCGGATTGAACGGTCCGAAAGTCAGCGAGACGCCCGCAGCCTCCCACGGACGCCACGAACCCAGCAATGCCAACGGAATCGCGGCAATGATGGCGATCGGCAGCAGCGGAACTTCTTTGCAAATGGAAATGATTCTACGCATGAGAATCTCCTTACGCTCGTATCGGACGCCTTGTTAACCCATCGGCGCCCCGCCTGCGCGGACCATCGATACACGGCGTAAAAAGATATTTCCAGCATAACAGAGCATTGCGATTGCCGCGGTCGTTTGCGTGTGCTTCCGTTCGTCGCGCGCGTTCCGCGCATACGAAAAGGGCCGTGCGATTGCTCGCACAGCCCTTGTTTTCCGCCGTTTTTCGGCTTGTTCAGCGTTTTCCGCGATTACGCGGATTGTGGTTGCGACTTCGCCGTCAGCCTATCGGGTGGCAGCCACCCGTATCGCTGTCGGCATGAACGCCGCACACCGTACGTTGCCGTACGATGCCGCGCATCCGGCTTTACCACAGACCGAACGGATCGAACAGGCCACCGCCGTCGCCGTTGTTGCCGTTACCGCCATTCTGGCCGTTCTGGCTGCCGCCATTCTGGCCGTTGCCGTTATCGTCGTTGCCGTTGTTCTGCTGACGCTGTTCCTGCTTGTTGGAGGAGTTCGTCTTGGTCTCTTCCTGGTCGAGCGTCACTTCGAGATCCATGGTGTTACCGCCGCGCACAACGGTCAGCTTCACCTTGTCTCCCATGGCGGAGGCGCGCACGTAACCGAGCAGCGAGTAGTTGTTGTTCACTGCCTTTCCGTTGAACGCCACGATGGAGTCGCCGGCCTTCACGCCGGCCTTGGACGCCGGGCCACCGTCGGTCACGGCCTGCACCTGGGCGCAGCCGCGGGTCACACCGTCCGCTTCCACCGAGGAGCTCTTGATGGTGATGCCAAGCACCACATGCTTCACGGAACCGTTGTCGATGATCTCGTTGGTCACACGCTTGACGAGGTTCGACGGAATGGCGAAGCCGATGCCGATGGAACCTGCCGTGCCGGACGAGCTTGCGGTGGAGGCGATGGACGAGTTGATGCCGATCACCTGGCCGGCCGCATTGAAGGTCGGGCCGCCGGAGTTGCCCGGGTTGATGGCCGCGTCGATCTGCACGGCGTTGGTGACGATGGCGTTGTTGTCGTCATCGGTCACGGTCACCGGGCGGTTGAGCGCGGACACGATGCCGGTGGTGGCGGTGTCGTCGTAGCCGAGCGGATTGCCGATCGCCATGACGGCCTCGCCGACGGCGAGATTGTCGGAATCGGCGAATTCCGCGACTTTCAGATCGCTCGGCGGATTGTCGAGCTTGATCACGGCCAAATCGGTGGTGGTGTCGGTGCCGACCACCTTCGCGGAATAGACGGCGCCGCTGGCGAGCGTCACCTGAATCTGCTGCGCGCCGGAAATCACGTGGTTATTGGTGGCGATATAGCCCTTGTCGCTGATCACCACGCCGGAGCCCTTGGCTTCGCCGTCGCTGGTCGCCACGTCGATGGCCACCACGGAATCGGACACTTCCTTGGCCACCGCGGTCCAATCGACCGCCGTACCGGACTTCGCCTTGGCGGAACCGGAACCGGACGTGTTGGACTTGACGTCGGACAGCGAGCTGGAGGTCGGCGCATGCACCCAACCGTTGGTGATCGCGGTGAAGCCGACGCCGAGGCACAGCGCGCCGGACACCAGTGCGGCCACAACGGCGGTGACCACATGGCTGGTCATGCCGGACTTCTGCTTGGTGACGACCGGCGTCTGGTTCGGCTGGTTCGGGAAGCCCTGCCCCGGAGCGCCGAACGGATTGCGGTTGCCCGGTCCCGCAGGGGGCATGTTCGCGCCGTACTGCGGCTGCTGCTGATTGTTCTGCTGCGCGCCGTTCTGCGCGGACGAGCCGCCAAACGGATTGCCGAACGGATTGCCATTGTTCCGCTGATTGCCGGTCGTATACGGGTTGCCGAAAGCGCCGAAGAACGACGGACGGTTGTCCTGCGGCTGGCCCTGCTGCTGCGCGCCGTACTGCGGTTGCTGGACGGTCTGGCCGCTGGCATCGCCAGCCGGCGGCGTCGGCACCGGACCGTACGCGCCGTATTCGGGCGCCGGACGGTACTGTTCGGTCGGCGCATCCTGCGTCGCGTTGTTGATCACCGTGCGTTCACCGGCAGCGGAAGCATAATCCGGCGTATCGTCAGCGGTATTGCCTGCCGTGCCATCCGCCGCGTCCACGGTAGGAAGGGCGGTGGTGGGCTGCTCGCCCGCGTTCGGCACTGCAATCGGTTCGGTAACGGAAGTCTGTGCTTCGTCGGCGACGTTCTCGCTCGGCGTCTGCGGCGCGGTCTGCTGCGTGCCATCCTGCGGCTGGGCGATGTTCTGACCGCTATTATCTTCAGCCATTGTTGCTCCTTATTCGTCTCGCGGCATTCAACATGGTCAGCAATCGTGCCGCTCGAACTGCTATCTAAGAGTAAAGATACCTGCTCTGGAAGTTTCCTGAATGTTTGTTGAAAGTAGCAATCGAATCGCTTGGCAGTTTGCTCCATACGATGCCACCGTCGACCGCCGATGGCGCCACCGCGGCAATCGGCGCTATCGCATACAGTTGAGAGCATGACAAGCTTGAACGAACCACAGACCGGCGCGGTGGCGCACGAGACCTCAGCGGCCAACGCGGCAGCCCGCGCAACGCACGACGCAGCAGGCAACACGACCAGCGCGGCATCGACCGAAAACCTTATTGAGCATCCCCGCGGCGCGGAACCCGGCAAGCCCGGCCGCCGCGACGCATTTTACTTTGAGCAGAAAACCCGCCTGCCAGATGCGGCTGACGGTAAGGGACGCGGCGGCGCACGATACGGCCGCACCGGCATCATTCACACCCCCCACGGCGACATCCACACCCCGGCGTTCGTGCCGGTGGCCACGCAGGCCGCGATGAAAGCCGTGCTGCCTGAAACCATGAAGGATCTCGGCGCACAATGCTTGCTGTCCAACGCGTTTCACCTGTATGAACGTCCCGGTGAACAAGTGCTCGACGAAGCCGGCGGCCTTGCCAAATTCATGAATTGGAACGGTCCGACCTTCACCGATTCCGGCGGTTTCCAAGTGCTTTCGCTCGGCGCGGGCTTCAAGAAGACGCTCGCCATGGATGTGACCGGCATGAAATCAGACGACGTGATCGCCGAAGGCAAGGAGCGCCTCGCGTTCGTGGACGAGGACGGCGTAACGTTCAAATCGCCGCTCAACGGCTCACTGCACCGTTTTTCCGCCGAAATTTCAATGGGAATCCAGCATAAGATTGGCGCCGACATCATGTTCGCGTTCGACGAGCTGACCACACTGATGAACACGCGCGGCTACCAGGAACGTTCCGTGGAACGCACCTACCGTTGGGCGCAACGTTGCGTTGCCGAGCATAAGAGGCTTACCGAGGAGCGTCTCGGCAAGCCGTACCAGGCGCTGTATGGCGTGGTGCAGGGCGCGAATTATGAGGATCTGCGCAGACATGCCGCCGAGCAGATCGCTTCGCTTGATTTCGACGGCGTCGGCATCGGCGGCGCGATCGAAAAACGCATCATCGGCGACACCTGCGCCTGGATCTGCGACGCGATGCCGGAAAGCCGACCACGCCACGTGCTCGGCATCGCCGCGGTCGACGACATCTTCGCCTGCGTGGAGAACGGCGGCGATACGTTCGACTGTGTGGCCCCGGCCCGCTGCGGCCGCAACGGCGCGATTTTCACGCGCCACGGCCGTTACAACATCAAGCGCGCGCAGTTCAAGCACGATTTCAGTCCGCTTGAAGAGGGTTGCGATTGCTACACCTGCACGCACTATTCGCGCGCATACGTGGACCATGCGCTGCGTGCCCGCGAATTCAACGGTTTCACGCTGGCGACGATCCACAACGAGCACTTCTTCGTAAAACTGCTCGACGATATCCGCGCATCGATCGACGGCGGCTATTTCAACGAATTCCGCGACGAGACACTCGCCAAGTTCTACGAGAACGGTTCGAAGGGCTGAGCTAGAGGAGCTGGATGGAAGTCGCGGGGCTTGAGCATTTGCTACGCAAACGCGGCTTTTTGAACAAAGGATGGCTCCATCGTCTGGAGGTCCACAGGGCCTCCTCCCTCCTCGCACGCCGATTTGTGCCACAGATAGTAAAGGTGTAAATTAGTCGATTGTCTGCGAGCGTGGCGGAATGGTAGACGCGCTGTCTTCAGGTGGCAGTGAGTGTATGCTCGTGGGGGTTCAACTCCCCCCGCTCGCACGGGAATAGAAAACCCCGGAACGTTGGAATACCAAGGTTTCGGGGTTTTCTCGTATGCGACGCATCCGAAAATATGCCAAAAAAATGTACCAAAAATCTGACGTTCAGCAGCGAATCCCGAAACTTCTGAAACTCCAAGACTGCCAAATCCATCGAAAATTGCCAAGGTGGCAGCATCGTTTCCATCGCGCCATCATCGCATTTCACTGTGAGCATAATTCTGGAATGGGAGGCACGCGGAAGAGTTGGGTGAAGTGAAAGGTCAAGGTCAGGAGCCCGGGAGGGTTCCGGATGCGGCAACGAACCCGGTCGCCGGTCTCGCTGGATGGTGACGCCGCAGCGATAATCGCACGGCCGGCTGCCAAGCCGCATTACTCCGCGCACAGAACGCGCATTTGCTTAAGGAGTACCGATTATGGCAATGTTTCCGGCTTTGATGAATGACACGATGTTCTCCGATCTGTTCGACGATCCGTTCTTCGAGGGTTGGCGCAACATGGACCGCGCAGCCGCATGCGATCCGAACATGTCCGCAGGCATGATGAGCACCGATGTGCGTGAGACCGACAAGGGCTACATGGTCGACATCGACATGCCTGGCTTCAAGAAGGACGACATTTCGCTGGACCTGCAGAACGGCTATCTGACCGTTTCCGCGCATCGCAACAGCTCGCACGAGGACAAGGACGACAACGGCCGCTGGCTGCGTCGCGAACGCTACGCCGGCTCTTGCTCTCGTAGCTTCTACGTTGGCGAGGACGTGAAGGATTCCGACATTCACGCCAGCTACAAGGACGGCACCCTGTGCCTGGAAATGCCGAAGCCCGAAGCGCAGCAGCAGGTTGAGACCAAGCATCAGATTGCGATTGAAGGCTGATTTCCAGCTGCCGTACGTCATATTCGCACGTCGTAAGTCACGGTAATCGCTAAGCAAAGCGAAGCCGGACGCCCGTAAGTGGGTGTCCGGCTTTTTTGTTTGTCCGCACGCCGCCGCCCGAAAAGCAACGCCCGTCACGGCACTTAACGCACCAAAAACACCATGATGAGAATCATCACGAATCCAACCAAATCGGTCGGTTCGAACACCGCGTCCGTCCATGCCACCGCGGAAATCGTGGCCATCACCGGTTCGCTGGTGCCGAGCATGGTGGCACGCATCGAACCGACGCGCACCACGCCGGCCATGTACAGCCAGAACGCGCCGAATGTGCCGCCGATCACGGTGAACGCCATCAGCCCCACACCCAGCCAATCCAACTGCGGCGCCGTATCCCACGGCCGCACGAACGGCAGCAGCACAAGCCCGGAAATCAGGAACGCGATGCCATTGACGGTGAAGTTGCCCCAACGTTCGATGAGCTTGACCGGAAGAAACACCATGGCCGCCGTGGACGCCGCGTTGATAGCGCCCCAAATCAGGCCGACCAACGGCAGTTTCAGCGTGGTGAAGTCGCCGCCGGTCGCAATCAGCACGGTTCCCGCGAAGGCGAGCGCCACGCCGATGCCTTCCCGTACGCCGGGCAGTCGCCGCCCGCGCAGGCATACGACCCCCAAGACGAACAGCAGGTTCAGGCTTTGCAGCACGGTCGCGGTGCCGGAGTTGGTCCAGTTGATCGATTCGAGGTAGGCGACCTGCACCAGCAGCACGCATATGATGGCGGTGGCCAGCAGCCGCGGATATGATTTGCGATCGCGTAGCGCGCCGGTAAGCAGTTTCGGCGTCATGATGGCCGAGCAGGTGAGGAAAAGCACGCCGGCTGCCAGTTCGCGCACGCATGCGATCCACAGCGGCGAGGCATGATACGTGCCCATGAGGATTTTGGAGACGGTGGCGTTGACGCCCCACAGCACGCCGCCGCACAGGGTCATTGCGATGCCGATAATCAGGTCCTTCGGCGTGCGCTCGAACGTTTTCCCTGTCACGACACGGTTCCTTCCTTGTACGTCCCTCCGTTCATCGCACACCGTACACGCTTATATGTCCTTCTACCATACCTCGCATGTCCGATTCGGAAGAAACGGACACATGGAGCAGAGATTGATGGGACGGTGTGTCCGATTCACCAGAAACGGGCACACAGAGTACGGATTTTGGATTGCGAATGTCCGATTCGGGAGAATCGGACACGTGGGGGTGAGGGGATGTGTTGCGATGAGGCATGCAAAATGCCGGACGTCCCGTAGAGGAGCATCCGGCATTTTATTGCGCGGTTACAGCAACGATCGGGCGATTACTTGTTGCGCTGACGACGCAGTAGCAGCATCGCACCACCGGCCAATACCAGCACCGCAGCAGCCACAATCATGCCCATCACATTGGAACCGGTGTTGGAGATGACGTCGGCAGGCACATTGGCGCCCTGCTGGACAGTCGGAGTGGTTGGCTTGGACGGCTGAGTCGGAGTTACCGGATTATCCGGATTCGGCTTGTCTGGCGTGCTGTCCTTCACATCGACCGTGAAGTCCGCTCGTGCTCCGCGGTTGAACCGCATCACCACGGAACCGGTGCTGCCGGTTTCCTGGGCGTTGAGGAACGCGCTGGTCAGCGTGATGCCGGAACCGTCCTCGTTCACCACGTAATCCGTGCCGGCCACCAGGGCCTGGTAGTTGTATTCGACGCTTTCCACGGTGTTGCCGTTGAAGTTGACGCCCACGTTCAGGCCGGCCGCGTTCGGCGCCTTGGCGAAGGCATCGTACTTGTCGTAGGTGAAGGCGTTGCCCGCGGTCAGCGAGGCGTTCTTCACTTCGGTGCCGTCGTTCAGCAGCCAGACCTGCGCGCCATGATACGGGTTGGCGGTGCCGACGGCCAGACCGGAGTTGGTCACGGCGAACACGCGCAGACCGTGGTTATTGTTGTCGCCGAAGCCGTTGCGGGTGACGGTCTGGAAGTTCAGACCATCGGAGGTGACCACCATGTCGAAGCCGCGCTTTTCGGAGTTCGCGTAGTGCAGGTAACGGCATACGCCCACGAAGTAGGTGAAGTTCTCGACGTTCTCCTGGGTGAGCCACTTGTCGAGCTGTTCGACGACGTAGTCCGGCAGCATCGGCCTGACCTGCTGGTACAGGGCCAGCAGCTCTTCCAGCATCTTCTGGAAGTCCTCACGATTTTCGATCGTGTATTCCTCGGCATCGTCGAGCGCCATCGGAGCGGTGCCGTCGGCCTGCACGTCGGTCTGCTTGGATTCCAGGTCGCCCTGCATCTCCTGCATCAGCGATTCCATGCGCTGCACTTTGGCGATATCGTCGGCCGCGGCGCCATCAGCATTCGAGCCATCGGTGAGAGCGTAGGTGGAAGCACCGGAAGCGTCGGTTTCCGTTGTTTCCAGGAACTTCTTGATGTATTCGATCTGCTTCTTCCATTCCTCCGGAGTGCGGTGGAGGATGTCGCCGTTGGCGAACTGCGTCACCGGGTAGGACAGGTCGCTGATATCGAAGGTGCCCGCGTACATCTTGCCGTCGTACGACTGCATGCGCCACACGTACTGGTTGAGGTAACGGCTGATGTCGTGTTCCTCGCCAAGGCCGGCGCGCATGGTCTTGCCGTCGATGGTGCCCTTCGGGGCGTTGAAGTACTTGTCCCCATCGGAGCCCGCCACGAGTTCGAAGTTCTCGTCGGCGTCCATGCGCCACAGGTTCACCGGGTTGGACATGTCGTCGTACAGGTTTTTGAATTTCATGGTGCTGAGCACGTCCGGCAACGCCACCATCGGATCGTTGTAGCCGCCGAGGTACAGGTGGTTCTTGTAGACCACCATGTTGGCCGCGCCGGAACGGGTGGCGCCGAAACCGTATTCGTATCGCGCGCCGTCGGCCGGATCGCCCACGAGCGGCGTGTACGTCCACTTGCCGTCGGCGCCTTCCTCGCCGCGGAACAGCGCGAACGACTGCTTGTTATTCGCGGTGCCGGTGACGACGGTGATATACAGGCGATTGTTGAACGTCACCATATCCCAGATGGCGCCACCGAAGATGTTGTCGGTGTAGTGGTACGCAGGATAGTTCAGCAGATCCTGCTGTGTGGCGATGGTACGGAACGAGTCGGCGCCGGCGGACGGATCGGAGGAAGCCACGATGTACGCGCCTTGGGCGCCAATCATACTGGCGATGAGCTCGTTGTTCATCACGGCCAGGCCTCGAATGCCCGTGGAAATGCCCGGGGCCACACCGCCGCTCTGGTACACGATCTTGGAGGAATCGTCCTTCGGATCGACTTCCAGCAGATACGGAGTGCCCTGCGCGGCCGCGGCGAAGTACAGCTTGTCGTGGAATTCGACGGCCGCACGGTAGCCGTTCACGTTCATCTTGCCGCCGGTGGCGATCTGGATCGGCGGCACGACGATCTTCGTCTCGCCGGTCTTGGTGTTGATCTTCAGCAACAGGCTGTGGTTCTCGCCGTTATCGAGATACAGCTCGCCGTTGAACAGCACATCAATGCCCGCCTTGAGCTTCGCGTAGGATGTGCCCAAATTGTGGGCGATGTGCTTGAGTGTGGAGCCCATCGCGGAATAGCAGGTGCCCACGTACATCCAGTCGCCGTATCCGAGCGACGACCAGGCGTAGCTCTGGCCGCGATCGGCGTTGCCGTCGGCCACTGTCGAATCGCCGTTCTTGTCAACATTGACGATGCCGTCGTCCTGGCCGAGACCATTGCTCGGATGGGAGATTTTGGTGGCGGTGTATCCCGCGCCCTGCTTCACGGAGACGCCCGGGGCATCGGCGGATGCGACGGAAATCGGGAGCAGCATGGAACAAGCGGCAATAGCGGAAATTACAGCTTTGCCCAAAGCTGTTTGATATCGCTTCATAATATTCTCTCTGTAGTCTGAACGCCTTCCATGGCGTGATCGGCATTCTTCAAAATATCATGAAGCAGAGACCATTTTCAGATATCCCCCCAGTTTTCCGGTAAAACTAGCCGTCGTCACCATATTTGTCTATAAAAAATCGGGGTGCATGCACCCCTCTGAAACACCGCTTATTCCCATTGTTTCCGCACCTACAATGCCGCTTCCGGGGCGTTGTAGAAATCGACGATCTTGTCCACATACGGTCCGACCACCGTGTTCGGCATGGAGAAGATCTCGTGCAACGACTTGCCGTACCGTATTTTTTCGATTGATCCGCCACCTTCGCGCACGCGTTCCACGAAATCGTCCTGCGGTCCGTTGAGCACCCAAATGTCGCGTCCGGCTTGGAACAGCAGCATCGGGGTTTCGATTGCGCCGCACATGTCCGGTTTGAGTATGGCGCGGGACAGCGCCATCGCCTGATGCGCCCATTCGAAGGTGGCCGCGTTGGTCTGGCATGCCACGTCGTCGACGCGCTGCTTGTGGAACCAGCGAACGCGCGCCTCGGACGCGCCCTTATGCTCGTCGAGATCGAGTTCGGGGGAAAAATCGGTGTGACCGAATACGCGCGCTTTGCCGAATCCCAAGCCGCACAACGCGCCTGTAGCGATGCGTGCGATCCATGTCGGCATGCCGACGACGGGGGCGATCATGGGTGCGGACAGCACGGCCTTGTCGAACAGGCTCGGATAGTGTTCCATCACGGCCGCGCCGATGCCGCCGCCCATCGAATGGCAGTACAGGTTCAGTGGCTCGCCGCACGCGTATTCGCGGCCCACAGTGTCGGCGAAGGCTGCGAAATCGGCCACGTACCGACGCCAATCGTCGATCCACACCAGGCTGGGATTGCTCACGTCGTGCACGGAATGACCGTGCCCGCGATGCTCGAGGATGCATACGGAATAGCCGGCCAGCAGGAAATACCATGCCATCTCGCTGTATTTTCGCACGAATTCGGTGAATCCATGCGAAATGACGATCGCACCGCGGAACACGCCCGAAGCGCCGTCCTCACGCAGCGCATCGAATTTGGCCGCGTCGTAACAGCAATAGTGCAACCGGCCGGGTTCGTCCAGTTTGGGCAGCGCGTCGCCGTTCCAGTCAACGGTGGCTGGATCCATCCATCCTTCCGTCATGCAGGCGTCCAGCGCGGGCAGCACCTTGCTTTCCATTTCGGCGTCGTAATTCGCCTCGTCGAGCAGCCTAAGAGTCATGCTTTCATCATACGAATCCCACATGAACAGCCTTCAGAGCCCCACGCTTCGGCTCCACGGATCGAACGCGCCTCCTCACTCGTGGACGCGCTCCCCCGTACAATGTCGGTATGAAAATCATGTCATTGTGTGTGTCATTCGTCATGCTCTGCACCATGCAGCCAGCCGGAACGATGGCCCCTTCCAACGGGAAGGCTGCCATCTTCGCCGACGCGGCGAGAGGAACCGCATCCGCCATCATCGACTGCCCGCCGCCGCTTTACTGGCTGTGTGGAAAGTGAGCCATGCGATGAATCCCACGAAATCCGCAGCTCCCATACCAAAAATCCACCGTGTAGCGCTGGTCGACAACGATCCGCGCGCGTTGGAATCGCTGAGCCTTCTCATCGAAGCGAAGGTCCCCACGGCCTACGTGGTGTGGACGGCCACTTCCGGCGACGAAGCGATCGAACGTTGCCAAAGGAACGACGACAATCTCAACCTGCTTGTATTGGACATGTCCATGGAGGGCTTGCAGGGGCCGGCCATCTGCCATCGGATCCGTCTCATGGACAGGCATCTGCCGATTCTGGGCATCACCAGCTTCTCCATCAACAGCTACCGTAGCAGGCTGATGGAAGCCGGAGCGCAGGGACTGATCGGCAAGGAGGATTCCAATCAGCTGGCGAAGGCCATCGAGCGGCTCTGTGGAGGCAACGTTATGGAGGGATTCGAACCTCCCGCCCTGGCCAACGTGCGCATCAGACGCGAGGAGGAGACCTCACCGCGGCTCACCGTGCGCGAGGAGCAAATCATCTCCCTGTGCGCCGCCGGCATGCTGGACAGGGAGATCGCCGAACGACTGGACATCTCCGAAAGCACCGTGCGCAAGCATATGCAGGGCATTCTCAAGAAGCTGAACTGCAAGACGGCACGCCAGGCAGTGGCATTGTGGGTGAGATCGCATGCATGCTGAACCCACAAAACCCAGACCCGTAAGCGCCTTCCGCTCCTGGCACAACCATATGCGTGCCGACCATCCGAAACTCTGGCATCCGATCCGCATAACCATCGTGGTCATCACCGTATGGTGGATCCTGTTCTGCCTGGTGCTCGCCCCGACCGACAATCCCGCGGCG
>OHJP01001014.1_pt1 | contig 12890 bp, 14 predicted proteins | sample 1568591 | NCBI WGS metagenome assembly OHJP01 (sample SAMEA3879567, study PRJEB24766) | human gut metagenome | biome: human-associated habitat; feature: feces | place: USA | collected 1985/1987
GAAGCGTTCTATTTCCTGCGCGAATGCACATGCTGTTCAAAGGAATTCGTGGCGTATATGCATGCACAAATCCGACTTGCTCCATGTCTCATACCGATGGGAAAATTACCCTTGGAGAGATTTATTTAGACGATGGCAGGTTTATTTGCCCTCATTGCCAAAGCGTGGTATACGAACTATATAATGACAGACGGTGTGGAAGCCTGTTTTTCAAGGGCTATGTTAACGAAAGAGACATTGACAATAGAAACAGGACTTACCTCTGGCATTACCCAGGAGAAACTGAGCACAGTGCTGGGAACAGTGGATACGGACACCACGATCCTGCGGGCAGACAGCGGACAGGCACCCAAGGCCCCCGGAATGAAGTACAGACATTATGCACCCAGGGGAGAACTCACCATCGTAGAGGGAACCCCGGAGCAGGTAAGGGAGTATATTAACCGGGCTGCGGCAGCAGACCATACCGCAGGAGAGAAGACCGGAATCATCGGAACCGAAGAAATGCTGTCCGGTTATATAGCAGATGTGGTGAAAAGTGTCGGCAGCCGTAAGGATGAGGGCAGTATCGCCAGACATCTGTACACCATTCTGAGAGAATTCGATGATGAAGGTGTGACAAAGATCTATTCCGAGGGATTTTCCACGGAAGGCTTCGGACAGGCCATTATGAACCGGCTGTTGAAAGCAGCGGGCCATAAAGTAGTAAAACTTTAAACAGAAAATACGAGGAGAAGGAAAATGATAGCAATTGCAAGTGATCATGGCGGATATGATCTGAAAGAAAGAGTAAAGAAATATTTAGAGGAGAAGAACATTCCATATCAGGATATGGGATGTGACAGCAAGGCAAGCTGCGATTACCCTGTGTTCGGACATGCAGCGGCAAGGGCTGTGGCAGACGGTACCTGCGAGAAGGGCATCGTGATCTGCACCACCGGTATCGGTATCAGCATTTCTGCCAATAAGGTAAAGGGGATCCGCTGCGCACTCTGCTCCGATCCTCTGTCGGCGAAGATGACCAGACTGCACAACGATGCCAACATGCTGGCAATGGGTGCAGGCATTGTCGGTGAGAACCTGGCGCTGGAGATCGTGGAGACTTTCCTGAATACACCTTTTTCCGGAGAAGAGAGACACAGCCGCAGAATCAGCCTGATCGAAGAGGTTTAATGCATTACACAGACACGAACAACAACGAAATATCATTATAACAAATACAAAACACAGGAGGACAACAATATGTCAAAAGTAGTAGTTATGGATCACCCCTTAATCGAGCAGAAGATCGGAATCATCCGCAGAAAGGAGACCGGTACCAAGGACTTCAGACAGAACATCAGCGAGATCGCAATGCTGATCGGTTATGAAGCTACCAAAGATCTGAAGCTGGAAGAAGTAGAGATCGAGACCCCTATCTGCAAGACCACCGTGAAGCAGTTAAAGGGTAAAAAGCTGGCACTGGTACCTATCCTGCGTGCAGGTCTGGGTATGGTAGACGGTATGTTATCCCTGATCCCTGCTGCAAAAGTAGGACATATTGGCCTGTATCGCGATCCTGAGACCTTAAAGCCTGTAGAATATTACTGCAAGCTGCCTGCAGACTGTGCAGAGCGTGAGGTATTCGTGGTAGATCCCATGCTGGCTACCGGCGGTTCTTCCATCGCAGCCATCCAGCTGTTAAAGGACAAGGGCTGCAAGAGCATCCGTCTGCTGTGCATCATCGCTGCACCCGAAGGTGTAAAAGCTATGCAGGAAGCACATCCGGATGTGGATATCTATATCGGAGCACTGGATCAGAAGCTGAATGATCATGGATACATTGTTCCCGGACTGGGAGATGCAGGAGACCGTATTTTCGGTACCAAATAAAGGAGACACCCATGAGTGCCAAACGCAGCGATTATATCAGCTGGGATGAATATTTTATGGGGGTGGCCCACCTGTCTGGAATGCGGTCCAAGGACCCGAATACCCAGGTGGGAGCCTGCATTGTCAGCCCGGACAACAAGATCCTGTCCATGGGATACAACGGCTTCCCCAAGGGTTGTTCCGACGATGAGTTCCCCTGGGAGAGGGAGAACGACAATGACAGGAATCTGACAAAGTATCCCTTTGTAACACATAGTGAACTGAATGCTATTTTGAATTATCGTGGCGGTTCCCTGGAGGGGACGAAGCTGTATGTCTCTCTTTTTCCCTGCAATGAATGTGCGAAAGCCATTATCCAGGCGGGGATCCGCACGGTGGTATATGACAGCGATAAGTATGAGGGAACTCCGTCCAACCGGGCAGCCAAGCGGATGTTTGACGCGGCCGGAGTGAATTACGTGCAGTACCGTAAGACGGGCCGCATGATACGCATCGAGGTCTGAAGCAACAGATAAAAGGAGTAAAACGGTTGAAGCGCCTACAGAAGACAGCTGTGCTGCTTACAGCAGTGATCCTTGCAGGAGCCTTTTCTTCAGAAGATATCAAAGTGGAAGCTACCAGCAGTACCTGGCAGCAGATTCAGAAAGAGCAGGAAGAGAAAAACAACCTGCAGAATCAGCTGAATGAGGAAAATGATAATCTGGAGAACCTGAAGGGAGAACAGAATTCCCTCAAGGGACAACTGAATAATCTGAACGGTCAGCTGACGGAAGTCAGTAACAATCTGTCAGATCTGGAACAGCAGATCGCAGACAAGGAGCAGGAGATCGCGGATACCCAGGCCAGTCTGGAAGAGGCGAAAGCTACGGAAGCATGGCAGTATGAGTGTATGGTGATCCGGGTACGGGATATGTACGAGCGAAATGAGACCAGTTACATCAACGCTTTGCTGAATGCCCAGAGCTTCGATAAACTGCTGAACGCTGCGGACTTTTTTGAACGGATTGCAGCCTATGACCAGAAGAAACTGCAGGAATTCGAAGAGAACCGCAAGCTGATCGAAGAGGAAGAGGCGAGACTGCAGGCAGAGAAAACGGAGCTGGATAATCTGAAGATGGCAGCGGAAGCCGAGAAAAGCAAGGTGTCCGGTCTGATCAGCCAGACATCTAACAGCATTGCAAAATATGCCGGGGATATTTCGGAAGCAGAGCAGAGAGCCCTGGCATATGAACAGGAGATCAAACAAAAAGAAGAAAATCTGGAAACACTCCGGAAAAAGCTGGCAGAAGAGATCGCCATGTCCCAGAAGGCGGCAAACGCAACCTGGCGGGACATTTCGGATATCTCCTTTGAAGAGGGAGACCGTTATCTGCTGGCAAATCTGATCTATTGTGAAGCGGGCGGAGAACCCTATGACGGTCAGCTGGCGGTAGCCAGTGTGGTTATCAACCGTGTCAGAAGTTCTGTTTATCCCAACACAGTGGTAGGAGTGATCTATCAGAACAAACAGTTCTCACCGGTGGCTAGCGGACGTCTGGAACTGGCATTGGCCACCAATAAAGCCACCAGCCGCTGCTACCAGGCGGCAGACGAGGCTATGTCCGGTGTGACCAATGTAGGAAACTGTGTATATTTCCGCACACCGGTGGAAGGACTGACAGGTATCAATATCGGCGGACACGTATTTTATTAAACGAAAGCGAAAATCTATGAGAGTCAACAGCGTAGAACAAAAGGGTTATGCAAATAGAATCATGGACTGGAAGATCTTCGTAAGGCAGGATCTGGTAGTAGCCAAGGCGTCGGAATTTTTCTATGAATTTGTAGGGGAGAATTCTTTCCGACCGGTGAGTGAACTGCTTCTGCCGGAAGACGGGGAGCTGTTGAAAAAAGCAGTGGAGGCGGATACGTTCCAACCGCTGGAACTGATCACGGTGCTTCACAATCTGAAGGACAGTGTAAGGAACGTGTATCTGCGTCTGGAACAGAGTGAACAGACGGAGAACGGGATTCCGTTGTATCAGATCACCGTTTCAGATATTCATGATCTGGAGAACCGGAATTTACGACTGGAGCAGAGCATTCTGAAGTACCGTCATTTTATGACATTGGAAGATGTTTACTTTTTTGAATATCTGATCGAACAGGACAGTATTACGGTCTATAAATATGTCAACGAGCGGGCCATGAACCAGTTTGAAGGGCCTATGAATGCGCTGATCCGGAATGTGGAACAGGCACATGAGGGCAGTGATATTTCCAGACTGGAAGATCAGCTGCGGACCTTTTGCGCACATCTGCGTAACGGGGACGATTTCTTCGAGATGGAATTCGTCAGCGGGCAGGAGGACAAGGGAATATGGAAGGTCAAAGGCGCACGGATCCCGAAGAAGCGTGATATGGTAGCGGGCATCATAACCCCGGACAGAAACCGGGAGAAGGAAGCCTATTATCTGACTCCGGCAGCCAGAGATGCCGGAACCGGTCTGCTGAACAAGCGGGCATGGACAGAGTACACCATCGAACAGCTGAACTGCAAGGATCATAGTACCAGATGGCTGGTGATCATTGATATTGATGATTTCAAACATATCAATGATACCTATGGACATATTTTTGGTGACCAGGTCATCCGGAGAGTGGCGGAGATCATGCAGGTGCTGGTGGGACAGCGGGGCGTGATCGGACGATTCGGCGGAGACGAGTATGTGATCCTGTTGGAGAAAGTGGAGACCAGAGAACAGCTGAAGACACTTTTGAAGACCATTGCGAAGGAATTTGCTCTGGCATTTGATCCGAAGACCCATGTGACAGCTTCTATCGGCGTATCGGAGTATCCGGTAGATGGAAGCGAATACGAGGAACTGATGCGCAAGGCGGATAAGGCACTCTATCTGGCCAAGGAAAAAGGCAAGAACCGCCATATCATCTATGAAGAGAGACTTCACGGCAAGCTGGAAAGCGACGATATGCAGAACATGGCTATGGCCTATGCGGTATCTAAGGAGAAAAAGCGGGAAGTCATCACGAAGATGATCACCGAACTGTGTGTATCCGGTGTGAACTCCATTGTAAAAAAGGAAGAACGTCTGCAGCAGATCCGCAGTCTCTTTGATCTGGATGGAATCACGATTTATTCAGAGTCGGGAGCGCAGCTGGTATGCCGGAATGGTAATTACATGGTAGAAGTACCGGATGGAAGAGGACTTTTTGAAGATGAGAAGTATTTTGCGCTATTCGGGGATGATGATAATTTTATAGAATCCAACACATTGAAACTCAGATCCCAGGATCCGGCGGCATTTGCCGTGATGCAGAAGCAGGAGATCGGTGCTTTCCTGCAATGTCTTTGCCGCAAAGAGGGAGTGCCGAATGTGATCGTGAACTATGATGTGTTCAACCGCAACCGTAAGTGGTCGGATGAAGATATTACAATGTTGACGATTCTGGGACACTGCATCGGAAACCTGCTGAACTATTCAAAGTAAAGTAAGTGAGAGCAGAAGCTCGTCGGACACTTGTGTCCGTAAGAGCCTATGCTCTCATTTATTTTGCGAATGTGTTACTCTGAATAGTTCTGACCAGGGAGCAAAAAGTAAGCACTGCAGCTACAGCCCGCTCCTATCCAACGGATTCTGCAGCCTGTCGAACTTGTCCCGGTAGATAATGGTGATCAGGTTGTTCAGCTGGCGCAGGCAGGCACTCATCTGAGCCTGGGTGATCAGCCCCTTTTCCAGAGCCTCGGCCAGCTCGTCCAGATCCACGACATGCATCCTTCCATCGGGATAGAGGATAATGTCAGCCAACAGATCCGTGACGATCAGGGAATTATCTTCCGGCCGGGAAGTATATTCCACAATATCGCAGTACCAGTACAGCAGAGAACCGTCATGGCGGTAGAACTTGCTGATCTTGAAGCCTTCCTTGAGATAATAGCAGGAACAGCCGTGGGAAAACGTGGTCTTGGGATTCAAGGTCTTCCATTTGGTCAGAATGTAGTCTTCGTTCTGCTCGACGATAATATCATCCTTTAATAAAATGCATTCTTCCGGGATCAGCCGTTTACGGTAGATCTGAAGTTCGTTGCTCATAGAGTTTCTCCTTTGTGCGGTGTGCTTTACAACGGTCACAGTTCCGGAAACGGGATAAAAGGCCTGGGAGGGATCGTGTGAGGACACAGCGTCTTCTCCATCCAGATCATATCATGCCATGCATCCTGCTTGTAACCGGAAGCGTGAAAATGTGCCACGGTTTTATAACCATGCTTTTCGTGGAAGGCGATGCTGGGAGGATTGGGGTAGGTGATGCAGGCACAGACATTGCAGACGTGCTGTGCGGTCAGGTATTCCTCCAGCTTTTCGTATAACAGACTGCCGACACCGCTGCTTCGAAGATCCCGGCTGACATAGATGGAAGTCTCCACAGACCAGTCATAAGCAGCGCGGCTTTTAAAAGCGGATGCGTAAGCATATCCTGCCGGCTCCCCGTCCAGTTCAGCCACCAGGTAAGGATAACGGGTAAGAGTGTGACGGATCCGGTCCGCAAATTCTTCTGCGGAAGGAACGATGTACTCAAAGGTAATAGAGGTATTTTCCACATAAGGGGCATAAATGGCAACCAGCCTTGCAGCATCCTCAGGGGTGGCGATACGGATCCGCAGCTGTCTTTTGATGTCTGTAGTCTTTATTCGCGTCATCCTTCTTTCTATAAGGGTGTAAAGTCACTGAATAGTTACTCAAATAGTACTTCCGGAGAGATTTCAAGTCAATCTTTTTTTCGCAGGATTTTATAGATTTTTTACCATCTGGACAGGAGGATTTTACTGGACATCATATTAAGATTTCGTTATAATGACTATAGGTTTGCCCTGCAGTGGGAAAATATTTTCAAAAATGTACAAAAATAAATGCTGAGAGCAGAAATCAACACAGGAGGACACAGTGTCAAGAAAAAAGAAACCCTACGACAGACAGGTGTTTCGGGCGATCACACTGATCATGCAATTTGGTATCAATATGTTGGTACCGATCTGCCTGATGTCCGCAGCCGGCATCTGGGTGGATAAACATTTCGGAACGGACTTCTGGATGATCCTGCTTTTCTGTATGGGAGCTGTGGCCGGAGGGCAGAATGTATACCGGATGGCCAGGACAATTTATGAAGACGGCGATGATAAACACACTAAAAAAGATAAATAGAACGGTTCTGGAGATGGATCTGGGGATCTTGTTCCTGGGAGTGTCAGCGCAGATCATAGGAGCATTTATTGCAAAGGATGAAGCAATGTATGCCAAAAGTCTGTGGTTTGGCGTTCTGCTGGCGCTGGTTTCCACATATCATATGTACCGTTCCCTGGACCGGGCATTGGACCAGCCCGAGAAGACTGCTACGAAAATGATCATCCGTGCCTATGTCTTACGATATGTCATGTTGATTTTTTTCCTGTTGGTGATGATGAAGACCGGAGTGATGAATCCTCTGATTTTCTTTTTCACCTATGTTATATGTATGAAAGTAACGGCATTTCTACAGCCGCTTACCCATAAATTATGCAATAAACTGTTCCACGAGACGGATCCGATACCCCAGGCGATGCCGGAGGAGACTGCGGAAGACAAAACTGCTCCGCAGACTGCGGAAGAAGCGGAAGCCCCGAAGGATGGAGAAGTGACAGAGGAACAACAGAATAAACAATAAGGAGGTGAAACAATGGAACATGGAATTCTGTTATCCGGTGCCGACAATATCGACTTTATGATACATGGCGTGTTTAAGTATTCCTTTTTTGGCCATGAGGTATGGATAACGACCACACATGTGTGTGTGCTGATCGTCATGTTGCTTATCATTGGTTTTGCCATTGCTGCCAACCGCCAGATGGCCAAAGCCAGAGAAGTGCCGGAAGGTTTTCAGAATGTGGTGGAGCTGATCGTGGAGAAGCTGGATGCCATGGTGGATGCTCCCATGGGCAAGGCCGCACCGAAGTTCTACAACTACATCGGAACAATCTTCATCTTCATTCTGGTGAGCAATATTTCCGGTCTGTTAGGCCTGCGTCCCCCCACAGCGGACTACGGCGTGACATTGCCTCTCGGTGTTCTGACCTTCCTGCTGATCCATTACAATCAGTTCAAGTACCAGAAGCCGAAGGAAATCTGGGAAGGCATGTGTTCCCCGCTGCCCCCCTGGCTGCCGATCTGGCTGCCCATTAACCTGATCAGTGAGGTCGCAGTACCGATTTCCCTTTCATTACGTCTGTTTGCAAACGTATTGTCCGGAACGGTAATGATGGCACTGATCTACGGACTGTTGGGTGTGATCGCTACAGCGTGGCCCGCAGCACTGCATGTATACTTTGACCTGTTCTCCGGAGCCATCCAGACATACGTATTCTGTATGCTGACCATGACTTACATTGCCAATGCAAGAGGAGACGCTTAAAGCTGTACTGTTCAGGTATGGCTATCTGAAACTATGCTAGAAAGATTCTGATAAGAATCTCAATAATAGGAGGATTTACTATGGATTTTAATGAAAACTTTATCTTAGGCTGTTCTGCAATCGGTGCTGGTCTGGCAGTTATTGCCGGTATCGGACCCGGTGTAGGCCAGGGTATCGCAGCAGGACACGCTGCTGCAGCAGTAGGACGTAATCCCGGAGCAAAGTCCGAGATCACTTCTACCATGTTATTGGGACAGGCAGTTGCCGAGACCACCGGTCTGTACGGTCTGTTGATCGCTATGCTGCTGCTGTTCGTAAAGCCCTTACTTCCCTGATTAAACGAAAGGAATGCGGATGAAAATGATACTATTAACAGAAGGCGAGACCATGTCAAGACTGTTTGACCTGGACTGGCAGCTGCTGGCAGACTCCTGCCTGATGATCATTGCCATCTTCGTATTGTTCCTGGCACTCAGCTATTTTCTGTTCAATCCGGCCAGAAAGTTCTTAAATGATCGTAAAGAGAAGATCAGGGGAGAACTGGAAGAGGCAAAGGACAATCAGGAAAAGGCCGCAGAACTGAAGGCACAGTATGAGGCGAAGTTGAAAGACATCGACAAAGAGGCGGAGGACATCTTAAGTGATGCCAGAAGACGGGCTCTTCAGAACGAGGAGCGTATCGTCACACAGGCCAAGGAAGAGGCAGCCAGAATCCTGGCGAGAGCACAGGAAGAAGCCAGACTGGAAAAGCAGAAAATGTCCGATGAGATCAAACAGGAGATCGTATCCGTGGCATCTGTCATGGCAGGTAAGCTGGTAGGCGCTTCCATAGACACCACCAGACAGAACAGCCTGATCGAAGAGACGCTGAAGGAAATGGGTGAGGATACATGGCAAAATTAGTTTCCAAAGTCTATGGAGAAGCCCTTTTCGAAGCGGCAGTCGACCATGGAAATGCGATCCAGCTGATGAATGAGACCGCACAGCTTGAGAAAATATTGGAAGACAATCCGGATTTTGACAAGCTGATGAAACATCCCGGAATCCCCAAACAGGAAAAACTCTCCATGGTGGAACAGGTCTTCCGTGGCAGAGTCAGTGATGATCTGACAGAGTTTCTGAAGATCGTGGTGACCAAGGAACGTTACGGCTCATTAAAGGCAATCTTTGCTTATTTTACCGAACTGGTCAGAGAATCTGAAAAGATGGGAACCGCATATGTGGATACCGCAGTGGAACTGACGGAGGCCCAGAAGCAGGCAGTGAAAAATAAGCTGCTGGCTACGACTTCCTATCAGACCTTTGATGTGTATTACCATGTGGATCCGACGCTGATCGGCGGAATGGTGATCCGGGTGGGTGACCGGGTGGTGGACAGCAGTATCCGGACCAAACTGGAAGATATGAAGAAACAATTATTAAATATTCAGCTGGGATGACCGGCTGAAAGAAAGGTGCGACAGATCCATGAATTTAAGACCAGAAGAAATTAGTTCCGTCATTAAGGAACAGATCGAAAGATATTCTTCCCAGCTGGATGTATCCGATGTCGGAACCGTCATTCAGGTAGCGGATGGTATCGCTCGTGTACATGGACTGGAAAATGCCATGCAGGGTGAGCTGTTACAGTTCCCCGGCGATGTATATGGCATGGTGCTGAATCTGGAAGAAGATAATGTCGGTGTCGTATTGTTGGGAAGTGCCAGCAATATCGAAGAGGGTGATATCGTCAAGACCACCGGACGTGTGGTAGAGGTTCCCGTAGGAGACGCATTGCTTGGACGAGTAGTGAACTCCTTAGGACAGCCTATTGATGGTAAAGGCCCCGTACAGACTGACAAATTCCGTAAGATTGAGCGTGTGGCAAGTGGTGTAATCACTCGTAAGAGCGTAGACACGCCGCTCCAGACAGGTATCAAGGCAATCGACTCCATGGTTCCCATCGGAAGAGGTCAGCGTGAGCTGATCATCGGTGACCGTCAGACCGGTAAGACCGCTATTGCGATCGACACGATCATCAACCAGAAGGGTCAGAATGTAAAATGTATCTATGTAGCTATCGGTCAGAAAGCATCTACCGTGGCTAATATCGTAAAAACACTGGAGGAGTTCGGTGCCATGGCTTATACCACCGTTGTGGTATCCACGGCAAGTGACCTGGCTCCCTTACAGTATATCGCTCCTTATTCCGGTTGTGCGATCGGTGAGGAGTGGATGGAGAACGGAGAAGACGTACTGGTGGTATATGATGACCTGAGCAAACATGCTACTGCATACCGTACACTCTCCCTGCTCCTTCGTCGTCCGCCCGGACGTGAAGCATATCCCGGTGACGTATTCTACCTGCATTCCAGACTGCTGGAGCGTTCCGCAAGACTGAGTGCCGATAAGGGCGGCGGCTCCATCACCGCACTGCCGATCATTGAGACCCAGGCAGGCGATGTATCTGCATACATCCCTACCAACGTTATTTCCATTACCGATGGACAGATCTATCTGGAGACAGAAATGTTCAACTCCGGTTTCCGTCCTGCGGTAAATGCAGGTCTGTCCGTATCCCGTGTAGGTGGTGCCGCACAGATCAAGGCTATGAAGAAGATCGCAGCACCTATCCGTACCGAGCTTGCCCAGTACAGAGAGCTGGCTTCCTTCGCACAGTTCGGATCCGAACTGGATGCGGATACCAAGGAGAAGCTGGCACAGGGCGAACGGATCAAAGAAGTGCTGAAGCAGCCTCAGTACCAGCCCATGCCGGTACAATATCAGGTAATCATCATCTACGCAGTCACTAAGAGATTCCTGCTGGATGTACCTGTAGAGGAAATCACCAGATTCGAGAAGGAATTCTTCGAGTATCTGGATACGAAGCATCCCGAGATCCCCGCAGCGATCGCTGAGGAAAAAGTGATCTCCGATGCTACGGAAGAGAAGCTGGTAAAAGCCCTGAATGATTTCAAGGCAGAATTTCTGAAATAAGTGTGTCGGCCGCAGATTGCGGCAGAATGAGAGGTAACTATGGCATCAATGCGTGATATCAAGCGCCGTAAGACCAGCATTCAGGGCACACAGCAGATCACCAAGGCCATGAAGCTGGTATCTACGGTAAAGCTTCAGAGAGCCAGAGCAGGTGCAGAACGTTCTCAGACGTATTTTGACTGTATGTATGATACCGTAAACAATATCCTGTCCAGGGTAGGTCATCTGGAACATAAGTATCTCGTTCCGGGGGCTTCCCCCAAAAAGGCGGTCATTGTCATCACCTCCAACCGAGGTCTGGCAGGCGGTTACAACTCCAATGTGGCCAAGCTGATCACTGGACAGGAGGAGTGGAAGGCAGAAGACGTTGTGGTCTATGCCATCGGTAATAAGGGCCGGGAGATTCTGGAGAGAAAGGGATATACCGTGAAGGAATCCTATCCGGAGGTCATCGAAGAGCCCACATATGCCGAAGCAATGCTTCTGTCGGACAAACTGCTGACATCATTTGCAGCCGGAGAGATCGGCGAGATTTATCTGGCATACACACACTTCAAGAACACGGTGAGCCACGAGCCGAAGCTGTTGAAGCTTCTGCCCGTGGAATATGATGCAGAGGCGGGTGCATCCACAGAGGGTGCCGATGCGCTGATGAATTTCGAACCGGAAGATGTGGAAGCACTGGATATGATCATACCGAAATATATATCCAGTCTGATCTATGGTGCACTGATGGAAGCGGCAGCCAGTGAGAACGGTGCCCGTATGCAGGCCATGGATAATGCCACCAGCAATGCGGAGGATATGATCAGTGATCTGTCACTGAAGTACAACCGCGCAAGACAGGGAAGCATTACCCAGGAGCTTACAGAGATCATTGCAGGCGCAGAGGCGCTTTAACTATTGTAATAATGCCCATCAGTGGGCAGGAAAGAGGTAGAAATGGCAGGAGAGAATAAAGGAAGGATCACCCAGGTCATCGGTGCCGTACTGGATGTACGCTTCGATGAGGGCAAACTTCCCGAGATCAATGACGCGATCCGCATCCCTACCAGAGATGGAGGAGAACTGGTAGTGGAAGTCTCCCAGCATTTGGGTGATGACACTGTCAGATGTATTGCCATGGGTACTACCGACGGACTTGTGAGAGGAATGGAGGCTATCGCCACCGGATCTCCCATTTCCGTACCGGTAGGAGAGAATACCCTGGGCAGAATATTTAATGTACTGGGTCAGCCGATTGATAACAAGCCGGTACCGGCAGGAGTGTCTTACGAGCCTATCCACCGTGCCGCACCGACCTTCGCAGAGCAGTCTACGGACACAGAACTGCTGGAGACCGGTATTAAGGTCGTTGACCTGCTCTGCCCTTATCAGAAGGGTGGTAAGATCGGTCTGTTCGGTGGTGCCGGTGTAGGTAAGACCGTACTGATCCAGGAGCTGATCCGTAATATCGCAACCGAGCACGGCGGATATTCCGTATTCACCGGTGTAGGCGAGCGTACCCGTGAGGGTAACGACCTGTACCACGAGATGCAGGAGTCCGGCGTATTGGACAAGACCACCATGGTATTCGGACAGATGAACGAGCCCCCCGGAGC
>OHJP01001020.1_pt1 | contig 12841 bp, 1 predicted proteins | sample 1568591 | NCBI WGS metagenome assembly OHJP01 (sample SAMEA3879567, study PRJEB24766) | human gut metagenome | biome: human-associated habitat; feature: feces | place: USA | collected 1985/1987
CTCCTGCGCCTTTACCTCTACGGTAAACTGCGCTGTCTTGCCCTGGTAGCTTACCATCACCGTTTTGACGCCCTCGGTTTCGGAGTCAAAGCCGGCCACGGAATAGGCGCCTTCCGGCAAAACTGCTTCGCTCTGGTCGTCATAGATTCCGGTCACCACAAGCCCGCTGAGGTCTAATTCCTCTCCGACCTCATATTCCGTCTTGGTTGGCTTTTGGTCAATCCGGATCCCCGTTAAGGTTTTCTCCGGGATCTCCTGCGCCTTTACCTCTACGGTAAACTGCGCTGTCTTGCCCTGGTAGCTTACCGTCACCGTTTTGACGCCCTCTGTTTCGGAGTCAAAGCCGGTCACCGTACAATCCGATAAGGAAACCGTTTCTTCCGTGTCGTTGTCATATACAGCCTTCACTGTCAAACCGGTAACATCCAGTTCCTCTCCAAGGTCATATACAGTTTTATAAGGCTGCTGCGTGATCTTGATCTCTGTGATTACAGGCTTCTTCTGCACCTGAACAGTGAAGTCATCGGTGAAGCCGCGATAGGATACCGTGACCGTCTTGCCGCCCTCTGTCTCAGAATCAAAGCCGCTGAGCGCATAAGCATCCTGAGCCAGTTCCTGCTTGCTTCCGTCGTTAAACACAGCGTTGATCTTCAGGCCATCGGCGGTAAAGTCCTCTCCGATGTAATACACATCCTTGTCAGGGCCTTCCGCTACTTCGATTCCCGTCAGCCTTGCCTCTACGTCGTTTTCGTCCAAGACTTCTACCTTGATGTTATCGATATACAAAGGATAGCTTCCGCTCGGATCATAATAGGCAAAGTTCAGCTGACATTCCTCAGCCCCGGTGAAGTCCGCCATCTGGAAGCTTACATCCCAGTTTTCAGGCTCCTGCTCCCCTGTCTTCCACACCTTCAGATACATATCATCATCGTAAACCATGGTTTTGCAGGTGTACCAGGTATTTGCCGCAACATCTTTTCCGGATCCTGACGTATTGCCGTCCTTGATCCCCAAGAAACAATGGCTTCCGTCCGTGGGGGTAATACCCAGCCGGTAAACAGTGCCATCCGCAGCCCTTCTGAGCTCATTGTACATTCCGTAATAGCCTGCAATACCATTCGGGAACTTAAAGTCAAAGGTGGTGATATTTTCTCCATATTTGCTGGCCTGCAAATCATTGTTTAAAAGGTCAACCCACAGGTCCGGATCGCTTCCCTTCAGCTTGAGCACCTTATTGCCGTTATCGTCGAATATAACGGCCGAATCTTCCGGCATCGTGTCTCCGTTTTTGTTGGATACGCTGTACTGATAGCCAAACTGCTCCTGCGTCAGCGTATCGAAATTCTCTTCATAGGAGAGCATCCGAACCGGCAGCTTTAAGAAGAATTCTTCTGACTTTTCACCCTCGCTTGTCGTCGCGAACGCGGTTCCGCTTATGCCATCCTCCGGCCTTGTAAATTGAATCAGCTCATTGGTCCAAACGGAAATCGCGTCTCCGGATAACTCCGCGGGGCCGTTCTCTGTCTGATAGGTAACCGTGCCCTTCGTCTCGGTGAAGCCGTATCCTTTGATCGTGACAATTTCTGAATTGATATCATAATCGGCCTCGTCTACTTCAGGCTGGCTGATGTCCGCGTCAAAGGTGCTCACTTTGATGTTGTCAATATAAACCTCTTTCCCTCTCGGGTCATAGAAAGAAAAGTTCAGCACACAGTCATTGCTGACCGCATCCGGCATCTCATAAGTAACCTTCCAGCCGTTGGGGTCCTGGCCCTTTTCAAAAACGCTGAGATAAATCGTACCGTTATATACCATCGACCGGCAGGTATACCAGGTGCCCCATTTTATTTCTTGCAGTGAGCTGTCGTTAGTCTGTATGCCATCCCAGCCTTGCTTGTATTCAATCGTCGCCTTTGAGCCAAAGACCGGCCGGATGTCGATTGAATATAGATGGTCCTCTCCAGGCAGGCGGCGGATTTCGTTATAAAGGCCTACGTAATCTACACTTCCGCCCATATCCTCCGGGAAGCAGAAATCAAACTCGGTCACGTTGCTTCCAAATTGCAGGGTTTCCCCATCCTGCAGCTTAGTAACATTCAAATTGGGATCGTTGCCCTTCAGGCCCAGATATTGATTGCCGTCCTTTTCCGCTACAGCCGCCTTTTCGGGAACCGTTACTTCCCACTCATTTGAATCCAACTGTCCGACAGCTTTATCCTCGAAATCTTCCTTGACCAACTCGGTTACTACATTCATGATTCTGCCTATGGTAAAGGGTTCTGAGGTAACGCTCATTCCCTTGGGAGTAACCGCCACGGTATCTCCGCGTTTTGCGCCCTCGGGTACTTCAACGCTGATCGCACCGTATGACCATTCTTTGACCTGTTCCGCAGCGATTACTTTTTCTTCGCCGCTGATGTTAAAGGTTACGGTTCCGATATCGCTGCCGAAATTCCGGCCGGACAATCTCATTACATTATACACAGGGTCGTATTCCACGCTTTGAAGAACCGGCTTGAGCAGTTCTTCTTCATCCTCCAGGGTAAAGTCATCCTTCGCCCCGGCTTGATCCATGATCTGCTGCACTTTCGTTGTCGCAAAGCTGTCGTAAGCGTCACTGTTGACGTCTCCCTCGAAAAAGTAGTTGCCGCTTATATCATTTCTCGAGCCGACACGGTTCAGGTTAACCCGGCCGTAGCTTTGCACATGCACGTTATTCTTAACTGAAAATCCGTCGGACTGCTCATCCAGGTAAATTCCGCACGAACCATAATCAAGTCCCTCAGAGGCATAATTATCATGCAGATAATTTTCTTCTATTCTGGAGCTGGGATATTGATTCGATAAGGTGTAGATGGCGCCGCCGTCGCATACGACATTATTCACATTGTAAACTTCATTGCGTATAATACTGTTGTATTTCATAGGATTGGCGTCGCTGGTCCAGCCATAGCCCATAGAAATTCCTGTATAGGGGCAGTTGTAAACCGTATTATTCGCGATCATAATTCCCTGTACATAGCCGGCGCCTATGCCGACGGCTCCTTCATACTGGGTTCCAATATCGTGAATCTTATTGTTTAAAATTCTGTCGTTTGTACAAACCTCCCGTATGTCGTCAGGATTATAAGCCGTATGGTAATCGGTTTTGTCGTCAACGACGAATTTACCGATTTCTATTCCGTTTCCGGCAGTCTCTTCTACCTCGTTGTTTACCAGCGTCACTTCTTTGGTGCCGGAAGCCATCAGAATACCGACAGCTCCTGTGTAGCGAACATGGTTGCCGTCGAATCTAACATACTGGGCATTTTCAATGTGTACCGCTCCAGGCGCGGGCGTTACCTTGATGTCATTGGTTTCATAAACGCTGCCATCCACCAAATACTGGCCCGCTTGCCCCTGCACCAGTCCTTCTTCGCTGGCCTGCAGCCATGTGGAATGCTCTACGGTTATCCCCTTAAAAACAAAATCATGAATGGGAGCGTCCAGGGATTCGCCCTTGATAGAAACTACTTCCTCCAGGTTTGGAACGACCACGGACGCCTTGTTCATGTCCTCTACCGTCGTTCCGGCAGGCGCTTTATAATACAGGGTATTGGCTTCTGTATCCAGATACCACTCTTTGTCTAAGTCGATATATTCATAGGCGTTTTCATAATAAAACGCAAATTTTTTGACGCCTACATACCCGGTTAAATCAGGGTGCGGCCGGCTGAAAATTCTTTCAGATTCCGGTTCCTGCACCGTTACCTTATAGGCCTGTTCACCGTTATAATTGTCTACATATTCCATTTCGCCCACGCGGAGGATATTCTCAGTCCAGGCGACAAAGATATGTAATTCTACTGGATTTTCTCCACCCATTTCCGACGGATCCTCTAAAATCCGCTCATCCGCAGGAACGTATACATAACCGCTGTTCTTTCCTTGGCTTGTAAATCTCTCGGCTCCTAAAATTCTGGAAGTGGGATCAAGCTCGCCCGTCGGCACTCCGGTTCTAGCCCGAATTCCCTTTTCTCCATTTACATATAGCTGGCGGAAATTCATGCCCTCAGGAACGCTGATTTTATAAATATTCTTTTCTGCGTCATCAACCTCCCATGTTCCTTCAAGCAGCTTGCCTCCGCTGATCTCAGGAGCAGCTCCTTCATACGCCTCATATCTCACCTGATATCCATTGGTTCCCGAGTCCTCTGTTCCAAAGGCAAGCGTCTCATCCTGATAATAGACTCCATCCTTAAGATACACGACAATATCTGACGTCATGTCCTTTGTATGTTTCCTTACCTCATCCCGGGCCTTTTCAATGGTTTTGAACGGCTCTCTCTCTGTTCCGCTGTTACTGTCACTTCCATCAGGAGAAACATAAAATGCTGTTTCCGCATCTGACGAGTTTTCCTTTGCGGCTTGGGCGGTTATGGGAAACGCGCTTAGCAGCATAACCGCGCTCATAGCGGCCGCTATAAATTTTCTCATTTTCTTTCCTCCATCCTTTATTTATTTGGTTACTGTATCTATAATTATATACTCCGTTTTGAGCAAAGGAAATCTCAAAAATTAGCAATATCACTAAAATTTTAGTGATATTTATTCCATTTCCATTATTTTGCTTGAAACTTTATAAGGCCAATGCTATTACTGCTTCTTTATTAAATTTATTTTATTCTTTCATACAAGGCCGGTAGATTCGGCTGGGGCCTTCACCCAGTATCCTCGCTCATGTCAAAGGCCGATCTTAAGGTATGAGTTGTTTTTTTCGCTATGGCTATACAATCTATATATAAACCTCTAGAATAATCTAGGTAGAATTTTCAAATCAAATCCTCAGGGGGAAGGCTGTATAGTATTTTGCGCTATTGACCGGTTAGGAAGAACCGTTCTTGCCGCCTGACTTCTCCATTGATTAAACTGAGAGCAAGGCAAATTGATCGTTTCTTTCGTCCCGGTTGCCATCCGTCGCTTTCTTCCTCTGAAAATTCCCAGAGCAATCCGGATGGGAAATCGAAAATTGTTTGGTTGCTGATCTTTAAAAAACAAAAGACAGCCTTGGCAAAATAAGAATCACGGGTTCAGAATAAATCCTAATTACTATTTTTACGATCTATCTCTTTTTGATGCCCTATTTCGATAAAAAAGAGAAATCCCGAGAAATGGCTTGGACGCTACGTTTTAGTATAGAAAAAGAGGTCGGAAGCTGGATTGCTTTATTTTTGAGTTCCAGATTCCGACCCCTATTCAATTTTGCTTATCCTAGTCTGCGTTTTTTACCTAAGACAACCGCGATTCCCGCGCTCGCCGCGACTAACAGGCTTAAAAGGATAATCGGCACCGTCATTCCGTCGCCGGTCTGAGCGTTATTATTGTTCTCTGTCCCGCTGCCGGTTCCGGATTCTGTTCCGCCGCTTTCAGAGCCGCTGCTGCCAGTTCCAGGTCCTTCACTGCTGCCTGGATCCTCGCTAGTGCCCGGATCCTCGCTGCTGCCGGAGCTCTCCTTCACGGTTACGGTAAAGGCCGCCGTCTTGGTCACGCCGTCCTCCGTGTAGGAAACTGTCACCTGCTTCTCTCCCGCTGTCGCTGAGTCAAAGCCGCTGACCGTGTATTGGCCGCTGGCCAGCGTTACCGTGGTTCCATCGCTGTACTGGGCGGTCACCGTCATTCCTGTGGTATCCAGCCGTTCTCCCACGGCGTATTCGGTCTTGACCGGATCGCTTACCTCCAGTCCGCTCAACACCGGCTTCAAGCCCGAAATCGCTCCTATCAGCTTTTGAATCTGCTGGTTTACCGCATCCTGGCTGGCGTTGGGATCATTGTACACTCCCTCGGCCTCCTGAATGGCGTTCTGCAGCTTCTCATAGCTTCCCTCTGTCACGCCGTCCGGGCCAATCGCCTTGGCCTCGTCCAGCTTTTCCTTCAGGCCGGTCTTATCTACCGGGATCACAACCGGCGCTTCCTTTACGGTAACGTCAAAGGAGGCGGTCTTTGTGATTTCGTTCTCCGTGTAAGACACGGTAACGGTTTTTGTGCCCGCTTTATCAGAGGAGAACCCGCTTAAGGTATACTGCTCAGCGGTCAGAACCTTGCTGCTGCCGTCGCTGTACACCGCCCTGACTACCATGCCGTCTGTATTCAGCTCTTCCCCTAGCTCATATTCCACAATCGTCGGCGCCGCTACCTCTAAGCGGTCGAGTACCGGAGCTTCTACCGACTTATTGATGGTGATATAGGTCATCTGAAGTGTATCGCCTGCAGTAGTACCCTTGACTGTCAGCACTACTCTGCCGTTATCTTCAGGGGTTGCATCGGTCAGATCGATAGTCAGGGTTTTGCTGCCGCTGGAGTAAGGCTCTGAAACCACGTCTTCCACTTCACCGGCACTGAGAGTCACTATCGGGCTTCCAGCATTTCCCCAAGTGTTGCTCATACCTACTTCTACGTCATATTTTCCTGGATCCAGTTCAAACTTGTAAGTTACCTCACGTGGGGTAATTCCGGCCGTATCCTGGCCGCGGGCGTAACGGAAAGTAGTTTCCTTATCCAGGTCATCCTGAGCAGCGTTATTTACCTGATCGTATTCACTAGCCCAGGTGTACTCCGTGTAAACGCCAGTATCGCTTTCCAGTCCGGGGCCTTCCGTATCATAGTCACCCTTAGGATCCACTACGCCCCAGCTATATCCTGTTTCGGCGTCCTTACCATAGATTTGATCCGTCACGGAATTGTTTCTGCCAAAGTCATCACCCTTAGTTACCGTAGAAACGCCATGGTCGCCGCAGTCTACAAAGAAAACCAGGTTTCCAATGTCCTTCAAGCCGTTGACGCCGGCTAAAAGCTTGTCGTAGGCGTTATTGATTTTCCACTGAGGCGCGTCATCATCCTTTAAAACCTGCTGGGCTTCTGTTCTGGCACGATCAAACTGTTCCCAGCTCGCAGTGGAATAGGTTCCTTTCTCAAGGTCTTTATATTCGTTGTACAGATTTTTCAGGCTGTCCTTAGAGGTGTTGGGCTTGCTGAAATACACCTGTACCTTCTGATCCTCAGACACGCCGGAAATTTTCAGCTGATAAGCACCGGACGCCTCGTCAAAGACGATATCGTCTGTCCGGTCCGCACCGTTAACCAGAACGTTTACAATCTCCTTGCCCTCCGCAGGAATCATTGAAACGGTATATTCTCCGTTCTCCCCTACGGTGTTCTGATTCGCTGACGCAATACCGTATTCCGTGCTCGCCACGTCTATGGTGTACTCCTCTTCCAGCTCTACCGCGCTGTTCAGAGCCATCGGGGTAATGACAAACTTATCAAAGTTCGGTGTATAGTTTGCCAGGTAATTAAGTCCCGGCTGGCTCGTACTTCCGCCATAAGTCACGTTCCAGCTGTTGTCATTGTAAATGCGAATGGTATTTTCACCCTTCTGGAGATCTAGGGTGATGGTTTTCTCACGGAAGGTATCGTCGGAGAAGGTGTTGATGAAGAAGTAACGGTCGGTATCGTTCTTTAAATTGCGATAATCGATCAGCCAGTCAAAGCCGTCGGCCAGCTCGCCGGTATAGACGCTCTCGGCATCCCTGATATTATCTACCGGCACCTTCTCTTCTCCGGGAGGCAGAATGAAATAATCCACCTCCGCGTCATTGGCAGGTTCTGTGATGGTGATATAGGTCATCTGAAGCGTCGCGCCTGTAGTGGTGCCCTTTACCGATAGCTCTACTTTGCCGTTGTCGTTGGGTTCCGCCTGGGTCAGATCAACGCTCAGGGTTTTGCTGCCGCTGGAATAGGAATCCGAAACAATTTCATCGATTCCATCGGCGCTGAGCCGGACTACAGGATTTCCAGCGTTGCCCCAGGTATTGCTCATGCCTACGGTCACATCATATTTGCCGGGATCCAGTTCAAACTTGTAAAATACGCACCGGGGATTGATTCCGGCCGTATCCTGACTGTCGGCGTAACGGAAAGAAGCCTCTTTGGGCTTTCCGTCTGTTACATCGGCCGCACTGTTTGACAGGGCCTTTTGATATTTGGTGTAAACGCCCTTATCGTCAGGATCTGTGTAATGGCTGCTGCCAGGCTCGGCCTTTGTGTCTTGTTCATTCAGCGCCGCAACACCCCAATAATACCCGGTTTTGGCATCCCTTCCGTACAACTGGTCGGTTACAGAGTTAAGGCTGCCCAGCTCGTCCCCCTCGCTGAGAGTAGACGGATCGTGATCTCCACAGTCTACAAAGTAGTAGGTTTTCAAGTTTTCTGCTTGTACCGGCACAATTCCCTCAAACTGAGGATACTGAGAGGTTCCGTTTACATCTACGACAGCGTACTTATCCGTTACTTTAATATTGTAGCTATGGCTGCCGGCCAGATCCTCATTGGAATGGAATGCCTGCATCTGATATTTTCCGGCCTCCGGCGCATTGTAGGTGAACTCTAAATAATCGGCGTCCTGATAGGCGCCCTTCATTCCTACCACATATTTTCCACCGGATGCCCCGTCGCTCTCGGCTACCTGGATAGAGCCCTCAAGCTCCTCCGGGATCGCGTCTTCCGCCTCGATCGTGGTGGAGCTGTCCTGGGCGGGCAGCGCGCGCACGCGCATGTAGTCCAGAGCCGCGGGAACGGTAGTATCCAGATCCACCACATTGATTCCCTTTTGCAGGTAAACAGACGCCGTAACCTCCTGCCAGCCGTCTCCCGACTGGAGGGATACCGTCTTATTCACGCGGTCCAGGGTAACGGCGGTATTGCCCACATAAATGCTGGCTTCGCCCGCCTGACTGGACTGGTACCGCAGAGTAATATTGTACAGGCCGCTTTCCTCCACTACCACGGTGTTCCGAATGCCGCCGCCTTCGGTCACGGCCCTGTCGGACAGGCCCATTACATAACCGCCGCCGGAATAACCTTCAAGGCTTGTCTCGGTGGAAACAGTAGAATCGGTATTTCCTAAAAGACGGTTGACATCCGCCAGCTCCGCTTCATACACCTTATTAAAGGCTGGAAGCTCCTGGCCGTATACGCCCGCGTAGGAAACCCGCACAAAATCGTGGAAGAGCAGATTTCCATCGACGCCGCTGTCGGCTGTGGTCACAGTGATCTGGTGCTCTCCCACAGTCAGGTCGTAATACAAGGTCTTTGTCCCAGTTATGGTCTGGAACAGTGTGGATTCCATAATGACAGTCTGAGGGTCGCCGCCGTCCAGCGCAAAGGTCTGCTTTACATTCACAGTATCGTGAATGTACATATCGTTTCTTGCGCTGCCTACGCCGTTGCCGTAATTAAAGTCCAGCTTATATTTGCCGTCTGCCGGCACATTGATCGTATAGGTCATAGACGAGCCGGAGGGCATTCCTACCGCACGGTCGCCGCTGCCGTTATTGGACATATAATAGCTGGGATTCGTGCCAGCGCTGGAAGCGAATGCTCCGCCGGAAAGGCCGGCGTCTTCCGCTTCATACACATCGCCGCTGGGGCTTCTCAGGGCAAGGCCTACGATTTCATCGCCGCTCGCCTGGGTGACGGTCACATTGTACGCGTTTCCAAACAGGGTATCCGGGATTTTCACGGTAACGCTGCCGTCGTCGTTTACCGGATAAGCACCCTCTAAAATCGTCGGGGTCTCATTCAGTGCGCCGTGGAAACCTGTAAACATGCTTTCCTGCACCGTTACATGAACCGCTTCGGCATCCGCGAAGGTGCTGGTGGCGGTCACATTATTCAGCTGAACCGTAATGTCTCCGGTAAAGCCGCCCAGAAGGGTCGTAGACAGCTTTTTGGCCTCGTCCATGGTGGAAAGGCCGTAAAGGCCGTCATAGTTTGTGCTGGTGGAAACCGGCTGGGTGGTGCCGGACATATCGCCGTACCATTTATACAACCACCAGGCCCCGTTGCCCTCGTTGGCGCCGGCAGCTAGATCGTTCAGGTTATTCGCCTGGTGCCAGAAGGGCAGGCAGCCGGTTACCTTTTCGTCCTCGATTCTGGCAATCCAGTTCACCAAATTGCCGGGTACGCCGCAGTAATCCATTACCGCATATTCGTTAAAACAAATCGGAGGCATTTCCGGAATACCCTCGGTGCCGTTGGCTTCATTATACTTGCTCCAATCGGTAGCCTCCCATTTGCTGCGGGCATCAGATACATGCCAACTGATATCGTTTAAATCGGTCATACCCAATTCATGCCAAGTCACAACATCCGGCACACAGTTGTTGTCTGCACAGAACTGAATATAATCCTTAAAATCTCCGCTCTGCGCTCCCCAACCATATTCAGAATCGTTGGACCCTGCAATTTTTGCATTGGGATCAGCAGTTTTGATAACTTCGTAATAACTCTTCCATGCTTTAAAAAAGTTTCCTTCAACCGGACAGCCCTCATTGATAGGGACATAGACAATCGCCTCGTCGATATCAATTCGGGCTCCAACGTTATCTTTTGGAGCCTCGGGAGTACCGTGCTCCTCCTTCCAGGCTTCTTTCCAGGCTACAACGCCAGGGCATATATACTTTTCCAAGTCGCTGCAATACTGCTCAATGGTCGAAGTCGGGTTCACTACACCGTAATAATTGCTGTTGTACATCTGAACCTGCTCGCCGCCGCTCTCCAGGAAAGTCTTAGCGACGTCTAACGCGTCTCCATAGGGGTGCTCCGTTCCCAAAGCGCCCTTAGTCACTAAAATTTTAGACTTCAGCGGAACTATCGTATTGGTAGTGGGAACATCCTCGCTGCTGACGCCGTACAGGAAGCCGGCCGCTCCATGAATGATATCCCCCGTATTCGCCGCCGGGTCCAAGTCCACCGTCAGGGTCGCCTGGGGATTCTGCGCTTCCGCCGCGCTGGCCTGCATTTGGCCAAAGCTTGTAGTAAGCATACTGCTCATCAGTACCGCGGCCGACAATATACCTGCCGCGGCCCCACGGGCTATTTTTTTACACCGTTCCATTTTCTGCTCCTCTCAAAATATTGCTGTTTCTTAGAAGCATCCTTTGCTTTTGTCAGATTGAAAGCGAGTATCCGGGAATCTTTCCCGGATACTCCTCTCCACTCAACTCGTTTCAATCCTTGCCGTTATCTCTCCGGATTACTCCGCCAAAATACTGTCGATGGTGCTCTGCGCCTTAGCCGCGGCGTCAGAGGGAGTGCTGGTTCCGGTGATGGACTCGTTCACCGCCAGGGAAAGGGCGTCGGAGATTTCCGGCCATTGGGCGTGAGGCCCTCTGGGCTGGGCGTACTGCATTTCTTCAGTGAATTTCTGCATCGTCTCATCATCCGTAAACTGGCCCTCGGCTACGTCCTTCCGGGCAGCGATATAACCGAAATCATCGATGTAGCTGGCAACCTCGTCCTTTGAGGTGGCAAACTGCAGGAAATCCAGAGCCGCGTCTACGTTATCCCCGTCGATTACGCCAAAGTTCTCGCCGCCCAGGCAGGAAGCGTATTCCGCGTCCTTCGGCAGCAGGGTCACATCCCAGTTCAGGTCGGGAGCCTGCTCCCTCATCGTGGGAACCTGCCAGGGACCGTTCACCATCATGGCGATATTGCCGGAGATGAACTGGTTCATTACGTCTCCCTGAGTCCAGTTGATGACTTCCTTACTCATGGAGCCGGCGTCTACCAGATCCTTTACCAGGGTCAAGGCTTTAATGCCGTTATCATTGTTGATATCGTAAGAGGTCGCTCCGGTGCTCCACAGCCAGGGGGTGAAGTTAAAGGTGCCTTCCTCGTTCTGCAGGCAGCACATGGCGAAGCCGGTCACATTGCCCTGGGTTGTCTTTTGGGCCACATCCTTCAGCTCATCCCAGGTGGCGGGAGCTTCACAGCCCGCGTCGGCCAGCATATCCTCGTTGTAGAACAGGGCCAGGCAGTTGCTGCCAAAGGGAAGGCCGTAAAGCTTGTCGTCCAGCTTGCAGGAGTTCAGCGGGCCCTCATAATACTGGTCGATCCCATCCCAATCGCTGACCTTGTCGCTGATATCCGCGAAGATTCCCATGGCCGCGTAAGAGGCGTGGTCCGGGCTGTCGATGATTACCAGGTCGGGAAGCTCCGCCGCGCTGGCTCCGATGGACAGCTGCTTTTTAAAGTCGGCAAAGGGGATATATTTTGCCGATACCGACACCGCATCCTGGGAGTCGTTGTATTCTCCAATGACCCTGTCCAGGGTTTCCTGGTGCTTTTCGGTCTCCCAATAGTACCAAATGTCTACCTCTGAAGCCTCCGCCGGGGCCTGGGATTCCGCTGCACCTTCCTCCGGTGCCTCCGTCGCCTCCAGTTCTTCCCTGCTGGTGACCAGCACTCCGTTCCGGAACTCTCCTTCCTCCAGAAGCTTTCCCGTGGCTGCATCATAGGACGCTCCACGTCCATGATAGGCTCCCAGAAGGAACTGCCCCTCATAGATCTTCCCCCCAGTGGTCCGGTCATAGAGAACTCCCGTCCCATCGTAAAGGCCGCTCCGAAACGTTCCTTCATAAAGCTTTATGCCGGTGGAAGGATCAAACTCGGTCCCACTGCCCTCCAGGGCTCCCTGGATAAAGGTTCCCTGGGCTGCCAGACCTCCCGTCGCCTCATCATAAAGCCGGCCTTCTCCCTCATAAAGGTTTTTAGCAAAGCCTCCTTCATAACGAACGGCTCCTTCGGCTCCATAGAGGATCCCTTCTCCCTCATAAGCTCCTGCCAGGAAATCTCCCTCGTATAAAGGCGCTTCCTTAGTTCCGTAAAGAGTCCCGCTGCCCTCATAAAGGCCTTTGGCAAAGGTCCCCTCGTAAAGCAGGCTTCCATCTTCATTAAAGAGTCTTCCCTCGCCTTCATACTGGCCTCCGGAAAAGCCCCCCTCATAGGAAATGGTCCCATCCTG
>OHJP01001026.1_pt1 | contig 12756 bp, 9 predicted proteins | sample 1568591 | NCBI WGS metagenome assembly OHJP01 (sample SAMEA3879567, study PRJEB24766) | human gut metagenome | biome: human-associated habitat; feature: feces | place: USA | collected 1985/1987
GCGGGTAAATACGCCCAGTGCCTCACGGTCGGGTACAATCTTTTCCAACCCGAAAGCTGCAATCTGCAATTTAGGCTGCGAGGTACCCATATCCGCATTACCTTCATTGGTACACACCACAAACTCACCCGTAGAAGCCACGGCAAAATTAGCTCCTGTCATAGCGGCTTCCGCTTCAATAAACTTATGACGCAGATTCTTACGTGCCGCATGCGTCAAATAAGTCTGGTCATTGTTGCCCGGCTCCGTGCCCATCTCTTTCACAAACAGTTCACCGATTTCTTCCTTCTTGATATGGATGGCTGGCACCACGATGTGACTGGGTTTCTTATGCATCAGCTGAAGGATTCTTTCTCCCAAATCACTTTCCACCACATCAATTCCTTTCTGAATCAGGAATTCATTCAGTCCACATTCTTCGGCCAGCATCGATTTACTCTTGATAAAGCGATGCACATTGTGTCCGTGCAGAATATTATAGATTATAGAACAATACTCATCGGCATCTTTCGCCCAATACACATGGGCTCCGTTTGCCTGTGCGTTCTTTTCAAACTCCTGCAAAAGCAAATCCAGGTGACTGTTGCTGTACATCTTGATGGCAGAAGCCATGTCGCGCAACTGTTCCCATTCCGGTACCTCCCGGCTAATCTTATCTCGTTTGGCACGCATCATCCACAAGGTCTGGTCATGCCATCCCGCCAGTTCCTTATTTTCCTGAAACTTCTCGGCGGTTTTTGAATGTTTCGTACTCATAGTCCTGCAGCTAAAACTTCTACAATATGAATGGTTTTGATAGGCAACTTCTCTCTGGCAATTATCCCGTTCTGATGCATCAGACAGGAGCCATCGGCACCTACGATATATTCTGCACCCGTATCCATGTGACGTTTCACCTTATCACGTCCCATCTGTCCGGATACGGCGTGTTCTTCTACCGCAAACATACCTCCAAATCCACAACACTCATCCGGTCTTTCCGGTTCTACCACTTCAATGTCTTTCACCAAGGAAAGCAAATCACGAAGCTTATTATAATACGGGATATTCAATTCGCTCGGTGAAGAAAGGTGCATCAGGCGCACTCCATGACAACTGTTCTGGATACTGACCTTGTGAGGGAAAGAAGCCTGCAAGGAAGTGGGTTTCACCACGTCATGAATAAATTCGCAGATATCATAAATTTTGCCCTCGCTGGCACAACGATGAGGTTCCTTGGCTAATAACTGTCCATAATGATCACGCACAAATACCACACAGCTGGCCGACGGGCCTACAATGTAATCATACTGTTCAAAAAGACGGTCAAAACGTTTGGCCAACTCTACTGACTCTTCTTCAAATCCTGCATTTGCCATCGGTTGTCCGCAGCAAGTCTGGTCCAGCGGATAATCTACATCCACCCCCAGGCTTTTCAGCAACTTAAAAGAAGCCACTCCCACCTGCGGATAAACGGCATTGATATAACAGGGAATAAATAATCCTACTTTCATATACTTAAAATCTGTTATTCGTCTTCTTTCGAGCAAAAGTAAAAGGTTTTCTCGGGAAATGAAAACTTTATTTCAGATTTTGAAAACGATTTAAACCACCATAACAAAATGTAAAAAATGCGTGCGCCCCGCGAATCACTTCGCAGGGCGCACCCAACTAATAACTAACTTCTTTTACTTTTGTGGTTTACGTAATTTCTATATGACTAACACTGCAAAGATAGGTGTTAAAGGCTGTACCCGCAATACCTAAATGTAGGTATTTTAGAATTAATCCAAATAACGACCTTTCTAAAGATTCATTTTCACTTCACTCAACTCTACCAACTTATTTACGATGGCATAAATGGTCAGTCCGGCGGCCGAGTGAATCTGTAATTTTCGCGTAATGTTCCGGCGATGCGTAATGACCGTATGCACGGAAATATAGAGTTTTTCGGCAATTCCCTTATTGGTCATTCCTCGCACCACACAACCTACGATTTCTTTTTCCCGCTGGCTCAATGAGTCCTGGTCGCTTTCTTCCTCATCCGGCACGTTCATCAGCATCGACACCTTATGCGACAAAGAATCCACGTCGTCAAATAAATTGACCGAATCATCGTAGCCTTTCAACTGGTTGGCATCCACCATCGTGTAAATCAGCGACACGAATTTCATGGCAGCTTCCGGATATTCCTGCTTGAAAGCAGCCACATCGAACCATCCTCCAAATTGAGGGTTTATAATCAAAATTTGTGGAGTATGTGCCTCCATACAATGCTTCAGGCCCTCTTCTGAAGAAACCTCGATTACCTGTACCGGCAAATCAGGCAGACGCCTCAACACAGACACGAGTCCGCTGCGAATAATCATCGACGTATCTGCCACAGCAATGTATATTGTTTCCTGCGGTTTCATTTTATCTCCTTTTCCAACTCCATGATTGCGGGCACGAAAATAAAATCTTCCACCCGGTTGTGCGAAGCCAAATCCTCCTCACAACTAAATATATCGAACAAGGTAGCATTCAGCAGCTGGTTGTCCCCGCCCGACGGATAATATTTGATAATGATATTTTTCAACTCGGTCAGCTTGGCATTGATCTGGTCATGGTGACGGGCAAAAACTCCGATGCTGTAATCTTTCAGCCGTTCTCCCTTCAGCAAATGTTCCACATAAGTAAATACCTTTTCATTCTCATATTCCATGTGCTTGCGTACCTCGTGCACGTATGCATCGAAAAACTTCACAATCAGAAAAGCGACTTCATTCTCCGATGAACAGTCGATTGCCTCTATCAGTTTCCGCCGGATGGTAGGCAACTGGAAATCCAGAAAATAGGAATGAGCCTTTTTAAGGTATTCTACCAGTGCAGGAATGGAAAGTCCCTGCAAATGGTCGTGAATATGATTGCTCTCCTCGCCCAGGAAATTGACCACTATCAGGAATGTATTGCAATCCACCTGATTCATGTCGCACACTTCCTGCACGGACTTGTCACCAAACCCTAATGAGATGCCAAAACGGCTCATCACCTGCAGAAGAGCATAATTCTCACAAATCAAGTCGCCCATCTTGTCGGTGGGTTTATACATTCGCGTAGTATTGTTACACATAAATATCGTATTCATAAATTCACATTGCAAAATAAGAGAATCCTTTCAACACCCGCAATCACCATTTGTAGGTATATTGTCTGAAACATATCTGTCAGGCAAAGATAAGGCAGGCACCGCATTTCTACCAGCCGAAAATACACAAAAATCCCTAAAGAAAAGAGAGAAAACGAGCCATCATATCCAGAAAAAAAATACCTTTGTTACATAAACTTTAAAATTATCATATTATGTATACCATACAGACCAACGCTTCCGGCACACGCAGCATGGAAATTTCTGAAAAGCATCTGGAAACCATTGAAAAATATTCACTCTTCCAACAGCTTATTGACAGCAACGGAATTGTGGACGAAACCGTGCTCGACAAACTGAAACTGAACATCCGTTCGCTCATTGCGTCCATGGAAGAAAACAGCAAGGACTTGCTCGACCTGTGCATTGACGTGATTTATCACAACAACATGAAAGCGTTCGGCTTACACCAGCTCATCCTTCTTTATATCAAATGGGAAAGAGAAAAAGAAGAGAAAGAGGAACAAGAAGAAACTGAAGAAAACCACAATTAAAGAAACGCCTTGAAAGAATACAAGCTGACCGACTGGTTGCCTACTACCAAGAAAGAGGCTGAACTGAGGGGATGGAACGAACTTGACGTCATCATCTTCAGTGGAGATGCGTACGTGGACCATCCTTCTTTCGGTGCTGCCGTCATCGGACGAATGCTCGAAGCCAAAGGACTGAAAGTAGCCATCATCCCCCAGCCCAACTGGCGCGATGACCTGCGCGACTTCAAGAAACTGGGAAGACCAAGACTGTTCTTCGGCGTATCTGCCGGATGTATGGACAGCATGGTCAACAAGTATACGGCCAACCGACGGCTGAGAAGCGAAGATGCCTATACGCCCGACGGACGCCATGACATGCGCCCGGAATATCCCAGCATTGTCTATACGCAGATTCTGAAAAAACTGTACCCTGACGTACCGGTGGTTTTAGGCGGTATCGAAGCCTCTCTTCGACGCCTGACGCACTATGATTATTGGGAAGAGAAATTACGTCCTTCCATCTTGGTAGAATCAGGAGCCGACCTGCTTATTTACGGAATGGGAGAAAAACCCATTACAGAACTGAGCGAGCGCTTGCTTGAAGTAAAAGGAGAAGTTCATGCTGGAGACTTGCCGCACGACATTCCACAAACAGCCTACCTGATTTCACAGAAAGAGGTAGCCGCTCTGCCAGAAAATCCGAACGGCCAAGGCGACCTGACACTCTATTCGCATGAAGAATGCCTGAAGGATAAGAAAAAGCAGGCACAGAACTTCCGACATATTGAGGAAGAATCCAACCGCTATGCGGCAGCCCGCATCCTTCAGCAGGTAGGAAAGCAGACGGTGGTAACCAATCCACCTTATCCTCCCATGACGCAAGGAGAGCTGGACATGTCGTTCGACCTGCCTTACACCCGCCTTCCGCATCCTAAATACAAAAACAAGCGGATTCCGGCTTATGAAATGATCAAGTTCTCTGTCAACATCCACCGCGGATGCTTTGGCGGATGTGCTTTCTGTACCATCTCGGCTCATCAGGGAAAGTTCATTGTCAGCCGAAGCAAGGAAAGTATTCTCAAGGAAGTGAAAGCCATCGCTGAAATGCCTGACTTCAAAGGGTATCTGAGTGATTTGGGAGGTCCCTCGGCCAACATGTACCAAATGGGTGGAAAAGATACGGCTCTTTGCCGTCGCTGCAAACGTCCGTCGTGCATCCATCCTAAAGTCTGCCCGAACCTGAACACTGACCACCAGCCATTATTAGAGATATACCATGCAGTAGACAGTTTGCCGGGCATCAAAAAAAGCTTTATCGGTAGTGGAGTGCGCTACGACCTGCTTCTGCATCAGAGTAAAGATGCAAAGACCAACCAGAGTACCAAGGAATATACTCGCGAACTGATTACACGTCACGTAAGCGGACGACTGAAAGTAGCTCCGGAACATACCAGTGACAAAGTGCTATACCTGATGCGCAAGCCACCGTTCGAGCAGTTCTACGAGTTCAAGCGTATCTTTGACAAAATCAACAAAGAAGCGGGATTAAGGCAACAGATTATCCCCTACTTCATCAGCAGTCACCCTGGCTGTACGGAAGAGGACATGGCCGAACTGGCGGTCATCACCAAGAAACTGGACTTCCATCTGGAGCAGGTACAGGACTTTACGCCTACTCCCATGACCGTCTCTACGGAAGCATGGTACACAGGCGTACATCCCTACACATTGGAACCGGTATTCTCGGCCAAGACCCCTCGTGAAAAACTTGCCCAGCGCATGTTCTTCTTCTGGTATAAACCTGAGGAACGGAAGGCCATTATCAACGAATTACGGAAAATCGGTCGAAACGACCTTATCAACAAACTATACGGGAAATCGTGATTTTCCCACCGCAAGGTTCGTCCGTGTCAAGCATGACGCGGACGAATTTTGCGTACTACCGTCGACAAACTTTTCTGGATGGTCCGGGTCAGCACAATTAAGGTAACGGCCACCAAGATAAGGAATATTCCCCAGCCTTCCTGCATGGTAAACTCTTCCCCAAAAATCAAGAAAGCGAAGATCGGAACATACGGCCGTCACTGGCTCCATGGCTCCCAATACCGAAGTCATTGTTCCACCAATATTCTGTACGGCCAAGACCAAGGTAATATTGGAAATAACAGTAGGCACCACCGCCAGCAAGAACAGATTACCGATTGAAACTGCATCCGGCACAGGCTGTATTCCCTGATTGGTCAACGCTTTTATGGCAAACAGCACCGTACTTACGATAAATACGTAAAAAGCTAATTTCCGTCCGCTCATGTCACGCAATCTTGATTTATTGACTGCTACAATGTAGCCCGCATAACATACGGCTGAAAGCAGGACAATAATCACTCCCGTCGCATCGGCCGACAACTCATCTCCCTTCAACGAAAGTTCAGATACGCCATATATTGCCAGCAGAATAGCTACCCACGTTACCCAGGAAGCTTTCTCACGGAACAAGACCAACATCAGCAAGGTCACAAATACGGGATAGGTAAAATGAAGTGTCGTGGCTACCCCGGCTCCCATAAATCCATATCCCCAGAACAGGAACATAGCTGATCCTGTGTACAGCAGTCCCAACAAAAGAAACATCGGAATATCACGGCTTTCTATACGAAATGACTCCTTCTTTATTTTCATCATGGCACCCAATGCAAAGGTGGCAAAGAGAAAACGATAAAAAAGAATCGAATCAAACACCATCCCTTTCTGCATCAAAGGCAGCGTAAACAAGGGTATCAAACCAAATGTTACCGAAGTGGCAATCCCATAGAAAAAACCTTTCAAGCTATTCATATTTTCTGATTTTACGATAAAAACGCCGCAAAGGTACACAATTTAGCCGACATTCCTAAAAAGAAAAGAAGCGGCAGATACCTCATTATCGGGTTTCTGTCGCTTCCTCCATATAAAATCACTTGAACTTTTATCTTTCTCCAATCGGCTTGTAGTCCACTTCCTCCAGTACGTTCTTGTACGCCGGACGGATAATGCGACGACCTTCGAAGTTCAGTTCCTCAATACGGTGTGCCGTCCATCCCACAATACGGGCCATGGCAAACAGCGGCGTATAGATTTCATGCGGCAAACCCATCAGTTCGTAGATAAAGCCTGAATAGAAATCCACATTCGAGCAAACCTGCTTCTTGGTTCCTTTCACTTTCTTGAAGCATTCAATGGCACGCTGTTCCAGGAGTTCAAGGAAAGCAAATTCTTTCTCACATCCCTTTTCTGCCACCAATTCACCAGCCAGTTCCTTCAGCAATACGGCACGCGGATCGGAAATCGTGTACACCGCATGACCGATACCGTAAATCAATCCACTGCCATCGTAGGCTTCCTTGTTCAGCATGCGGGTCAGATAAGTATCGATTTCGTCTACATTCGTCCAGTCAGAAATCACCTCTTTCAAGTGATGGAACATCTTGACCACCTGAATGTTGGCACCTCCGTGCAGAGGACCTTTCAACGAACCGATTCCGGCTGCAATGCTAGAATACGTATCCGTGCGAGTAGAGCTGGTGACACGTACGGTAAATGTTGAGTTATTACCACCTCCATGCTCTGCCTGAAGCACCAGCAGCAAGTCGAGCATACGCGCTTCCAGTGGAGTGTATTCTTTCTTAATCATGTAAAGGAAGTTTTCGGCCAGCGACAGATTCTCGTGCGGATGGCGAATGTGCAGCGAACGTCCATGTATGCTGTGACGATAGATGCTATACGCATACGCAATGATGGTCGGGAACTTTGAAATCAGTTCGATGGACTGACGCATCAGGTTGTCGCGTGAAATATCATCCGGATTCGGGTCGAACGTGTACATTTCGAGCACACTACGTGCCAGGATGTTCATGATGTTCTGCCCTTCCAGATCGATAATGTTCATGGTCGTCTTCTTGTCCAGCGGCATGTTGTCATTGATGAGCTCCTTGAACGAAGCCAGTTGTTCGCTGTCCGGAAGTTCACCCGACAACAACAGGTAAGCCACTTCCTCAAAGCCGAAACGCTTCTCGCGCAGCAAGGCATGAGCAATGTCATCCAAATCGTATCCGCGATAGAACAACTTGCCCGGAATAGCCTTCAATCCCTGGTCGGTACGTTCATAGCCCACCACATTACCAATCTTTGTCAGTCCCACGAGCACACCCGTACCATCTTCGTTACGCAGCCCCCGCTTTACATTGTATTTCGTGAACAGTTCATTGTCGATGCGGCATGCCTGCTTGGCACACTCGGAAAGTTTGTAAACTATATATTCTTTCTTCATAAACTTCTCTTTTTATCCATTAAAAACACTCCGACAAGAAAATCCTCCGACTATTACAGCAAAGAAATGATTTCCTGTCCAAATTCATTCGTGCCCAACGCGTGGCCATTCGGCATGAAACGCGCCAAATCATGAGTAGCCTTCCCTTTCGAGAAAGCTTTCTCCAAAGCATTCACAATCAGTTGGGCAGCTTCTTTCCAGCCCATGTACTCCAGCATCATGACAGAAGAAAGCAGCAAGGAACACGGATTCACCACATTCTTTCCGGCAATGTTCGGTGCCGTGCCGTGAGTCGCTTCAAAGATGGCATGTCCGCTCTTGTAATTGATGTTGGCTCCCGGTGCGATACCGATACCGCCCACCATGGCAGCCAGCTGGTCGGACACATAATCGCCGTTCAGGTTCAGCGTAGCAATGACCGAATATTCTTCCGGAATGAGCAGGGTATTTTGCAGGAAAGCATCTGCAATGCAATCCTTCACCACCACTTTTCCATCGTTGATGGCTTTGGCTACGGCAGCCTTGGCAGACTCTTCACCCAGCTCTTTCTTCAGGCGGTCATATTCGTTCATAGTGAAAGTCTGGTCCTTGAACTCGGTTTCGGCCACTTCGTATCCCCAGCGCTTGAAACCTCCTTCCGTAAACTTCATGATATTTCCCTTGTGTACCAGTGTCACTGACGGCAGGCCGTGTTGCAATGCGTATTCAATGGCTGCACGTACCAGTCGCTGGGTACCTTCCTTTGACACGGGTTTCACACCAAATGAAGAGGTTTCCGGGAAACGTACCTTGGTCACACCCATCTCATCACGAAGGAAAGCATAGAATTTCTGTGCTTCCGGTGTACCTTGTTCCCATTCGATACCCGCATAAATGTCTTCCGTATTTTCGCGGAAAATGTGCATGTTCACCTTGTGCGGCTCTTTCACCGGAGAAACGACTCCTTTGAACCAGCGTACCGGACGCAAGCAGACATACAAATCGAGCGTCTGACGCAATGCCACGTTCAGCGAACGGATACCATCGCCTACCGGAGTGGTCAACGGACCTTTAATACCTACCAGATATTCCTTAAATGCTTCCAGCGTAGCCTTCGGCAACCATTCACCAGTCTGCTCAAAAGCCTTTCCACCGGCCAGCACCTCTTTCCATTCAATACGGCGCTTACCTACGTAGGCCAGCTCTACCGCTGTATTGACAATTTTCTGACAAACCGGAGTGATTTCTGCTCCTACTCCATCCCCTTCAATAAAAGGAATCACTACGTGATCGGGAACTACCAGTTTCCCGTCCTGCATATACATCTTATTGCTCATTTCTCTCATTTTTTAAAGGTGTTCAAGGCTGAACCGGCCTTAAACCAGTTAATTTGCATTTCATTATAGGTATGAAGCACTTCGAAAGTTTCTGTCGTGCCGTCTTCGTGCGTCAACACGGCATGCAACGGTTTACCCGGAGCAAAGCGTTGCAATCCCAAGATAGAAATCCGGTCGTGCTCACGTACCTTGTCGTAATCGTTCTTGTCGGCAAAAGTCAGTGCCAGCATACCCTGTTTCTTCAAGTTTGTTTCATGAATACGGGCAAAGCTCTTGGCCAGAATTACCCGTACGTTCAGGAAGCGCGGTTCCATGGCGGCATGTTCACGACTGGAACCCTCTCCGTAATTTTCTTCTGCCACTACGATAGAGCCCATGCCCTTTGCCTTGTACTGCTTGGCCACTGCCGAAACGGCTTCATATTCGCCAGTCAGCTGATTCCATACGCAGTTAGTCTTACCGTTGAATGCATTGACAGCCCCCATCAGCATATTATCGGAAATATTTTCCAGGTGTCCGCGAAAGCGTAACCACGGTCCGGCCATAGAGATGTGGTCCGTAGTACATTTTCCTTGCGTCTTAATCAGCAGCGGAAGTTCCATGAAGTCTTCTCCGTTCCATGCAGCAAACGGTTCCAGTTTCTGCAAGCGCTGTGAGTCCGGCTGAATGGTCACTTCCACCTTTCCTCCGTCGGCCGAAGGAGCCACATAGCCATTGTCATCTACTGTAAATCCTTTCAACGGCAGTGTTTCCCCTGTCGGCGGATCAAGTCTGACTTCTTCTCCCTTCTCATTTTTCAGGGTATCCGTCAGCGGATTAAAGCACAGGTCGCCTGCAATGGCAAACGCCACAGCCATTTCCGGTGAAGCAATGAACGCATGTGTGTTCGGATTGCCATCGGCACGCTTGGCAAAGTTACGGTTGAACGAAGTCACGATAGAATTGGCCCGAAGCGGATCGTCAGTCACACGCTTCCACTGTCCGATACAAGGACCGCAGGCATTGGTCATCACCACACCGCCGATACTCTTCAAGTCCTCAATCATGCCGTCGCGCTGAGCCGTGCAATATACCTGTTCCGAACCGGGATTGATAATCAGAGAAGCCTGCATCTTCAAACCTTTTGCCTTTACCTGACGGGCTACCGAAGCTGCACGACTCAAATCCTGATAAGAAGAGTTGGTACAAGAACCAATCAATCCCACTTCCATCTTCTGCGGGAACCCTTCCTTCTTCACACGGGCAGCAAATTCCGATACCGGACAAGCTGCATCGGGCGTAAACGGTCCGTTCACATACGGTTCCAGCGCAGAAAGGTCGATTTCAATCAAACGGTCGTAATATTTCTCCGGCTGCTGTGCTACTTCTGCATCCGCCCGCAAATCGGCCGCATTAGCCTCAGCCAGTGCGGCAATATCCTCACGTCCGGTAGCGCAGAGGTAGCGCTTCATCTCCTCATCGTAAGGAAAAACGGAAGTCGTAGCTCCCACCTCAGCTCCCATGTTACAGATAGTAGCCTTTCCGGTAGCAGACAACGAACGGGTTCCCTCTCCGAAATATTCAATAATGGCATTCGTTCCTCCCTTCACGGTGAGAATACCTGCCAGTTTCAAAATCACATCTTTTGGTGAAGCCCATCCGTTCAACGCACCGGTCAGCTTCACACCAATCAGTTTCGGCATCTTCAATTCCCATTCCATACCGGTCATTACGTCCACTGCGTCGGCACCGCCCACGCCAATGGCAATCATACCCAATCCACCGGCATTCGGGGTGTGTGAGTCGGTTCCCACCATCATGCCACCCGGAAACGCATAGTTCTCAAGTACGACCTGATGAATGATACCTGCTCCCGGTTTCCAGAAGCCGATGCCGTACTTCGAAGCCACACTTTTCAGAAAATCGTATACCTCTTTATTAGTAGTGCAAGCAGAAGGCAAATCCTCTTCCACTCCTTTATATGCTTGAATCAAATGGTCACAATGTACGGTAGCAGGAACAGCTGAAACGGATTTTCCCGCATTCATAAACTGCAACAGCGCCATCTGGGCCGTCGCATCCTGCATGGCTACGCGGTCCGGACGGAAGTTAACATACTCTTCCCCCCGACGGAAAGCTGCAACCGTGTTTTCGTCGTATAAATGTGCATACAATATTTTTTCAGCCAAAGTCATGGCACGCCCCAGTTTCTTACGGGCCTTTTCTACTTTTTCTGCATACGACGCATAGAACGTCTTCTGCATTTCCATGTCGTAAATCATCTGAACAATCTTTTATAACTTCGTGCGCAAATATATTGAAAATATCTCACAATATCACACTTGTATTAAATAAAAAACAACAATCTGCCACAAAACCTCATCCCTTTATAACAGAGGGCTGGTTTTTACCGCATTCCGGAAAACTTTTTGACACGTCATTATCCTTAAATTGAAAATTACCTGCATATTCTTGCTATTTTTCTTGTTCGTTTTCTACGTTTTCCTACTGCAAACCCTATGTTTCCCGTCGCAAAAACGTAGGGTTCCCGAACGGAAAACATACGGTTCCGCGACGGGAAACATAAAAAAACCTTGAAAAGTTTCCGAATAAACTTACCGAACTTAGAAAAAAACAGAGCCATCACATAAAAGCCCAATTATCCGCCTTTTCTGCCAGTAGAATCTCCCGCATTTTATTCGTTTTCTTCGGGATTTTTTGTAAGTTTGGAGAAACTCTTATTCAACTGTATTATGGAAACATATCTATTCTGGCTAGTCCCGGCAGCATCGCTGCTGGCATTGGCACTTGCCGGATACTTCTACCGGCAAATGAAGCAGGAAAGTGAAGGTACACCTACCATGGCACGCATAGCATCGTATGTCCGGAAAGGAGCCATGTCTTACCTGAAACAGCAATATAAAATAGTTACCCTTGTATTTATCGGACTGGCTGCCTTGTTCGCCATCATGGCCTATGGATTCAACTTGCAAAACCATTGGGTACCCGTGGCATTCCTCACCGGAGGTTTCTTCTCCGGTCTGTCGGGGTATTTAGGTATGAAAACCGCTACGTATGCCTCCGCACGTACGGCAAATGCCGCACGCAACTCACTGAACAAAGGATTGAAAGTGGCATTTCGCAGTGGAGCGGTTATGGGACTTGTGGTCGTAGGACTGGGATTGTTTGACATTTCTTTCTGGTACCTGCTGTTGGATTTCTGCATTCCGGAAGATGCACTGAATCCCACTGCCAAGTTATGTGTCATCACCACCACCATGCTGACTTTTGGAATGGGCGCCTCCACCCAGGCTTTGTTTGCCCGTGTAGGAGGAGGTATTTATACCAAGGCGGCCGATGTGGGAGCTGACCTGGTGGGAAAAGTAGAAGCGGGCATTCCGGAAGACGACCCACGCAACCCGGCTACGATTGCCGACAATGTAGGCGATAACGTAGGTGATGTGGCCGGAATGGGAGCCGACCTCTACGAATCCTACTGCGGCTCGATTCTGGCTA
>OHJP01001030.1_pt1 | contig 12687 bp, 10 predicted proteins | sample 1568591 | NCBI WGS metagenome assembly OHJP01 (sample SAMEA3879567, study PRJEB24766) | human gut metagenome | biome: human-associated habitat; feature: feces | place: USA | collected 1985/1987
TAAGATGATTATATCTTATTAGCCACTTCTGTTACAACTTTATTATAGCACTTCACATTTTCTTCTACTAATATCACATTATAAATTCCTAACTGCATCAGATATTCTTCTGCATATCTCCATGACTTGTCTTGTACTGGTTCTCCCTCTATAAGCTGTTCATGCAAATAGGCCAATTCCGTTTGATGCTCAGTATCTAGTAATCTGATTGCAGGCACATAACCGCCTCCTCCTATAACAGATGATCAACTCCATACAGGGATTGGTGCTGGCTGTAAAATGCATCACTTGCTTCCATCAGTTCTTCCTCTGTTATATTCAAATATTTCATAGTTGTTTCAATGTGTCGATGACCAAGTGCCTGACTGATAAGTTCTAGTTTCCACCCTGCCTTTCTCCTGGTATTTGCGAAATAATGTCGCAGCATATGTGGTGTCACTTTAATTCCGGTCTTTTTTTCAAGACGCTCCATCAAACTCCGTACACCGCTGTCCTGCATTGGTTTCCCTGCATATTTTCCAGACACATTGACCAGAAGATACTCTTGTTGAAAGATCAGGTCCTTATATTCTTCCAGATAAAACTTTAAGATTTCGAATGTCGCATCACTGACTTTTGCCTTTCGGAATTCTGCATTCTTGGCACGTGCATCATTTTCATTATCTTCTCTAAAATTTACATAGATCAGATGGTTTTCATAATCAATATCTGTTGCATAGCGATTGCCCAAAATTTCTCCGATTCGGAAACCTGTTTCTGCTAATAATAAAAGCAGGACTTGATCGCGGCAATTTGCACATGCCTTTAGTAAAATAACGATCTTGTCCTGCTCTATAGTTCTTCCTATATGTCCTGTTTCCTTTAAGTATCCGTGAAAACTTCTCCGATTCAATATCTTTCGAATTCCTACAGAATTTCTTACAATGTATTGTGCATCAGATAATACTTTTAAACTTTGCTCGCAACCTTCCTGCTGTTCAGCAAAATTGTACAATCGAAACACTTCCTTGAGATATGCATTGCAAGTTTCATTGTATGGCTTTTTCGTGTACTCATCTTTGCTATGCATCCCAGCCTTTAACCATATAAGAAAATCTGTAAAATGTTCCTGTTGCTTTTCGTATTTCATATTCCATACATCTTCCATCGTTAGTTGATTCTCAGACAGATAGTTTAAGTAATATGAAATCACAAGAGCGCTTCTCTTGATGGTGTTTGGCGAACCTTTCGCCCTCATTTTATGCATTAGATATTGGGAAGGAAGAAGAACGATTTCTTGGCTGACTTCTTCCCGTATAAAATAGTATTTCTTAGATTTTTCTGTCTGCATATCCACTATGAAATGTTCCATTTCTTCACTTCCTTTCCTCTAACGCTATACACAGTATACCCACTCTATGCTATGAAAGCTATTCACAAATACCAACAATTCCGAAAGGTTTCTCCTAAAATACTCACTACATTTTTCTCTATTTTCTTTGGAAAACTTAGCACTACCAACAATTTCTCTACAATCTGTTACATATAGTATTCGATTCGTTTTCGGTTCCGAATAAAATTTTCTACATCTGCCATTCTGTCTGTAATCCGACATACTGGAAGTGCATCAATTACCTCTTTGTGGTATTTCCCTCCTCTTCCTGCTCTGGAATCTAATATAGACACTACACAAGTATCTGTTTCCGTCCGGATTGCTCGTCCAAATCCCTGGCGCAGTTTGATCTGCATATCCGGCACTATGATTTTCTGAATATATTCCTTTAAAGTCTGATATCGTTCTCTTTCTGCTTCCCTCACAGGATCGGGTACCGCAAATGGCAAACGGACAATAATCAAAGAAGATACTACATCTCCTGGAAAGTCCACGCCTTCCCAGCAGGAACCAGCTGCAAAAAGCACACAATTTTTCTGTGCCTTAAATTCACGGATCACTGACTGGGAATCTTTCCATACCTTCAACAACGGAAATGGGAGATTCCCTCTCAATTCTCTGTATACATTCCCCATCATAGAATAAGAGGTAAACAGTACAAGAGTATGTCCAAATGTGGAACATACCAGCTTTCGGATCTGCTCAGACAAGAAACGGATTTCTCCATGATAGCTATCATACACTTTTCTCTTCCGTCTTGGCATGTATAGTAAACAATTTTCATCATAATCGAACGGTGAATCAGCCTGATATTCACGTACTCTTCCGACATCTTCGAGTCCGTTCAGTTGCTCTGACCTTTGAAAACTCTCCCCTGCTTTTAAGGTGCCAGATGTAAGAATGGCTGGAAAGCCACGCTCCCAAATATCTGCCTTTATCAAACTTTCTGTTTTTCGATGAACAGTGCAAAACACTGGCAGTCCCTTTGATGTATACTCTAAAAACAATATATTGTTCCGGTCCACATTTAAAAACTGTAACAGGACTTCCCTGCTCTCTTCCAGCCGGTTCTTTGTCCATCTGGATAAATTCCCGATCAACAGATCTTCCGCCCGCTGCAACCAGCGGATGCTGTTTCTTAATGCCTGTCTGGACTCCCTGTTGAGAACAAAGCGAAAACGTGCCTGTTCTTCTAACACTCCCTGTGGTCTTGGCAGACTTTCAAAGAGCTGTGAAAATGCTTCCCGAAGTTTTGCCGCAATATGGGTATAATGTTCCCCTTCTAAAAGACTGCAGATTTCCATAAAATCTTCCGGTCCGAAAGACTTTCCATACATCTGCCTTGCTGCTTCTGGAAATTTATGTGCTTCATCAATGATCAGTGCCTGATAATTTCTTAATAAAGGACGGAAATTATTGGCTCTGTGAAGTGTATCTGCCAGTAGATAATTATGATTACAGATCTGGATAAATACTTTTTCATCTGTAGCTTCTTTTAAATATTTTTGATAACGACAGTACGTTCTCATCTCACAAGTTTCCGGGCAGTATTTGGGGACGCATACCATCCTGCGGTCAAACCCACTCAGATGCTGTACGGAGTCCATGTCATATTGTTCTCTTAATGCATATAAAGCTTCTCTCTGCAGTGGATTTTTTGCTTTTCTTCGTACTGCATCCAACCGAAGCTCCAACCGATTGTCACATACAAAATGTTCTTTCCCTTTTCGGATGACTGCTTGGATAGGGGCAGATATGATTCCTTTCTTCAATAAAACCTGTGATAAAAAAGGTATATATTCTCTTTGGATGGCTTCCTGCAATGCAATGCTTGAGGTTGAGATCACAATAGGCTGACTCTGACCGCACATAGAAAAATATCCAGATAACAATTGACTGTATTTTCGAAAAAGAATGCACGCTACCAGGTATGCATAAGTCTTTCCTACCCCTACTGCTGCATCGCATAATGCAATCTTGTTTCCACACAGGCTGGAAAGCATTTGATGGCAAAGTGTGATCTGTTCTTCCCGAACTTTCATTCCTGCTTGTGGAAGTATTTCTCTGAATATCTCTTCCACCTCTTCGTGTGCCATTCTCCGATATTCGTTCCGATGCATCTTTCCACCCTCTTATCTTTATATTTGTGTTAATATCACATCAATACAGCCAGAGACTTGGTTACTCTGGCTGCATGTATCTGATATCAACAGCACACTTCGATTGATTTTCTTTTGTTGTTGGATATCGTATTTGTCCTCTCACTTCCCCGATATCAAATGGGCACATTATAGCTGGATGTCTGGCAAAACATCCACACAGATATTCCAAACGTCTTACTGATTACAACGTAAGGTTTATCTATCCCTGCATTCGGATCTTTTGGTGTATCATTATCATCCACCCGGACTCATGGCGTCACATTCCTGCCTGGATGCTTACAGAATAAAAGGGGCGCTCTTATATAAAACGATGATCACTGATGCCGTCCGTTGTAGTGAATAACTGAACCATCCTTTTATATCGTCATGGCGTTTCTTTCTGCTACGCTCCGCCGGATGGGAAAGTTTCTATAATGCGGATATCCAATTATCAAGGAACAGAGGAGGGGAAGGCACTAAGTACCTTCCCGAAAATGTATAGGAAAAATTCCTACTTAGGAGAGAACTTACCTCTCCTACTTACTAGCCAACTTCCACAACAAAATATGACGCTAAAAAAAATATTTTTTTAATTTTTTTCTCAAGCGTTTCATTCGTGCAGAAACTGTATTCGCTTTCATTCCAAGCAATTTCCCTATTTCCTCTGTACCATAACCAAACGTTTTTAAAAGAATAATATACAATGTTACTTGATCCAACTTCTGCAGTTCTTTTCTTAGTTTATTGTCATCTAAAGACTTTATGAAGTCTTGCACGTTAACAGGCTGTTGAATTTCCCACTTTCCGGAAGCATCTTCAGTTCTCTCTATAAAATCTGTATCAGGCATTTGATGATTTTTGTAGTTACGTTCTTGTTTAAAACAATTCCAGTCATAATCACGAAGTTCTGCAATAACCTCTTCTGAGACGCCTAGTTCACGTAATTTTTTCTCTTCTTGTTCCTTCCATACTTTCCATTTATATTCTTCTTTTGCTTTGTTATATGCCATATCATTTTTCCTCCGATTTGAATTTTCGAAAATCAAATCGGAAGTGGTGGGCTTCTATTTCTTGGATTACTCCAATAGAAAAAGATGCACTGCAGATTTTCTATCCACAGTAACGTCTTTCTTTTTTGACAATTATATTTATAAGTATATGAAATATGGTATGAGACACCATATTTAAAACCGCATTTTTTTCTATCTGCTGTTACGCTTTTTTTAACGTTTTCTTATGACTGAATCTTCTCCTATTGCCTAATATTGCACATCAATCCCTTATTATAAATTATGTGCCTCTATCCCATTTTCTTTTTTAATATTGCTTAATACACCACATCAAATATTGTTCACTACTATTTTCACTTTTCCAATGTTGCATAATACACTAGATTTCATGGAGGTGAATAGTACACATGGCGCAGATTGATAGTCGTTTAGGTGATATGATTCGTAGCTACCGTGAAAAACTTGGTTTAACGCAAGAAGAAATGGCTGAAAGACTTCAAGTTAATCTTACACATTATGGAAATATTGAGCGTGCCGCATGCAATCCAAGCTTTTCTCTTTTTCTTCGGATTGCCAAAGAATTAAATCTTTCCGTAGATGCTTATCTATATTCTACAAGAGATGATACTGCCGCTGAGATTACACGTTTACTCTCAAAATGTTCCAAGCGCGAATGTCAGATTATCTTAGAAAATATCCTTACCCTTCTTAAGAATCGGGATGAATGCACGTAAATTGATGTTACAGAGTGATTCTGTTTTTATTCCAAATTTTATCTAGCTTTTTTCTAGTTTTAACATTAGCAAAGCGGTCCATGCACATGCATGAACCGCTTGATCATTTCCATTGCTTGATTTTTTCCAACATGTTGGAGGGAACTTTCAATATTCCGCTTCCGGATAGTAAAAGCAGCATATCCACCATTCCCTGCAGATAAGCTTGTTGGTTTTCTTCTTCTGCACATTGTTCTGTCAAGCCAACATATTTCTCAATGACACATTTTTGTTCATCTGTCATTTCACAAACTGTCTGCTCATAAATCGGCTGATATGAAAATTTTTCTTTCATAGCCTTTTGATACTCTGGTAATTGTAACTGTGAAAGTCTTCCGGTATCCTCACATCGAAGTTCCTTTAAAAACTGTGCAGTTTTTTCCCATACTCGCTCATCCATGCTTCCCTCTTCCTTTCATCGTACCAAATCTTTTTTTCTTTTGTTCTATTATTCCTCTATTTCCACTCCGAAACACATAATAATTGCTTTATATTATTCTTCTTTGTATGTTGTATAAAATAATTTTTAAAACTTCATCTTTAGAAGTATATTACCATTCCATTTCGCTAGAATCAATAATGTAACTTCATCTTTAGAAACATTGAGGATATTATGAAAATATATTGGAATGGTGAACGCAAAAACGTAATAGGATCTCGCGTTAAAGAATTAAGGAAAAAACAGGATATTTCCCAAAAGATTTTGGCAGCACGTCTTTCTCTTTCTGGGATTGATTTTACGGAATTGACAATTTTAAGAATTGAAAAAGGGACACGGTTTGTTCCAGATTATGAATTAAGTGTAATTGCTGATTATTTCCATGTAACTTCTGATTATCTGTTAGGCAGAACAAATAAAGAATAGGACAGGTACTCCGTATGTAGCGGGACCTGTCCTATTTCTTCGCAAATGAGCCTGTGAAAAAAACTCTGTAAATTAAACACTATAAAGGTCTTCTATGATAAAATATATTAAATCATAGGAGGCCTTTTATTATGGCAAACAGAAAAAAAGAAGTTTACAAACCAAAACCGATGACAGAAGGAAAAAGAAATCTTATTCAGGGACTGCTCCAGGAATACGATATCCAGTCAGCAGATGATATTCAGGAGGCACTTAAAGATCTGCTTTCCGGAACCCTTCAAGATATGCTTGAAACAGAAATGGACAATCATCTTGGATACGATCGTTATGAAAGATCTAGTGAGCCTAATTACCGTAATGGAACAAAGTCTAAAACTGTTCGTAGTAAATACGGTGAATTCGAAGTAGATGTACCTCAGGATCGTCAAAGTTCTTTTGAACCACAGGTACTTCCAAAACGTCAAAAAGATATTTCTTCCATTGATGACAAGATTATTGCAATGTATGCAAAGGGGATGACTACACGACAGATTTCAGAAACCATAGAGGATATTTATGGTTTTGAAGTCAGTGAAGGAATGGTATCCGATATCACAGATAAGCTCCTTCCCAAAATCGAGGAATGGCAGAATCGTCCCTTGTCACCTGTGTATCCAATCGTTTTTATTGATGCTGTGCATTTCTCTGTACGTGATGATGGTGTGATCAGAAAGCTGGCAGCATATGTGGTACTTGGCATCAATGAAGATGGCATGAAAGAAGTCTTAAGCATCGTAGTGGGCGAAAATGAAAGCAGTAAGTACTGGCTTTCTGTATTGAACAGCTTGAAGAATCGTGGAGTTCAGGATATTCTCATTCTCTGCTCAGATGGATTAACAGGAATCAAGGATGCAATCTCTACCGCATTTCCAAAAACAGAGCAACAGCGTTGTATTGTACATATGGTGAGAAACACACTGAAATATGTTGCAAACAAAGATATGAAATCCTTTGCAAAGGATTTAAAGACAATCTATACGGCAGCAAGCGAAGAAGCTGCTAGAAAGCAGTTAGAGACTGTGACAAAGAAATGGTCTGGGCAATATCCGAGTGCCATGAACCGCTGGCATGATAACTGGGATGCGATTTCTCCAATTTTCAAGTTTTCCAAGGATGTTCGTACCGCTTTTTATACTACGAATGCCATAGAATCACTAAATTCATGCTATCGTAGATTGAACAAGCAGAGAAGCGTATTTCCAAGTTCCCAGGCGCTGATGAAGGCACTATATCTGGGTACTTTTGAAATTGCAAAAAAATGGACAATGTCGATCCGCAACTGGGGAAAAGTACGTGGTGAACTGGAAATCATGTACCCCGACCGACTGATGATGTAAGTCTAAATAATATGCCAAGAAAAATACACCCAGATTTTTCTGGGTGCTCTTGACATGTTCGTTCATTTTTGCTATTAAATAGACAACGGCTTAACCGCAGAAAACTGCCATTAAGCCGCTTAATTATCATAGAAGATCTCAATTTACAGAAAAAATTTCACACCGTCTCGCAAATTTATACCCTATCCCTCGCACGGTTTGGATAAAAACGGGATTTCGGGGATCTAGTTCTATTTTCTTTCGTATATGACCTATATGTGCGGTAACATTTCCTTCATCACAGAAATATTCTTTTCCCCATACAGTTTCATATATCTGTCGATGAGTAAATACCTGCCCAGGATAACTCGCAAGGAAAAATAGGATATCAAATTCTTTTACTGTTAGATTAATTTTTCTGTTTTTGTGAAATGCTATTCTATTATTGTAATCCAAGTACAAATCTGCATGATTTAATATATTTTTTTCTTGTAGAGCAATTTTTTTTGCAATATAATTCATATTACAAAGCAAAATTTCTTTATAATTCCCCTCTTCTTTTATTCGAATAAGAATTTCAACTTCTATAATGCTTCACCTGCCCTTTTAAATTTCAAGCAAACGCTCATAAATAAACTTTCTATTTTATTTCATCATTTTCTTTATAAATCTTATTCCACTCTCCATAGGTCAAACGGTTTCGGTACCATTTAGAAGTGTCATCTAAGTTCGACTTAATAACTTGATTGGATATATAGTGAAAACGGTTATTATCTAACGGCTGAATGACTAATTCACTTGTCATTGCATTATCCTGCATTGTTCTTTCCCACACCGCATTAATTATAAGTTTAATTTTCCCATCATCCATCTTTTCATATGATACTACTTCTGGATACGGTTCATACGTTGATCCATAGTCATATAATCCTCTTGGTCTGTACAAATACGTTTTTGTTTCTGCATTATAAATGGCATTAGACTCTAATACTTCACTTTCAACTGTTAAAAATGTTTGAATAACTTCCTCAAAATCTTGTTTTGGAATATAATATTCTACTCCTTCTTGACTATAATTATATGGAACATATTTTTCATATTTTAAAAGATACATAATCTCATATAGATCATAAAAATCAAGTTGTGAATAATCACTTTGATTCCAATTCGTTATAAATAACTTATTTCCAGCATAACCTACTGGCATAACATACTTTCTATTCAACTCCCGACATGCTTCATCCAATGGTTCCACACGAAATCCAATTTTCCCATGATATCCATCATATCCCTGTCGATCATATTCTTCTATGAAAAAATACCCATTTTTTGTATACTTCCATGATTGTACTTGAAATTCATTAATGTACTCAGCTTCTGGAGCGTCCTGATCCCAAGTCATATTACTACATATGGCATAAATTTCCCCATTTTGAGAGTTTAAATCATATCTCACAAATCCTCCTGATTCCATAATAGAAAAAATTGTTATACTATCATTAACCTCGTTTTGCACATTCTTGCAAAATTTTTTCACTAGTTCTCCATTTACCATATCTATTTGATTATTTATGTCAACCGCAATATAGTTTTTTCTGCCTAAATATTCAATAATGTCTTGTTGTAATTTCAATGAATTTCTATTGCTTTGATTCCATCTTTCTTTGTATATATGAAAATAATCATCTGCCAAATCTTCGGATTCTACCAGAATTTCTTCAGTTCTTTGAACTAATTGTACTTGATTTGAATTTTTTTGTATTTTATTACATCCTCCTAGTAGAAAACTAATGACACCAATAATGATCATTAATCTAACTTTCATACTCTTCCTCTCCAATTACAATATCAGTTATAAAAAAATCTATTTTCTTAATTTACTTAAAAATCTCTTCGCGGTTTATATTCTGGAATTTTATATGCTCCCTCACGTTCAATACAGTTTCCCAAATATATCCACTTGTCACCTTCTTCTCGGATTGTCACTTCATGTCTGAATGAACAATCTGTTCCTTCTTCCTGAAAAACAGCTTCTACTGTCAAAGTTAATGATCCATCCTCATTTTCTATACAATTCACTACTTCTGGGAAAGGTTGGAATTGTTGAATTCGATTCCATGGACCAATTGCTTCCCATGGATATACCCCCTTCACGTCATCGTATTGAGCATATATTTCCAAGGTTTCTATTGAAATATCAAAATAAGTTGTGACCACTTCTTCAAATTCTACTTTAGGAATGCCTGATGCATATTTTTTTTCATCAATTTTCTCCCCATACTTCATTGTGTATAAAAACTCAAACAAATCATTAAACTCTATATTTTCCAAACTGTTTTGATTCCAATCTACGAGGAACAGATTATTGCAAAAGTAACTAACCGGTGTAATACATTTATTTCCTAATTCTCTGCACTGTTCATCAAGTGGCAAAATTCTATAAAAAACATGCATATCCATTTCTTGATTTCTTGATAATGCCTTCTCCCATATAATCCACCCTTTATCAGTATAGTTCCAATCATATACCTGAATTTTTTCTATCTGCACAATATGTGGACTCATATTATCATCAAATGCAGCTGTTGCTGATGTTACATATAAATCTTTGTTTTTAAATTGAAGTTTATTATATATCCAAACACCACTTGTATTAATTACAAAAAATTCAGTTTCAGTATTTTCTCCTGTTTTTGCCAAAGAAAGAGCATCATCAACTTGTTTATAATTCAACATATTATAATCATGACTGCCACAGGTAATGGCAACATTCTCTTCTGCAATACTTTCGATCATTGTATGAACTGTCTCTTCTTCAAGAACAATATTTGACGAATTACCTTTATCTGCCTGACTGTATATCCTTTTGCATTTTCCAACCATTTTCCTTAAGCGATCACTAATGTCTTTTTCTTCTTTTCTCCCCATTTCAATATTTTTTAATTCATAATCATCATTTTCATCCATCACCACATTCTCTTCTTCTGTATTATTAATTATAAGATCATTTTGAGACCCATTTTTTTCACATCCGGATAATACTAAAGAAACCAAAATAATAGCCAACATTTTCTTCATTAACATTTTCACCTTTTTTCATCTCATTCCTATCGTAAATATTGATCCAATACTCTTTTATCTTTTTGAACTACATAACCACTGCCACCAATATTTTTTACATCTTCAACCATACTAATTAGCAATATTGGATTCTCAATATTAGGATCAGTTGTAAAAACTGCCATCCACCCCAATTCTGTTCCTGTTGCATCTTCTTTTGAAAGCTTTATTTCTGCCGTTCCTGTTTTTCCAGCCAAAGTGTACTCCTCTCTATGTAAACCATATCCCGTTGCTGTTGGTTCACTAATAACTTTCTTCATTGTCTCTAAAACAGTATGAATACTTTCTTTTTGAATAACTTCCGGCATCCATATATTGGGATTATAATTTGGGTTATATAGTAACGTCGGTTCAATTATATTTCCATCATTACTAAATGCGGAATAAATAGAAGCTAGATGCAATGGATTTATTAAGATTTGACCTTGTCCATATCCACTATCTGCCAATTGAATTTCTGACTTTATTCCTTCTGTATTTGAATACTGTGATATTGACATTTTAATATCAAATGGTATTTCTTTGTTAAACCCCAATTTTTCTAAAAAGCTAGTTAAATTATTTTCCCCCAGTTTAAGTGCTACTTTTGCAAAATATATATTATCAGAATATATCATTGCATTTTCCAGTGTTGCAGGTTCAGTCTCATGTAATGTGGTCACATAATAATCCCCCCATGACGAGTCTTTTTGCCAGCTTAAACCTTCGTTTCCATAATCTTCTACAGGATCAAGAATACCTGTGTCTAACCCTATCACTGCAGTAACAGGTTTAAATGTTGATCCGGGACACCATACCTGTCTGAATCGATTGTACAAAGGTTGCCTTTCATCTTCATTTAAGCTTTTCCATAATTTATCTGACATTCCCATTACAAAATCATTTGAGTTAAAAGAAGGAGTACTGACCAGTGCCAAAACTTCTCCTGTATATTGGTTCATAGCAACAGAACAACTCTTATCATCCTTAAACTGTTCATACAAGACTTTTTGCAATTCTGCATCAATTGTTAATTGAATATCCTCTCCGTTTTGAACCGGTTTATCTACAATAATATCTTTTCTGTTTCCAAATTCATCTTCGATATATATCATGCAACCATTTTGACCTTTTAATTTATCTTCATATAAACTTTCTATACCACTTCTCCCTATAACACTATTGGAATCATAACCTTTCCCTTTATTCTCTTCCAAATCTTCCGCTGTAACTTTTTGAATATATCCAACCAAATGTGACGCTGCTTCTTTTAAAGGATAGTCTCTAACTTCGATATCGTTAATCATAACACCTGGAATTGATAGTAATTCCTCTTGATTTTCCTTTAATTTTACAAGATTTTCATCCGGATTAATTTTCATTAATTCCAATTCACTAACTTTAGGAATTGTTTTTATAGGAACAAATGAATCATCTTTTACCCACTCTGCAGACAATTTGTTCTTTATCACATCAATATCCACTTCAAGCAACTCCGCAAGTTTAATTATTGTGTTTTCTTTATCCTGAATTTTACCCGGCACTAGCCCAACTGATGATGCAACCCCTTTTCCAGCTAACACTTTTCCATTCCGATCTAAAATTTGTCCTCGCTCTGCTTCTACAGTATCTATTCGTACTTTATCTGTAGACTCTAATTGCGGAAAAATAATACTATCTTTCCAAACAAGTTTATATTCAAATTTTTCTTTTATAAAGTTTACTTCATTTTGAAATTTCACTTCACCTGCAAGAGTATTAAATGATGTAAGATATGAAATCTCTTTACCATTGGATTTCTCATTTAAAATTTTAATGCTTAAATCCTTCGTTTCTAATCCTTCATATATGTTTTTATTTCTCTTTACAAATTCTTCCATAGAAATATTCGATGAATGTTCTTTAGAAATCATTTTATACATTTTTTCATATTCATGTTTATTGATATAATTCATATATTCGGTTAGCAATTGTTCAGTAGTGTTCTTATGTGTCTGTTTCGTAATAAAAAAAATCAAGCTCAATACTAAAATTAAAGAAAATATTATTAATATCAATCTACCTGTCCATTC
>OHJP01001031.1_pt1 | contig 12676 bp, 8 predicted proteins | sample 1568591 | NCBI WGS metagenome assembly OHJP01 (sample SAMEA3879567, study PRJEB24766) | human gut metagenome | biome: human-associated habitat; feature: feces | place: USA | collected 1985/1987
GCTCTGGGCCTCCACTGCCGATACCTATTCTGTGGGCTTTGTCTCGCCCAGCGGCGAGATAATCTCCCGTATTCCTATTATAGCCAGGAACGAGACCTCTATCCCTTTTCTTTTGGAACCAACGGTCATTACGGTCAATTACCAGCTCATTGAATCCGGCGCCGGAAAACAGCTGATATTCATGCGTTTTAGAAATCCTGTGGCCGGCATATGGAAGGTGCGGGTCTATAATACCCAGTATTTTACAGGAGAATTCCATATGTGGCTGCCCTCCGAGGGACTGGTATCAGATGAGACTGTATTTCTGCGTCCCACTCCCGACACCACCATTACCCTGCCCGGCAATACGGCCGCGCCCATTACAGTGGGGGCCTATAACCACCTGAACAACAGTATTTACATCCACTCCAGCCGCGGTTTCACCCCTTCCGGTATCGTAAAGCCGGAGCTGGCAGCTCCGGGCGTCAATGTGATGGGGCCTGCTGTGGGGCGCAGAATCAACGGCTCCATCCCCATGACCACCCGCAGCGGCACCTCAGTGGCAGCCGCCCATGTGGCGGGTGCTGTGGCCAGTCTCTATGGATGGGGAATCGTGGAGAGCAACCAGATTACCATGAGCCAGGCATCTGTGAAATCCTATTTAATCCGGGGTGCAAGAAGAAATCCAGCACTCCGCTACCCCAACGAAGAGTGGGGCTACGGAGCACTGGATTTATATGAAACCTTCCTGCGTATCCGGGAATAATCCTTTGCTCAGTACGGTATGAACGATCCTGGGAAGGTATGAATCATCCCCGCATCTGTATCAATGGTCCGCCGCTTTTTTCCAGATAGGGACGGGTGACAACCACAGAGCCGATATTTGGATCTTTGGGAATCTCATACATGATATCCAGCATGAATTCCTCCAGAATGGCTCTCAGCGCCCTGGCCCCGGTCCCTCTCTTGATGGCTTCACCGGCAATCCATTTAAGGGCCTCATCCTCAAAGATCAGCCGTACCTCATCCATCTCCAGCAGGCGCTCGTACTGTTTGGTGATGGCGTTCTTCGGCTCTTTCAGGATGCGGACCATCATATCCTCCGTAAGCCCCTGAAGGGTTACTGTCACGGGAAGCCTTCCAAGGAACTCGGGAATCATACCAAAGGTCCGCAAATCCTCATTGGCCACCTGGCCCAGAATATCGGGATCCTTGTCATATGTATCCTTCAGGATGGAACCAAAGCCCATGGTGGTTTTCTTCATCAGGCGCTCCTTAATAATATCCTCCAAATCAGGGAATGCGCCGCCGCAGATGAACAGAATATTGTCTGTATTGACCGTTGCCATGGGCGTCATGGCGTTTTTCTGGTTGGAGCCTACCGGCACCTCCACAGTACTCCCCTCCAGCAGTTTGAGCAGCTCCTGCTGTACGGATTCGCCGCTTACATCCCTTGTATTGGTCTGTTTCTTCTTTGCTATCTTGTCAATCTCATCAATAAATATGATTCCCCTCTGAGCCCGCTCCACATCGTTATCCGCAGCAGCCAGAAGCTTGGACACCACGCTCTCTATATCGTCGCCTATGTAACCGGCCTCTGTCAGGGAGGTGGCGTCGGCAATGGCCAGAGGCACATCCAGAAGTTTTGCCAGTGTCTTTACCAGATAGGTCTTACCGGAACCGGTGGGGCCGATCATGAGGATGTTGGACTTTTCGATCTCAATCTCATCCATAGTGTCAGTGGCCACTCTCTTGTAATGGTTGTATACTGCTACGGAGATGACCTTCTTGGCTTTTTCCTGTCCTACCACGTATTCATCCAGACTGGCCTTGATCTTATGAGGTGCCGGAATGTCCTTGATATTGAATACCGGTTTGGGACCTTCCGCCTTCTTTTTCTTCTTGAGTTTCTGCTTGTTGGGAATACCGCCGTCTCCCTGAAGATCCGCCAGATTCACAAAACTGATGTTGGGGAATCCGTTCTGTCCGTTAAACTGGTTGAAATCATTGGGATTGTTCAACATTCCCTGATAATCGAACTGGCTCACAGTCTCCATGGTCTTGTGCATGCAATCATCGCAGATGCAGATATGGTTGGGCAGCTTGAACATTCTGCCGGCTTTGCTCTCCGGTCTGCGGCAGATAAAGCAGACATCTTCGTATTCGCTGCTGTCCTTTTTGTCCTCTGATTTTTTTTCGGTGGAATTTTCTTTTGCAGTATCCGCCACCTGTGTGTTTCCGTTATTTTTTTCGTTATCCTGAGTTTCACTCACATTGGTCTCTGTTTTTTCCTCCTTAGGGATCACTTCTCTATAATCATCATTATAATTATCTGTCATGTTATTCTCCTCTTTGTTTCCTACCACTATTCCGCAGTGTATCTCGGTAACACTTCGTGTTCCCTCGATATCCGGGCTTCGCCCTATCATCCCCGGCTCCAAAGCATCTTCGCAGTGTATCTCGGCAACACTTCGTGTTCCCTCGATATCCGGGCTTCGCCCTATCATCCCCGGCCATTACGCAATAATGCCTGCAAGCAGTCATATTGCATAATACCCGTGTCTGACACTTCTCATTGCCTACGCTTATTATACTCAATGAAGTAGCGGGGCACAAGTTAAGTTTTTCTAAACCATTTATAACTATTCATATTTTGGTAAATATTACAAGACCCGGGCAAAACCATATGTCTCGCCCGGGTCTCTTTCCATTTCCTTTTATTTACCTGTTATTTCTTTATTTCTGGCTTGCAGGTCTGCTGCCCAGTGTCAGATTCAGCTCGATGGATACATATTCACCGTTCTGAGGTCTCTGTACCGTTACGGTTACGGAATCACCGGCCGCATAATACTGTAAAGTTTTCTGCAGATCAGAGTAGGAAGAGATACTGCTGCCGTCAAATTTGGTAATGATATCACCTTTCATGATACCGGCATTGGCTGCAGCGCTGCCTTCCTCTACAGATACTACATAGATACCTTCCGGCATGTTGTACATCTGGGAGATCTGGGAAGTTACTTCCTGCAGGGAGATGCCGATGTAACCGACTTCATCCTCAGCTACCTTGGTTCTGGTCTGACGCTCCATCAGATCTGCAATGATAGGACTTGCCGAAGTAATCGGGATAGCATATCCCATACCTTCTACGGCAGTACCACCGATCTTGTTGGAGTTGATACCGATAACCTCACCATTCATGTTCAGCAGTGCACCGCCGGAGTTACCGGGGTTGATGGCTGCGTTGGTCTGGATGAAAGTACCGGTAGAGCCGTTCTCCAGACCGGTAGAGCCGTTCTCCAGAGTGATCTCACGATTCAGGGCACTTACAATACCGTTGGTAACAGACTGACCATAGCCAAGGGCATTACCGATAGCGATGACCGGCTCACCAAGCTTCAGATCATCACTGCTGCCAAGTGTTGCTACTGTAATAGCATTCTTGGTATCATCACTCAGATCATTTAAAGATACTGCGATCACTGCCAGATCCATGTCGGAATCCAGTCCTTTGACCTGTGCCTGTGCTTCACTGCCATCGATAAAAGTAACGGTCAGAGTATCTGCACTCTCTACTACATGATTATTGGATACGATCAGCAGTTCATCATCGGTCTTACCTACAATGATACCGGAACCACTGGCTGCTTCTTCCTGTGTGTACTGCTGTCCGAAGACATTGGCTGTCTCGGTAAAGTTATTTACGATGGATACCATGGCAGGCATTACTTTTTCTACCACATTGGATACATCGGACTCTACATAAGTAACATTGGTAGCCAGCTGTGCACTCTGGGTACTTTCTGTCGTTGCCTCAGAAGCGATCTCATCTACCACTGCGGTATCTGTGCTGGTCGTAAACATCCCGGTTCCCTGCTGTACTGCATAGAAACCGATTCCTGCGAACAGTCCGAAGAACAATCCCAGGCTGACACTTACCATTGCCTTCCGGAAGTAACCGCCATGTTTTTGGGTTTTCTTAGGCTCCGTATTGTTGCTGCCTGTGGTTCCGCCCATCTGATAAGTGGTGTAACCATTCGTGCTTCCTGCTGCACTCTGGGTAGTACTATGATTTTCATAGCCATAACTGTTTTCTGTTCTTGTCTCATTCAGATCTGCTCCACTGAATGTACCGGTTGTATTTTCATTGCCGGTTCCGTAACCGGAAAAATTATCATTCTCGTACATATTGCTTCCTCCTATCCTGTTGCAAGTGAGAAACTCTTTTTACCATTACCTGTTTCATTTCTTCCTCTCACCTTATGAACACAGTATATCCGTCAATTGTGTCCGAATTGTGATAACTTTCTGAAGCAATTATGAATCCTGAAAAAACAGAGAGTCTGTTCTGCCTGCAAGCAGTCTCTCTATGGGTAAGTTATTACACTCTACTCAACAGTAACGGATTTTGCCAGGTTTCTGGGTTTATCCACGTCACAGCCGCGTCCCACTGCCACATAGTAGGAGAACAACTGCAAAGGAATGATTGCCAGAGAATTGGTAAAGTACGGATTGGTCTCGGGGATGTATATTACATAATCCGACGCTTTCTCAATGGCCTTGTTGCCTTCAATGGTGACTGCCATAACAAAGGCTCCTCTTGCTTTTACTTCTACCATATTACTGATGGTCTTCTGGAACAGATCCGGCTGGGTTGCCAAAGCCACTACCAGCGTACCATCTTCGATCAGAGAAATCGTACCATGCTTCAGTTCTCCAGCTGCATAAGCCTCGGAATGAATATAGGAGATCTCCTTCAGTTTCAAGGATCCTTCCAGTGAAATCGCGTAATCAATACCGCGTCCGATGAAGAAGATATCTCTTGCTCCCACGTAACGGTTGGCAAAATGCTGGATCTTCTCCTTCTGTCCCAGAAGCAGTTCGATCTGATCCGGCAGGCATCTTAAATCTGTCAGCATACCGGCGAACTTCTCCTGATCAATAGTACCACGTACCCTGGCGAATTTCATAGCCAACATGTAAAGTGCAGTTAGCTGTGCACTGTAAGCCTTGGTGGTAGCCACTGCGATCTCGGGACCTGCCCAGGTATACATAACACTGTCTGCCTCTCTGGCAATGGAGCTTCCCACCACATTGACAATGCCCAGTACCTTGAAGCCCCTTTCCCTGGACTCTCTCAGTGCTGCCAGAGTATCTGCCGTCTCACCGGACTGGCTGATGACAATGACCATATTACCCTTCTGAAGAATCGGATCACGATAACGGAATTCACTGGCCACATCCACTTCTACCGGGATTCTTGCCAGACCCTCGATCACATATTTTGCGGTAACTCCGGTATGATATGCGGAGCCGCAGGCCACAATATGGATCTTCGTAATCTCTTTGATCTCTTCATCACTCATGTTCAACTCTTCGATCACAATATCATTATCCTTGATTCTCGGAGAGATGGTATCGTTGATGGTCTTCGGCTGCTCATAGATCTCTTTCAGCATGAAGTGCTCATATCCAGCCTTTTCTGCCGCATTGGCATCCCAGTCAATGGTCACCGGCTGCTTCTCGATCTCTTCCTCATCCACGGAGAAGAAACGCAGACTACCCTGCTGTAATTCCACAACTTCCTGATTGTCTACATAATATACGGTTCTGGTATATTTCAATATCGCAGGAACATCGGAAGCGATAAAGCTGCCGTTGTCGCTCTTTCCTACGATCAGCGGGCTGTCCTTGCGGGCTGCAAAAATCTTATCCGGCTGATCTGCAAACATGATCCCCAGCGCATAAGAGCCTTCCACACGATGAAGCACCTTCGTGATGGCTTCCAGAGGATTTCCCTTGTAATAATAGTCTAACAGATGTGCCAATACCTCGGTATCAGTCTCGGATACGAACTGATACCCCTTATCCTGCATCTTTTTCTTCAGGGGAATATAGTTCTCGATAATGCCGTTGTGTACCACGGCAATGGTTCCCGCATTGTTCATATGCGGATGGGAATTGATATCGCTGGGAGCTCCGTGAGTTGCCCAACGGGTATGTCCGATACCGGAGGTTCCTTTCATATTCTCTCCGCCGTGGGTCAGGTTCTCCAGAACCTTAAGTCTTCCCACTGCTTTTCTGGTGTTGATCTTCTCACCGTCAAAAATCGCCATACCTGCGGAATCATATCCACGGTATTCCAGCTTGGACAGACCGTCCAGAATGATCGGTGCTGCCTGTTCTGTTCCAATATAACCTACAATACCACACATAGTCATACATCCTTTCTGTTCTGTTTCCAGTATTCCTTGTTGGAAGTAAAAGCAAGTACCCATTTTTTCGGGAGCCTGCGATAGTTCTTTCCCAGTAAATAACCTGCATATTTACAGGCGCATTGCATATAAAAATGGGGCAATCCGGCAGACATATGGTTGCTGCGCAAATATACCGTCACATCTTTCACCATTCGTTTTCCCTCGGACTCCGAAGGATATGCTGCAAAAATCTCGGGATGCTCTGCCTGCGATACTCCCAGGTCAAAGTTTCTGTGGAACTGCTGCCCGTTGGTATAATTATGAGAATGCACCACCTGCGCATCCGCCGCATAAGCCACAGAGTATCCTGCTTCCACCGCCTTTGCCGCATAGATCATATCTTCATTAAATATCGTATGTCTGACGAACCCGCCCAGTTCCTCATAGATCTCCCGGCGATAGGCCGCACAGACATTGGAGCAGAAAAAGGTCTTGATCCCCAGGCTGTCCAGGTCTGCTGCCGATTTGATCCGGGACTTTGCCGGATAGTTAAATTCTCTGGTATAGCTCTCCACCGGTGTCGAATCCTCTCTGGGCAGCTGTCTCGCATAGGCCACCGCCACTTCCCCCTGCAAGGGTTCCACCAGTTTTTCGATCAGCCTGTCATCTTTCGGCATGGCATCCTGTGTCATCATCACGAAGACATCCGCGGAAGACTTTTTTACTCCCATCCGTCTCGTACCGCCATGATCGAACTCTTTTTTGGATACATGGTATACCTTGATATTCTGATAGGTTTCCAGAAATCTGATTCCGTAGATCAGCTGTTCAAAATATTTTTCTTCCGTATTCAGAAGAATCACCTGATGTACCGGTACGCTCTGACTGCCCAGTTTATCCAATAATGTAAATAATTCTTTTCCCGGCTTATACAGGGGAATGATCACATCTATCTCCATGTCAGAGCGCTCCTCACTTTTCCAATCTCTGGTTCATTATACTTTAACTCTTATTGCGGCACAAGCCTTTTCCTACTGTCCAAGAGGATTATAACCTTCTGGGTAATGCACAAGGGAGCCCCGGCAGATTCCGGAAGACTCCCTTGTATTCCTGTTGCTTTACTCTATACACTGTTTCTTACTTATTCAGATAAGGTGATGTGTCAGATTCAATCTTATTGCTGTATTCCTTCACGTTGCTGGTTACGGAATAGTTGGCATCATCAAACAGGAACTGATGCAGCCATACTACATTGCTTTCGAGATTTACCGGAATAACACAGCTTCCCTTTGCACCGATATTGCCGGTGTCACGCATAGTCTCTTCGGGGAAACCTCCTTCGTCCACTATGCGATAATTTGAAATATTGCCCAGCAGATCCAGGATGTCCTTGGAATCCAGACTGGTGTAAATGTCGTCGATGGCACTGTTGAATACCTTGGACAATGTTGCATAATCTGCTTTCTTTGCCTGATCTTCGATTGCCTGAATGACTTCACGCTGACGGGCAGCACGCTTAAAGTCGTTACCAGCGGTATAACGGATACGGCAGTAAGCAGTAGCCTGCAGACCATTCAACAGCTGCATACCGGTCTCAGTTACCGGTGTATAATCGCATTTCAAAACTTCTGCAATACCGATCTGATAGTTGTTGATATGCTTGATCTCCTCAGAGTCCACATCAATATAGATACCGCCCAGACCGTCGATCACTTCGCTCAGTCCTTTATAGCCTACGGTCACAAAGTTCGTAATATCCATATCCAGATTCATGTTCAGCATCTTAACCGCCTGCTCTGCTCCGCCATAGGAATAAGCGGCATTGCATTTCTGGTAGGAATCCGTACCGGTATTCAGGTACGTATCACGATATACGCTGACCAGTTTGATATCACCGGTATCCATGTTGATGCTGGCGATCATGATACTATCGCTTCGGCTGCCCTTGTACAACAGGCTTTCCTTGGTGGCGTCCACACCGAACAGGGCAATGTTCATATAGCCCTTCATAGTTTCATCCTGCTGCACCTCTTCGGGAATCTGAAGTTCTTCTGTCTCCAGAACGGTTACCTTGGGGCCCTCATTGTTGGTATGAGTCATTACCAGATACAATAATGCTACCATGAACAGGATCACTACGATCTCTATGCCAAAGATGATAACCTTTTTTCTCTTCTTGGCTGCACGCTGTTTGGCAGACATTCTCTTCTGTCCGTTCGCAGCTCCGGTTCTCTGTCCACTGCCGGCAGGTCTCTGACCGCTTCCGGCGGGTCTCTGTCCTGTAGGTCTCTGTGCGCTTCCGGAAGGTTTTCTTCCGCTTCCGGCAGGTCTCTGACCATTGCCGCCATTGTTGTTAGAATTTGTTGCCATCTTGTCTTCTCCTTGTACTAATAAGCATTTTTATTGATAAATCCTGTAAAGAACGTCATAAGAATGATTTTGATATCAAATCCAATGGTCCAGTTCTCAATATAGTAAATATCATATTCGATTCTCTTCTTGATGGAGGAATCACCGCGCAAGCCATTCACCTGTGCCCATCCGGTCAGTCCCGGCCGTACCTGATGTTTTACCATGTAACGGGGAATCTCTTCCTTGAACTTTTCCACAAACTGCGGTCTTTCCGGTCTGGGACCGACCAGACTCATATCTCCTTTTAAGATATTGAACAGCTGGGGAAGTTCATCGATACTGGTACGTCTGAGAACCTTACCGATACCGGTGACTCTGGGGTCATTGCGTACCGTCCATCCCTTTTTCTCTTCCGCCGCCGTCTGCATTGCCATGCTGCGGAATTTGTACATATAAAACGGCTTATTATGAAGTCCTACCCGTTCCTGCTTAAAGATCACCGGTCCCGGGCTGGACAGCTTTACCAGAATTGCTGATATGAGCATGATCGGTGAGGTAATAATGATACCGAAAATGGAACCAACGATATCCATTGCCCGCTTGATCACCATATTGCCTGTGTTCGTCAGCGGTACATACCGGATATTGATCACCGGTAATCCCATCAGATCCTCCGTATAGGGTCTGCTGGGGATCAGACTGCTGTAATCCGGAATGAATTTGGTGTGCACCCCGGATTTCTCACAGATATCCACCACACCTTCCAGATAATCATAATCCTTCAGGGAAAGTGTGATCGCGATTTCATCCAGCTTGTTCTCCGGAAGGATGTATTCCAGATTACCAAGCGTTCCCAGTACTTTCACTCCCTTATAGGTCGTGCCGCCCGGGATGTGCTCATCCAGAATACCACACACTACATATCCCCATTGGGGATTGCTGAGGATTCTGTCAATATATTCCTCCGCCGCCCGGGAATAACCTACCAGCAAAATATGCTTCAGATTGTATCCTTTTTTCCGTATGGAACGCAATGCCTTGCGCATGATGATACGGAATACGGAAGTCAGAAAAACATTCAGGACATAAAAAATTGCCATGACGGATCGTGAAAAATTGATCTCACGGATGATCATATACAAAATAATGATCAAAGCCGCCAGGCCAATGGTATTCGCCTGCAGGATACTGTATATCTCATGTCTACGGCGAACCGTACGCTTCGGGGAATACACACTGCACCGGTAATACAGGAACATATAACCGGGTACAATAAAGGGAAGCAGCATATAATAATCCTGCACCGGCAGGACACCGATCCCTGGACCGTCATTTAAGATATAAAATTTGATATAATAGGCAAGGACAAAAGATGCTGCCGTGATCAGCGCATCTATTATCACAAGAAGCCTGTTAAAGACTTTCTGGTTGTCTTTTATCATACGGGTCACCCAATCTTTAAGTCCGAAAAGCTTCTTTTCAACGATTTCATTCTACAATAACGGTGGTTTTTTCTCAACTTAAGAATTTATGAAGCAATTTCTTAAGATTTCATAAGAATTCGAAAAACATTCAGGTATAATTGCCACTGAATCTTCACATAATTCCATAGATGGCTCCATTGAAAGTGCACCTTTGCCTGCTTTCCCACAGGACCCACGGTACGTTTCCACCCTTCGGCCAATCCCTTTAAATATAGTTTTCCCATTCTCTTCTTACAAAAAAACAGAAATTTTATGCCAAATCCAAGCAAAAAGAACGGCAGATTCAGGATCCACTGTAGTAGCGGCATATTTTTGCCGATGACATAGATATTATTGGAAGAAGAAAGTTCCGTTTTCCGGGAATTGTAGCGGGATCCCGTAGAAGCACTGCCGTAATGCAGAACGGATGCCGTCGGCTCGTACCGGTTCTCATAGCCGTAGATCCGGGCACGGTAACCGATATCCAGATCTTCCAGATAAGCAAAATGCGCTTCGTCAAAATAGCCGATCTCCTCAAATACCTGACGTCTGTAAATTGCCGCTCCGCCACAGGCTGAGAATATGCTGACATTCTTGTCATAATCCACAGCAGGCCGGCCTTTTCCCCGGGAATATGCCCATCCCAGAACGCAGTAGCGGTCTCCCGCATCATCCAGCAGCTCTGGCTTATCCCACATAAGCATTTTGGCGCTGACGGAAAAGATCTTTTCATCCTTCCGAATGGCATCATACAGTCCTTTCACAAATCCAGCTTCTACTCTGGTATCGTTGTTCAACAGGATCACATAGGGGCTTCGTGCCTCCCGGATTCCCAGATTCACCGCATGACAGAAGCCGGTGTTCTCCGGCAGGGCGATCAGACGCACCTGCGGTTTTCCCCCCTCTTCTGCCGGTGCCTCTTTTTTGCGACACCATTCGCTGTCCAGATATTCCACGCTCCCGTCAGCAGAACCATTGTCTATGATCAGCACTTCATATTCCGGTGCATTTTCCTGTCCCTGACACAGGGGAGCCATGCATTCCGGTAAATATTTCATTCCGTTGTAATTGGGTATAACGACGGTTACTTCCTTCATAGTCTCTCCCATTTCTCCGGATACTCCGGCAGATACAGCAGTCTTCCCCGTTTTCGTAATGCTTCCGATAATTGCAGACTTAAAAGCCGGATATCTGCCCCGGCAGGCAGTGTGGAGCTGTCAAATACCGGCTGTTGTTCCGGACCTCTTACTACTTCCGTATAAGGCACTCCCACGATTTTTTCAAACAATTCCCTGTCAGCTGACCGGATCCTGATGCAGCGAAGGTCTAACGCTTCTGCATCCTGGGACAGCTCCGCCCGGTGAAGATAACCGCCAAAGTCCTTCGGCAGTCCCTCGTAGAACACCTTTCCGTCCGCAGTCATTCTGCCGCCGGCGTTCCTGCCGCGGTTTTTCCCAGACAGCACTCTGCCACCTACGGCAGCCACATCCGGTCTCTCCTGTAATACCTCTGTATATTGTAACCGATAAAATCCTACATGTCTGGTCTCCTCTGCCTTTGCCGGGATCCCACGTTCTGCCGCATGATCCTGCAGTGCACGCAGCCCCGCTTCATAAGCATATTTCTTGCTGTGGGGATTGGCTGCTGTAGATGCTTCATGGCATCTCCAGTGATACAGCACTCTGGGAATATGAAGAATTCTCTCCTCCCCGGAGCGGCCATCTGCAGCCAGCACCTCTGACACTGCCCGCAGCACCAGATCATAGTCCTGGGCACCGTCGCATTCTGGCCGGAAGGCAAGTTTCTTCATCAGATCTGCATCCATCACCAGAAAATGGCAGATATAGTTATTACTCAGGATTAAATCGTAATTAAAGTCTTCTTTATGGTTGGGATCGTAATATTTTGTCTCATCCCCGTTGCATTTGTCTTCATCCGAATAAGCGAATGCAACTCTGGCACCTCTGTCATTTGCTTTGGTAATAGCATCTGCCATCTCATACAGAGCATCCGGTGTCAATACATCATCATGATCCAGCAGGCCGATATATTCTCCCCTTGCATAGGGTAATGCCTGATTGGTATTCGCCGCAATTCCGGCATTTTCCGTAAGGTGTATATAGTGGATCCTTGCATCCGCTGCAATAGTTTCCGCATTTTCCAGGAGCCGTTCTGTCAGGAATCCCTGATTTGTCAACGTCTCCTTCACACTGTGATCCTCTGTGGCATCCGCCAGAATCAGTTCCCAGTGAGGATAGCTCTGTTGCATAACGCTTGTTATCATTCTGTTCAGATAGATTTCCGGGGTACGGTACAACGGCACCACAATGCTGAGCGTAACCGGATTATCCCATTTTCTGCAACTTTGCCTTTCCAGTTCCTCTTCCGGACAGGGCACATAAAAATAGCGGTCTGTCTCTGTCAGGCGTTCCCTTACAGAGATCCAGGTTTCCCTCAGGCCGTTGCGTTGCAAATAATATAGAGTTTTCTTAAGGTTTGCTATGTTCAGCTTTGCCACGGATACCTCCACTTTTATAAAAGAGCAAATCGCCCTTCCCGGGCGATTCGCTCTTAAAAATAACATTAACTATTCAGAACCCCATTCGCAAAATCGCTCTTCCAGAGCTTTCCTGAATAACATACTTGCATGCTATGATGCCAGGGTCAAAAGGTCTAAGCCCACATGAG
>OHJP01001040.1_pt1 | contig 12614 bp, 13 predicted proteins | sample 1568591 | NCBI WGS metagenome assembly OHJP01 (sample SAMEA3879567, study PRJEB24766) | human gut metagenome | biome: human-associated habitat; feature: feces | place: USA | collected 1985/1987
CCCCTCCTGTCTACGCATTTAGGATGCAAAAAGCCTACGAAAATCAAGGCTTTTCGGCGGTGGTCGGTGGGGTGGCAGAATGATTTATCAAATACCTCCTGGAATAGGCTTTGAAAAACGGACTATATAGGATCACCCGGTTCACACATTTATAACTGCTTGATCTTGTCCACCAAATCCCAATCTGTCTTACAAGCAAAGGCTGCTCCATACCCTCGTACCATATTGGCAAGGTGGAAATCGTTATCACCAGACATAAGCAGGAATGGTATTTGCACTCCTTTTCTTCGTAGTTGTTCAAGTAGTTCCAAGCCAGTTCCATCCCTCATGTTGAAGTCGGAACAAATAGCATCTACAGTGGCCGCTTCAATTACTCGCAATGCTTCCTGTACTCCCGTAGCCGTGTAGATATGGAAATGCAGTTGTAGAACACCCGATAGAAGTCCAAGAAACTCCATATTGTCATCTACAAGTAAGAGTCTTTTCATAGAATATCTCCTTTTTATCGATTGTATCTGTTGCACCTTACGATCAGATGAATTTTTGCTTACGGAACTGTAAGCTCACGAAAAAAGCAGGCGATTTCGTATTGAAACCGCCTGCTTTATATGAACTGAATTTATTGTGCGCTGATCGTATCAACGATAGATATTTTTTGAATTTTCTGTACTGGCCTGTGTACTGCAAACACCACGGCTAAAATCACAACGAAAAGGATGACCGTCAGTTCCATCCACGGAATCGTCCAAGCATCTCCCCAAGAGAAGGTAACCAACATTTCAAAGAGTTTTTGATTGCAGATCAGGCCCAGCACAGTGCCGATTACACTGCCAGTAATCGTGTAAACACAGGCCTCAGCGATAATCATTTTTTTGAGTTGGCGGGTACTGAGTCCAATCGCCCGGAATACGCCGTACTGCCTGGTTCTTGCCGCAACGCTCATGGTGATGCTATTAATAATATTGAACACAGTAATCAAGGCAATTAATACCAGGAATCCATAAATGAACAGGCAAAAACAATAATAGGTGCCCCTGACACTGCTGTTGCTCATCCGTTCATCGGAGAAAGTGTACGAAGTCCCTGCTATCTGCTGGATGGCGTTGACATCCTCGTCTGTGGCTTTGTTTGTCAGCTGAATGTCAACGATCGTGTAGTTCGATGTCCCGTTGAGCTGCCGGAAAGTGTCCTCGGAACAGATGAGCAGAGCCGTATCGTTGGCGTTGCCAAAGGGGGCGGTGGAAAGCATTCCGGCTATCTGGAGCTGCTGATTCTTCCCGCCAATGTCCAAGGTGACGGTATCACCAACTTGGATCGTGGTTTCCGGTTCATAGACAATCAGGGCCGTTCCAGGCTGGTTTGCGACAGTGTCTAAAGATCCTTCCAACAGGTATTCCTTCGCCCATCCAAACTGGTTCTCCTCGTAGGTAATCAGGTCGGCTTTCTTTGGTTCGACCGCTCCCTCCATGGGCAGGCCATAGGCAAACATCCGTCCATAGGTGGCTTTTACTGCTGGATGTTCTTTTAATGCCTCCAGAATCCCGCTATCTACCGACAGGGAGTGATCTGGGCTGATAATAGATAAGTCCGCCGTCCAGGGGCGCAGAGGTGTTAGAGAGTGGTTCATAAAATCCACAGTCACGGAGAAAGAGAGAAACAGGATAATGCTGAGTGCAAAAGAACCTGCCATCAAAATCAGATTTTTCTTGCTTGCCTTGGCGTGATGGATACCTAATGCTGTTTCCACCTTGAAAAGACGTGTATTGGCTGCTTTTTTGACAGGCTGATAACCGCTGGCATTGCCGGAAACTGCCGTCAAAGGTGGTACCCTGGCGGCTTTTTGGGCGGGAGAATGGGCCGCCAGTAAGACCGTCAGAACTCCCACCAGAATTCCAGCTATGATACTGGGAAAGCTCAAGCCAAAAGCGGGCATATATGCGAAATATTCCGGGCTGAGAACTCGTAAAACAGCGCAGAGAATCCAGATCACCACTACGCCAACCCCAATTCCAACAGGAATGGCAAACCAGCACCAGAGAAGAGCTTCCTTGCGCACCAATCGAATTACCTGTTTGGGGGTAGCTCCAATACACCGCATCAGACCGAAAAATTCCGTGCGCTGGGCCACATTACTATTTAAGCTGCTGGCAATCATCATGACACCCGCAGCCAGCACCAGTACAAACAAAACCGCAGCTACCGCATAAATCTGCATCATCTGGGAACTATCACTCTGACCATACAGACCCATGAGTTTGACATTTTCATAGATTTGTTCGTCTGAAAGCGCACAGTCCGCTTTCAGTTTTTGGATTTCCTGGCGGGCATTCCAGGGATTTTCAAACTGGACATAGCAAACGCTGTCGTAATCTTCCAAAGTTTCGTAATTAACAGCGGGGTAAATAGAACGGAAAGCTTCCGTGGTAATTGCAACACCTATGGAATCCTCACTGGTAGTTTTAATGGTCTCTGTACAGAATCCAGAAATGGTATAGGTCAGCTTCTTTCCGTCAGAACCATCAATGACAACTGTATCGCCAATTTGGAATCCCAGACGGTTTTTGGCATTTTGGGTTAGCATTACCTCAGATTCTGTCTGAGGAAATCTCCCTTCCACAATACCATCGATCATCATATCGGAAAAGAATGACTCGTCACATCCCATAATAACAGCAGTTTTTCCAGACAGAGTATAGCCGTCCTCTCCACGGTAGTTCAAAACACCATAACGGGCTACGGCTTTGACAGTGGGACGTTTGGCAATCAGGGCGCAGTCCTCGTCGGTAACATACCTAAGACCGACATGAAAGTTTCCGCCATCCAGCTGGGCCTGAATAATCTGACTGCGGATAAACATATCTGCCATGCCGAAGATTGCAGTAACCAGAAATACCGCCAGTACAATGCAGAAAATGGACAGCCGACTCTGCTTCCGATGGACTTTTGCAGAAATGGGAACAAGGTCAAGATAATGCTTCATTCGTTTTTCCTCCCAAATCCGTCAAAACGCCATCGGATACTCGGAACACCCGATCAACGGATGCTGTCAAATTTTTATTGTGGGTAATCATCAGAATCGTTTGCTGATAGCGGCGGGATGCCTGTGTAAGCAAAGCCATGACATCCTGGCTATTTTTACTGTCCAGATTGCCAGTAGGTTCATCCGCCAAAATCAGCTTGGGCTTTGTGATTAACGCCCGTCCAATGGCGACACGCTGCTGCTGTCCGCCGGATAGTTGATTCGGCAGGTGGTGCCGACGTTCGGTAAGGCCCAAGAGTTCCAAAATTTCTTCTACCGCTGCCGGGTCTGGCTTACGATAGTCCAAGAGAAGCGGAAACATGATATTCTGCTCCACATTCAGCTCGGAAACCAACTGAAAGGATTGGAAGATAAAGCCGATATTACGACGGCGGAAAATCGTGCGCTGTTCCTCTTTCATGGAAAATAGGTCTTGTCCATCTACCAAAATTTGGCCGGAAGTAGGGGTATCCAAAGCACCGATACAGTTCAGCAGTGTGCTTTTACCAGAGCCGGATTCTCCCACAACGGCAGCAAACTCACCCTTGTTCAGCGAAAAGGAAACCTTTTTCAACGCTTCAACTTTCGCTTCACCCTTGCCATAAGTTTTGCATAAACCCTGTACTTTCAATATTTCCATAGTTATCAGTACCTCCTTTCCCAAAAGGATAGCAAAAACAGCTTACAAGCAGGTGAATTTGACCTTACAGTTCCGTAAGGAAAGATAGTGTAAACAGCGTACCTTTTCCGACTTCGCTTTGTACGGAGATAACACCGCTTTGACCCTCAATAATAGACTTGGCAAGGGGAAGCCCCAGCCCGATCCCTTGTGTATCAAGAGAATGTTTGCTGCGATAAAAGCGTTTGAAGATATGGTGAATATCTTCCGGGGCTATGCCGTTACCATTATCAGAAATAAAAATCCGAAACATGGCAGGCGTGCGATCCCATGTAATACGGACAATGCCGCCAGCTTGTGTGTGATCCAGCGCATTTTTTACAATGTTTCCAATCGCTTCGCCTGTCCATTCCATATCACAAATAAGCTGCTGTTCACCGTCGCCATCTATCTGAATCTGCTTGCTTTCGCTTTTAGCCCTTGTGGTTAGGTCATTGACTGAATGAGCTATCAGCTCGGACACACGGCAACTTTTTTTCTCAAAAATGATGTTCCCCGTATCCAGTCGGGTTATCTTCAACATGGATAAAATTAGCTGCTCCATACGCTTTAGAGAAATACCCATCTTCGCTGCAAATTGCTTTACCGTTTCCGCATTTTCCGGCTCACTTTCAATGATCTCCTGATACATAGTGAGGGCTGCCAGAGGCGTTTTGAGCTGGTGAGATATATCGGATATGGTGTCTTTCAAAAACTCTTTTGCTTTACGTTCTGTTTCATTTTTGGATTGGAGCATGGTTGCAAGCTGTTCTACCGAAGAAAAAACTTGGTAGATGGCACCCTCATAATTCTGCGGTAAATGACAAGAGTAATCCCCGTTGATGTAATTTAGCAATATTTTGTCGGCCTGTTGGTACAATCGCTTCCTTTTCCAGAAAAAAACGAATATTCCTACGGCAAGCACAAAGAGAAAAAATAGCACAGTGCATAGCATAGTGCAGAAAGCGGAACGCTGAAATTGATTGAAATAAGGCCGCATACTGCTTTCTGACTGTTTTCCCAAACCCGCAGCTGCTAATAATGACCTACCATCGTCACTGATGTCTGTGTTCGTAAAGGCAACTGCAACCACTTCTTTCGGAACACCCTGTTCCAAAAGTGAGGATGAAACCGCTTCATCATGTTTGAGCCATAGGACTTCCGCATCGTTCACCTGATAAATAGTCAAAACGGTTGCTGTACCTACAAACAGCAGAGCAAACAAAGTCAAAAATAGCAGGAACCCTTTAATCTGTCTATCTTGGTACAAACTCATATAGACACCTCTTTCCATTGGTAGCCGAACCCACGAATGGTTATAAGGTGTTCTGGATGGGACGGATCGGTTTCCACTTTTTCACGAAGCCGCCGTACATAGACGGACAGGGTGTTATCATCAACAAAATTTCCTGTATCATCCCACAGCTCATTTAGAATGATGTCCCTTGTCACAACGCGATTTGCGTTTCTTACCAGCAGACAAAGCAAACGATATTCGGCGCTTGTCAAATCCAATGCTTTTCCCTTTAAGGTTGCACGGCTACCCAACAGATCAATGGTAATGTCGCCACATTCCATAGAAGTGTTTTTTTCGCTTTTGGAAACTCCGGCCCGACGCAGCAGCGCCCGGATACGGGAACACAATTCCCCCAGCTTGAAAGGCTTGGTGATATAATCGTCCCCACCGCTATCTAATCCACGAATTATGCTGACTTCTTCATCCGATGCAGTCAGGAATATAATCGGTATCTGCTGATTTTCTTTTCTTACTCTTTCGCATACGTCAAATCCTGTTCCATCTGGCAGAGTAACATCCAAAATCAATAAATCGTATCGGTCGAGTTCGGATAAGTATTGTTTTGCTTCACATACTGTACGGGCAACTTCAACATCAAATTCATTCTTTTTCAAAGAGTAGACCAAGCCATCTATTAGACTGACATCATCCTCTAATAGCAATATTCTATTCATGTTTTAATTCCTTTCCTTGTTTTGTCCTCATATCCACAGGCTTTTCCGCTTCTTTCGGGATCAGCCAGATTGTAGCCATTTTCACTGCACCGGAAATGCGGCCACCAGCGCAATAATAGTTTATCCGTCGAGGAGTCACGCCCCATTTTTCACTTGCTTCTTTTAAGGTCATATAGTCCATCTCCGCACCTCCTGCAATCTATTCTATTATATTTCTATTACTCGAATAATACAAGCTTGCAACCATTCTGTCAAAAAAGAAAATCGGTACAATCGTACCGGAAAACCGGAATGATAAGGTTATTCCTCAAATCAAACCGGAACGATACAATATTATAGAGGTGAACGATAATGCCGATTGATGATTTGACTGCCTTGGGGGACGCACTTCGAGCAGCAAGAAAAGAGAAGAATCTGACGCAGGAACAGCTGGCTGATGAATCCCATGTTTCTACCAAACAGATTGCCGATATTGAGAAAGCCAGGAGAAATCCTTCCTATCTGATTTTGAAAGCATTGGCGAAAGTGGTTCATCTTTCGTTGGACTCGCTTATGTACCCGGATCTTTCGCCGGACGAAGCAGGACAGAATGAGATGAAGCTACTTTATATGAACTGTCCGCCAGAGATGCGTGAAACATTGTTGCGCCACACCCGTGGATTTACAGAGGAGCTAAAAGAGCTTTCCAAGAAACTTGAAACAAAGTAGGCCAGTGAGCGAAATTGAAGGTTTCGTCACTGGCTTATTTTATTCCTACGGGAAAGAAGCAAGCAATGCCCCTGGATAGCCATTCGGCTTCCGGCGCTGCTTGTTGAGGATACCCCCAAGCCCCCATGAACGCAGAATTTCATTCTGCGGCTGCGCGTCCGATGGACGCTTTCGACCACGACCAGCTCACCGCTGGCCATGGTCTTTTTCTTGTTCTTTTTTCTGTTCCTCATCCATTTTCAGCAGCTGATCCACATTAGCCTTTGCCGCCAGCAGCTCCCGCATTTCCTCACGGGAGCGCCGGTACTCGGCATAGGTCTTTTTCTTTTCCTCCAGCAGTTTGGCATACTCGGCTTGCAGCTCCTTGACCTTGGGCAGCTTCTTGACCCCCATATCGTCAAAGGCGTTTTTTGCCGCCTGATGGAGCAGGATTTCTTCCTCATGTTCCTCTCGGAATTTCTTTGAGTAACCGGCCTTCCGGTAGGCCACATAGGTGTCACGGGTCTTGGCGTAATTGATGATGTGGGTCCGCAGCACGGTGATCTCCGCCATGCGTTTTTCCGCTGCCTTGATTTTTGCGGACAGCTCGTTGTGGTATGCGGTGGCTGCCGCCGCTTTTTCTGCCAGCTCCGCATAGTCCAGCAGCTGATGTTCGGTGAGATAATTCACGGTCTGTGCCATCTGTTTCAGGTTAAAAACTTTGGCCCATCGAGCATAGCCAGCACCTTTTCCGGCCTGGAGTTTTGCCTGGATGTCAACCAGCAGATTGACCTTCGGCGGATCTGCTTGCTTGACTGATTTCTGGCGGGGCGTATGCTCCTTTTGACCGGCGAGAACGGCCAGCAGATCCTCCAGGGTGTAGCCTTCGCCCAGGCTGTCCAAACGGGACACTTTGCCCCAGCCAGGGAGCTTCAAACGGTAGGATTTACCGCGCTTGGATACTTCACAGCGGGATTCCCGGAGCAGCTTCAGAAGCACATCCAGGTCAGCGGGCTTTTGTGCCAGGGCGTTGTCAATGGCAGCACGGAGCAATTCCCGATGGGAGGGTTTCGCCTGATCGCCCAGCCATTGGTCGTAACTTTTGCCGTGTGGCTTTGGATTCTTGACAATGGACAATCCGTTTTCGATACAGATGGTGTCACTCAATCGGCGGACAGCTTTTGTGCTGCCCCAAAAGTTTCGGAACTTCCGGTCACAGTCTGTATTGACCGCCGACCAGATGATATGATTATGGACATGGGATTTATCAATGTGAGTGCAGACGATAAAGGCGTGTTTGCCCTTGGTGAACCGCTTGGCAAATTCCACGCCCAGCCGGTTTGCTTCCTCCGGCGTGATCTCCCCAGGGCAGAAAGACTGGCGGACATGGTAGGCGATCACATCATCTGCGCCCCGAACCCGTCCGGTAGCGGCGATATACTGGCGCTTTGCCAGCATAAACTCGGCGTCGGCCACACGGCTGTCGCACTCGTAGCCGGTGATGAGCCTGCCGTGGTCGGTCTTTTGCGGGTTGGCCACATAGTCAATAATCTCGCTGATGGCACGGCTCTCAGTCCGACCTTTGCCGATATGCAGCGGCATAATGCGTGTGGTTGCCATTAATAAGATACCTCCTTTGAAAGAAAACAGCGGCCTGCCAAAACAGACCGCTGTTCTATCATATTTAACATCAGATTATGTATTGAAGTCAGGAAAAATACGGTGGCAAATGAGATGAAATATCGACTCTCTTGTCTAATTGGGCTATTGTCCACAAAGCTTTTTTACGCGATTTGATGCTTTCAAATTTTTTAGTTCGTCATCTTCAAATAGCTTTTTCACACAAGTGATTGCGATTTCAATCACTTCTGAACGAATACTATCTAAGATTTCATCAGAATGAATCTTAAAAGCATCACCGTGAGCTTTACGACATCTAAACCTGTCATACAAATCAGCTACTCGATTTTCATCTGAGTCTGAATAAATAGAAACAGCTTTTACAACTGAGACTGTCGTATCCTCTCTACTTGTAAACATACTCTCCCATGCATAAAATCCCGACATTATTGAGTCCGCTATACTATTTTCACGCATAATAGCGTTCTTGATATTTTCTAAAGCATTGTTTATGGAGTGTACCGTATTATTTCTAATCAAGCTATACCATTTCTTTACCTCTGGACATTCAGATAGATATAATGGGATTAGCTTTGTACTGTGATCAAAAGATCCAGCGCCATATTCTGAATTACGGAAATAATAACCTGTACTTCTAAATGAGGTGCGAAAAACGCTATATTTTTTCTTTACAAATAACAATGCTAAATAGAAATTTTCCGCCTTCTTTTCTAAATCGCTTAAAACTTTATGGTCATCAATATAAGAGTAGTTTCTACAAGGCGGCTTACCTTTTTTTGATGAGGCGTTGATAACATATGAAGATTCTGCTGTAAGTCCATAGAAATGTACATCAGGGTGATTTGCCCAAACCCCTACTGTAGTAGAAGAAATCTTTTGAGACAAATCGTGCCCAGCGATATTACGAAGGGTCAGATCCTCTAATTCAAGAATATCAAATCCGCCAAAGCCAACTCCAAATATGCCTAAATAGCTTTGAACAGCAGCGCTCTTTCCATTTGCAACTCTCCGTAAAAATACGACTGCACTGGAAAGTTCATTTAATATCGATTCTTCCGATACGCATAATTTGTAGACGCAGTTTAAGTAACAGTTTCTAAATAATACATATACAAAGTTGCAAATGTCCTCATGTAGATAGCCTATTGGATTTTTGTCGGCATCAAATAGCGGTGCAGACAGAATTTTTTGTGTTTCAGTTGTTTTTATCAATTTAGCAATAGAATCGTTTGCGACAACGGCTATGAGCCCGTCTATAAGTTGCTGGTCAAAAGAAAGCATATGCCCTTCTACTAATAGGCTTGGAAAAGACATATTGACAAGGAAAGCAAGGTAGTCTATCAGCAAATCACCACTACAGGTATGTTGATATGTTGTTCCACCGCAATGCTGTCTCAATTGAAAAGCCAACGATTTTTTCCCTTTGAATAAGAAATAACAAAGTAAATCGGCATCTATTAAAACATTCTCTCCGGCATTATAACGAAGTTCTCTTTGCTTATTAATGAAATTTTCCAGACATGCGAAAGCTTCTTCCTGATGTGCATTTAACTCGACCTCATGGCTCTTTTGAAATGCTGCATATTGTTGGCCGTCAAAGTTAAACATATATCCCAATAACAAAGGAGGAAATATATTTGATAATTTCGAAAAATCTATCATGTCAAATCTCTACCTCAAATCATTCTGTACGGAGTATTTCTCTACAACATTTTCATTTCATAGTATATCCTCTTTTTAGGACGTCTTCAACATATTAAATTGAATTCTATTGGGCAATCAATTTTGTGGTGTGAGAAGTACATAGAAACACTCCATTTGATCCATCATCAAATGGAGTGCGATATTCTATCCATAAACTGTGTCTTGTAGAAAATACCGAAAATCCTGCACCTTGCCCAGCAGCCAAATCGCAGCCATCGGCAGGCCATAGGGACTGATAAGAAACGCCATCACCAACAGGATAATGCCGTTTTGCGGGGAGTAAGTAATCAGGACTGCCACACCCAGCAGAGCAACCACCATGCTGATAAGCCCCAACACCAGGCCGGAGATATAGACGATCCCCACACAAATCCAGATGGCCACAGTAAGCAGCAGAATTATGGGAGCCACTAAGATCTTCAGCAGCAGCTTTAAGATAAACAATAGCGCCCTCATTCAGATTCCTCCTCCCATCGTTCCAGCAAGCTCCGGCAAAGAACTTCCGCCTGTTTTTCATCATCTTCCGATACTTCCCGGCGGCCTTTGGTCAGCCGCAGTTCCTCATAACCGCGATAATCCGACAGTAGCACCTCAAACAATTCATCCGGTGTGCGGCTGAGAATCCCATCTGCACAATAGCGTGAATCGCCGTTCCATGTTACGCGGAGATACCCTTTTCTGCAAGGGAGGACTTCTGCCTCCTGGTCACTGTCCAGATACTCACGAAAAATCTCCAATACCTTATCAAAGGTTTTCATCTATTCTCAACTCCTTTGCGGCAATTTGTTTTCTACCCATATTATCCTTCCAACATTTCAAAAAGACAAGGATACAGGCAAAAGAAAAAAGCGGAGGAAGGTGCGGCGAAAAGAACGCCGTTCCTCCCTCCGCAGATGGGATATTTATCCCGGTTACAAAAGTTTGGCGAGCTGGGTCAGGATTTCCTTCACGCCCTCCCATAGTTGTTCCTGCCGCTGGGATATACCCTCCAGGTCGGCATCGTAGATACGCCCGGTTTCATGCACCCGGCGGGTCAGCTGGTTTAAGTTGTTGCTGCTCCGGCGCAGCAGGGACACCAGCTCCTTCAGCTCCGGCAAATCCAGTTGGAGCACATAGCCGTCTATCGCCATCTTGCGCAGGTATGCGCTGAGATTGTCCGTCCCGAACTGGGCCATTTTCTGCCGGATCAGCTCCATCTCCTGGGGTGAGACCCAAAAGAGGACCGGCACATTTCTGGTGCGCTTCGCCATGCTTACCGCTCCTGTTCCCTGACCTTTTTCTTGTCCGTGTGCCCCGGCTCGGCTTTCGTCTCACTCAGCTTTTTCCGCACGGAGGGCTTGCGCAGCCGCAGGGATTGGGCGCGGTCCTCGTCTTTGGTAATCAGGGCATAGACGCCTTTGCGCCCCTCCAGTGTGGAGATTGACAGGGAGCGGAAGGGCAGCATAGAGACAAGCCGGTTCTGGTTCTTACTGTTGGCACGGGCCAGGAAGTCCGGGGAGACCTGGACCATGAAGTGGGTGCCGCTGGGGCTGTTGGGCCCCCGCGCTGCCTGGAACGCGGAGAGGATACGGGCGGCCTCGGCCCGAATGTCGTCTTTGGTGAGGGGTTGGGTCAGCAGATACTCATGCCGCACCATATCCACAAACAGGTCGATGATACCGGGATGGCTGCGGTCCACGACAAACTCTTTGTTGCGGTCATTCCCCCAAGCATCCAGGTCCTCAAAGACGGGAACCGTCCTGGCCCACGCCTTGTTGCCTTGGGAAATCCGCCCGTCCCACTCTTTATGCCGGACCGTATTGGCAAGGACGTGAAGCACCCGCTCATAGCCGAACTGCTCCACCACCTGGGAGACGGCTTCCCGGCCCAGGCAGTTGTCCCGGTAGTGCTCCGTAATCGCGGACTCTATGGCCTCCTTGCAGGCAATGTCGGCCTTGCGGGAGGCCCGGTATTGCTCCAGCTCCCCGTGCTCATGGGCATAGCCTCCGGGATAGCGGTACACAGGCAGCTCCCGCTGGGCTTGGAGGGCGGCGTAGGCCCGGTTCGAAATACAGTCCAGCATAGGGTCCAAGTCAGAACTTTTCCGTTCTGTCCACTCCCCATAGATGGCCTCCATGGGCGAGGACACAGCCAGCAGCGCGGCGGCCTGGGCTTGGGGCATATCCATCAGCTCCGCCGCCGCCAGGATGTCCTCCCGCACCGCATATTCATAGGCGTGGTTCAGAATTTCCTCCGGCGGCTGGCCCATCAGCCAGTCCCGGTACTTGGCCTGCTCGGCGGTCAGTTTTTCATAGAGCTGTGTGTTCATTTCCTCTGGTGTCATGTTCATCGTACCTCCTCCTGATGTTTTTTCTCCGCTGTCCTGGGCGGCGCGGGCCGTTTCAGGCCCTCCAGCACGGAGGGGCGTGAGCTCTTGACCATGCCCCGCTCCCGGGACGCGGGCTTGCGCTGTGCGCCCATGTCAAGCTGGGCGTTCAGTTCGGCCAGCCGGGCGCTCTTGGCCGCCAGCTCCGCCTCCTGGGGGAAGGGCTTACCCAGCTCCTTTTTCGCCGCCGCAAGCTGCTCCCGCAGGTTGCTCAACCGCACCTGTACGCCCTCCATGCGGCTGTGTATATCGGCAAGGGTATTATCAATACGGAGCAGGTTGCCCCTGGCATCCGGGCCCAGTTTGGTCCGGTGGGACATTTCCCCCTTTAAGGTTAGAATGAAGTCGCTGCCGAAATTCTCCACGGACAGGAACATGGTAAAGCCCCGGTAACTGCCGATCTCTGTCAGCTCCGGGGTCTTGACCTCCTTGCAGGCCCCCAAAAGGGCCGCACCCGCGTTGTCCTTGTCCGTCAGGGTGTCGCCCCGGACCACCATCCCGGCGAAGCCCTTTTCCACTTCTACCGCCTTGCCGTCCTCACCGCCCCTGGTGACGATGGGATGGGGATG
>OHJP01001047.1_pt1 | contig 12566 bp, 10 predicted proteins | sample 1568591 | NCBI WGS metagenome assembly OHJP01 (sample SAMEA3879567, study PRJEB24766) | human gut metagenome | biome: human-associated habitat; feature: feces | place: USA | collected 1985/1987
GACGATGGAGAAGAATGCGTGTGCGTGCAAAGCATTTCCTACTCCCTGCTGTGCAGGTGGTTTCGAGCCGCTGTCCTGCCCTTGGATGAGCCTTTGGCGGCTGCAGTTTGGATGGCTTCGGTGACCTGCGGGTGTGCATGCCCTAAAAGTAAAGGACCGTAAGAAAGTACATAATCGATATATTCGTTGCCGTCGATGTCGATGAGTTTGCTGCTGCTGCCTTTGGCAATGACAGGCGGAACACCGCCAACACTGCGGAAGGAACGAACGGGGCTGTTGACGCCGCCGGGAATGTATTGTTTGGCTTCGGCAAAAGCTGCCTGAGATTTGCTGTGATCCATATGCGGCCTCCTTATTTGCCCAGCAGCCACTTGGCTACGTCGAGAGCATGATAGGTGATGATCATTTTGGCGCCGGCACGTTTAAAACCGAGCATCGTTTCCATAACGATACGCTGTTCATCGATCCAGCCTTTTGCTGCTGCTGCTTTGACCATAGCGTATTCACCGCTAACATTATAAACGCATAAAGGGCGGTTAAATGTTTCTTTGACACGGCTTATGATATCCATAAAAGCCAAAGCGGGTTTTACCATAACGATATCTGCGCCTTCCTCGATATCAAGAGCCACTTCACGCAGAGCTTCGTCACTGTTGCCGGGATCCATCTGATAGCCTTTGCGGTCGCCTGCAGAGGGAGTAGAATCGGCTGCAGCGCGGAAAGGGCCATAATAGGCTGAAGCGTATTTAGCTGAATAAGCCATCAGGGAAACATTGCTGAAACCTGCTTCGTCTAAGGCTTCACGCATAACTTTGACATAACCGTCCATCATATTGGATGGCGCAATGATATCAGCGCCAGCTTGAGCGTGGGAAACTGCGATTTTAGCTAAAAGCGGCAGCGTTTCATCATTGTTGACAGTACAGCCGTTTTCCAGAACGCCGCAATGGCCATGTTCTGTATATTCACACAGGCAGGCATCGGTGACGACTACCAGTTCGGGATAAGTGTTTTTGATCAGGCGGCAGGCCTGCTGTACAGGTTCTTCTGCATCCCAGGCGCTGCTGCCGACAGCATTTTTATAAGAGGGGATACCAAACAGTATAACGGCAGGAATTCCAAGTTCGCTGATTTCCTGTAAAACTTCCGGCAAACGGTCTAAGGACCAATGGTAATTGCCCGGCAGCGATTCAATTTCATTTTTTACACCGGTGCCCGGGACGACGAATAACGGATAAATGAGGTCTTTAACGGAAAGTTCAGTCTCGCGGATCATGCTGCGCAGGTTTTCTGTAGCGCGCAGGCGGCGGGGACGGTAAATAGGAAAGCCCATACTGATCACTCCTTATAATATCTTTGAATAGCGTCTGTCAAACCTGCAATAGTAAATGTTTCAGCTATGATGTCAGGTTCAAGATTATTTTGGCGGCAGGTTTCGGCGGTAACAGGGCCAATAGCCGCTGCTGGAATATTATTGATAAGTTCTCTTTGATCGCCTAAGGATGCCAAAAGATTAGTAACAGTTGAGGAACTGGTAAAAGTAACAAGATCAACTTCTCCGTTTTGCAGAGCAGTCAGCAATTCTTCTTTGTTATCCAGAGCGGTAACAGTTTCATAGGCAGTTACAACATCAACGCTGGCTCCTAAAGCACGCAGGCTTTCCGGTAATACTTCACGGGCTACTTTAGCGCGTGCCAGCAGGATTTTATCACCAACTTGCACTTCTGCTGACAGAGTTTCGGCCAGTTCTTCAGCCTTGAAGGCTGGGGGCACTAAATCGGCGGAGATTCCATAGTTTTTTAAAGCTTTCGCCGTTTCACTGCCGATAGCGGCTATTTTGATGTCAGACAGGGAACGGGAATCTAATCCGGCATTATCAAGGCGATTGAAGAAAGCGGTAACGCCGTTAGCACTGGTCAGGATCAGCCATTTGTAGGTTTTGATGTTTTCGATTGCTTTATCCAGCGGTGTATAATCTTCCGGGGGGATGATTTTGATTGCCGGCGCCTCGATTACACGAGCACCAGCGGCTTCCAGCTGTCTGGTCAAAGCACTGGCCTGCGCGCGGGCTCTGGTTACTACGATTGTTTTGCCAAAGAGAGGTTTGTTATCGAACCACTGCAGCTGCTCGCGCAGTTTGACAACATTGCCGACGATAAAAATGGCCGGCGGTTTCAGATTTGCCGCGGCAACGTCGGCAGCAGCAGTACCGACAGTAGTGATCAGAGTGCGCTGTTCCGGTTTGGTGCCCCAGCGAATGACTGCTGCCGGAGTATCGGCGCTGCGCCCGTTGGCGATGAGATTTTTTGTAATATTAGTAAGATTTTCGACACCCATCAGGAAAACTAAAGTATCAACAGCGGTAGCAAGACCGCTCCAGTTAATAGTTGATTCGCCTTTTGTAGGGTCTTCGTGGCCGGTAATGACTGCAAAGGAAGTGGCTACGTGACGATGGGTGACAGGAATGCCTGCGTATTCAGCAACTGCGATGGCAGAAGTTACGCCGGGAACGAATTCAAATGGCAGTCCGGCTTCTAAAAGTTCAATAGCTTCTTCACCGCCGCGTCCGAAAACAAAAGGATCACCGCCTTTGAGGCGGGCAACAGTCTTACCTTCGGCTGCCAGCTTTACCAGCAGTTTATTGATATCTGGCTGACGCATTGTATGGTTGGCAGAAGCTTTGCCGACATAAACCATTTCTGCGTCGTCTTTAGCATAAGCTAAAATTCTCGGATCTGCCAAACGGTCGTAAACGACAGCGTCGGCTGTTTGCAAGCATTCCATGGCTTTGATTGAAAGCAGACCGGGATCACCGGGGCCTGCACCGATCAAGTAAACTTTTCCCTGTTTTGTCATTAATTTCTCTCCTTACATGATCTCGGCGAGGATTGCACGGCCGCCCTGATCTAACATTTTATTGCCAAGTTCTTTTCCAAGTTCTGCAGCGTTTACAGCCTGGCCTATGATCGTATCGCGTAAAACAGTGCTTCCGTCCAGAGATGCGATGATTGCTTCAATAGATACAGCATCTCCTTCAGTGACAGCATGTACACCAATAGGGACCTGGCAGCCGCCCTCAATGAGCCCTAAAAAAGCACGTTCGGCATCAGTAGCCTGTTTGGTAGGCTGGTCATTTAAAAAATTAAGCATAGCTCTTACTTCTGTATTATCGGTGCGGCATTCGATTGCCAAAGCGCCTTGTCCAACTGCGGGTAAGCAGAAATTATGGGGGATTATTTCTCTGATCCGATCGGTATATCCGAGACGAGTCAATCCTGCCGCAGCAAGGATTATAGCATCCATTTGGCCGTCGTCAAGCTTCCGCAGACGCGTATCGACGTTGCCTCGTAAATCTACGATTTTCAGATCTGGGCGTGCTGACAAAAGCTGGGCTTTGCGGCGCAGACTGGAAGTACCCAGAACTGCTCCCTGCGGCAGTGTTTCGATAGAAGCATATTTATTGCTGACAAAAGCGTCGCCGGCATTAGCCCGCTTGGTAACCGCTGTCAGGCACAGGCCTTCCGGCAGAACAGTAGGCATATCTTTCAGACTGTGGACGGCAAGATCAATTTCACCTTCTAGAAGAGCAGTTTCCAGTTCCTTGGTAAAAAGTCCCTTGCCGCCGATTTTGGCCAGCGGTACATCAAGGATACGGTCTCCCTTGGTAATGATTTTTTTTAAAGTTACAGTACATTCCGGATATTGCCTGCGCAGAAGGTCGGCAATATGATTGCTTTGCCACAGAGCCAGCAGGCTCTGTCTAGTCCCAATAATCAAATTTGTTTTCATCACCTATATAGTCCTCTCCCGAATCGTTGAGTAAAAATAACTCGCAGATCATATCTCTGTAACGTTCTTCATCTGCCGTTCCGGCAGCACTGTTCATAGCTGTCATTGGTTCGCGCAGGAATTTGTGTTCCAGGCGCTGAGTCATGATATCGATGATACGGCGTTCTTTATCAGTAAGATTTGGCAGTTTGGCAAATGCCCGTTTTAAAACCTTCTGCCGCAGAAAATTCATTTTTTCATGCAGCTGAACCATTACAGGCCGCATCGTCAGATAGCGCAGCCGTTCTTTCAGTGCCGTTATTTCTTCGTCAATAATTGCTTCAGCCACCTTGGCTTCAGAAGATCGGAAATTCTTATTCATATCGACAACGCCTTCCAGATCGTCGATATTATACAGGGTAACGCCTTCTATATCTCCAACCAGAGGATCAACGTCACGGGGAACGGCAATATCAACTAAAATAAGCGGTTTGCCGCTGCGTTTAGGAATAATATCGCGTACACCCTGTTCTGTTATCACATAGTGAGGCGCTCCTGTAGAAGTGATAATGATATCAGAGGTTATCGCCTGATGCATAAATTCGTTATACGGGATCGCAGTACCGTTAAATTTTTCTGCCAGTTCCTGAGCGTGAGACAGATTACGGTTACTGACAAAGATAGTTTTAGCGCCTTTATCAATCAAATGGCGGGCGGTCAGTTCACTCATTCTGCCGGCACCCAATACTAAAATATTGGCTTTAGTCAGATCGCCGACAACGTCGATAGCCAGATCTACCGCGGCGGAAGAAACAGAAACAGAACTGTAGGCGATCTTTGTTTCTGTACGTACACGCTTGCCGACGGCGATAGCACGATTAAATAAGGTGTTGAACAAAGTGTCTGTCATACCGCAGCTGCGGGACAGATGATATGCATTTTTAATCTGGCTCAGGATCTGGCCTTCCCCGATGATGAGTGAGTCAAGGCTGGAAGCGACTTTAAACAGATGACGGACGCAATTAATGCCGGTCAGATTATAGAAATAGTCGGGTTTATATTGTTCGCCTGCCAGATGGCGCAGCAAAGTACGGATAAAATGTAATCCGGCAGCAGGATCTTCCAGCACCATATAAAGTTCAGTACGGTTGCAGGTTGAAAGTAAAACTGCTTCGTTGAGGTTGTCGTTATTGCGCAGCCGGCGCAGCACACGAACCGTTCTATCCTGTGAAAAATTGAAACGTTCACGGATCTCAACGGGGGCTGTTTTGTGATTCAAGCCTAAAACGATTAGCTGCATCAGTAATGATCTCCTTTGCTTGGTCAAGCTTACCTGCATGAAGCAGGCCGATGACGGATTGGTTTAAAGTCTGGCGCCAGAAAGCAGTACGCTTTTCAGGTGTAGTAGCTATTGTTTTCAGTTCTCGTCGAAGCTGTTGTAAGAATTCGTTGAATTCGGCAAAATCAGAGCCATAATATGCCCTAAGGTCCTGTGACAGTACCCGCGTCAAAGCGGGCATACCTCCGGTAGACAGAGTAAATGTCAAAGCCCCGTTTTTTACGGTTGAAGGCACACTGAAGTTACCTAATGACGGTTCTGTAACAACATTACAGAGACAGGGTGCAGCAGCAGCGATTTTTCTGTTGATATGAAAATCGTCGGTTGCTGCAATCGTTACAAAAGCATCAATGAGATCGTTGTCTGCATAAGCGCGCAGTTCCAGCTGCAGCAGTCCGGTCTTTGCTAAAGTCAACAGCTGCGGATCAGCCGCAGGTGCGATTACAGTCAGGTCCGCACCTGCTTCGATCAATGGCAGCGCTTTACGGACGGCTACTTTACCACCGCCGATAATGACACATTTTTTATTTTTTAAGTCCAGCATGGCCGGATAAGAAAAAGAATTCTGCTGCATGTTTACCTGCTTATAAAAATAGATTTTACGTAAGGATAAATGTTGAAAAATACAACAACTATAATATCATAAATTAGGATTTATTTCCAGTTAAAAGAGTGTTGCAGAGCAGGAAATCAGAGCTGTTGCTTGCTATATTAAAATTAGAAAAAGGATTTGCTGTTTGAGCGGCGAATACTTACAGATAAACATCAGCCTATGATAGGAGGAATGACTTATGAACTGTGCTTTTTGCCCTCATCACAAATGTTATACCAGCGGTCAGAACTGTACTCGTCTGACTCATGAAGAAATCAGCGAGTATTATACCGACGAAGATAAAAAAATGATGCGAGCGTCGTCTGCGACAGAGAGCCGCAATTATTTGAAAATGACACGGTTGGAAGAAAGCGTATTTTTCGCTAAAGAGATGGGTGTAAAAAAAGTCGGGATAGCCTTTTGCATCGGTTTAGCCAATGAAGCTCATTTTTGTGCCCAGTATTTTAAGAATGAAGGGCTGGATGTTCAATCGGTATGCTGCAAAGTCTGTTCCGTCGATAAAGATCTGCTGGAACTGGAAAAAATCAAACCCGGACAGCGTGAAGCTATGTGCAATCCTAAAGTGCAGGCCCGCCTGCTGAATGAAGGCGGTACAGAATTGAATTTTATCGTAGGGCTTTGCGTAGGTCACGATATGCTTTTTACCATGGAATCCAAAGTGCCGGTTTCCAGTATAATTACTAAGGACAGGGTTTTAGCAAATAATCCTGCTGGGGCGGTTTATTCACGTTACTGGCGCCGTAAGCTGGGAATTTTGGAAGAAGGCACTGTATAAGAAAATATTTTTTTATGAAAGTCTGTCGCTTATGCGGCAGACTTTTTTACTGTAAAGCAGCAAACGGAAGGGAAATTCCCTTCCGTTTGCTTGAGAAACTTATGTAGGAGGATGATAATGTTACCCAAGTAGCTGCAGAAGGTTATTGTTTTATGATTGTACCTTCTTTTATGATAATTTTCATATTGTTAACTGCAACAGCGCGTATGTTTTCTAAAGGATTGCCATCTAGGACAAGGATATCAGCAAACTTATCGACTTCTAAAGTACCGGTTATTTTATCGACCTTCAGCATTTCAGCACCTACTTTTGTTGCTGCCACGATAGTATCCATTTCTGAAATGCCGGCTTTTTCTACGAAAGAATACATTTCGCCGATAGCAGTGGTCCCGTAAGGTGTAAGGCTGGAACAGAAGCTATCAGAGCCAATGGTTAACCCTATGCCTTTGGATTTTGCTTTACGCAGATTGGCGTAAACACGGTTCAGTTCTTTTTCTGCAACAGTTGCTCCGGAATACTGATCGTGTACCTCTGGGATGTATGGCGGCGCGTATGTTTTGAACCATTCGTTAAGGAATTGGATTGTTGGGCAGAAGTAAATCCCTTTTTCAGCCATGATATCAAGACATTCATCATTTAAGGTCTGTCCATGGATAATCAGATGAACTCCGGCTTTTGCAGAATCAAGGGCGCCACCGTAACCTTCGGCGTGAGACCAGACTGGGATACCGACCATATTGCATTCGTCAACGACAGCCTGGATTTCTTCAAAGGTATAATGCTGGTCTAATTTTTGATCCCAGCGCCAAATGCCGCCGCCGGTAGACCATATTTTGATAGCGTCAGGATTTTCACGCAGTCTTTTGCGGACAGCTTTACGCAGTTCCCAGGGGCCGTCTACACGTTCAGCCCATGGATGAGATTGTTCATTATACCAAATAGGAAGTTTATGAGAATCTCCGTGGCCGCAGGTACGGCAGAAGCCTAATCCTGTACCGACGACACGTGGTCCCTGCATAACACCTTTTTCTACCATATTTCGGATTGCAAGGCCTGAATAAGAGATTTCTCCGACTGTAGTCAAACCATTTTCCAAACATTCGTGGGCCTGTTGTACAGCTACTACCGTTTTTTGAACGCGATCTTCTAAAACCCACTCGGTATCGTCATCTGTCAAGTTGCCGGAAAAGTGCAAGTGCGTATCAATAAGTCCTGGCATGATAGTTTTGCCATTAATATCGATCTGTTCATATTCAGGAGAGATTTGCTTGGCAGGTCCGGCATAGGTTATTTTTTTGCCTTCGACCAAGACTAATGAGTTTACAAGTGGTTCTCTACCGGTGCCATCAATGAGATAACCTCCAACTAAAGCGATTTTTTTCATGATAAATACCCCCTTGATTATTTTTTGTGAATATGGTTTTTAATTAAAGTTATTTATGAATCTGTGTGTCATCTATGGATATCGGAATTGTTGTAGATCCAGAGGTTTTATTTCGGTGCAAAGTTTTTATAATCAGGCCTATAGCCAGCCATCCCAAAACGATACTCCATTCTACGGCATTTAGTGTAGCGGGGCTTCCAGGAACTATCATCAGAAGTACGATCAGTGATCCTGCAAGACAGGCCAGTGAGATGCCAAATTTTCCGCCTGGTACTTTATAAGGTCTGGGAAGATCAGGTTCTGTAAGGCGCATTTTGTAACAGGAGAAACTGACCATAGTACAGGCGAAAATAAAAGCCAGAGCTGAGACATTAGTCAGTGGTACTAACATCTTTTTTCCTAGAAATGGGCCGATAACAGTTAAAACGGCTAAGAGAATATTAGCTGTTTTGGGAGTTCCTGAAACAGGGTCTACTTCAGCAAAAGATCTGGGCAGTTGGCCTTTACGTCCCATAGCAAGCATAATACGGCTTGTAGCACCATAAAAAGAATTCATGGGACCCATAGGCCCGATTGTGGCAATGCAGAGCATTGCGATATACAAAAAAATATTTATTGTTTTCAAACAAGCTAAAGCAGGAACAGAACTTTTTACAAAATCAGTCCAGGGTATGATACTGCCAAAGGAATAGATGCAGACCATATAAAATCCGCCGGAGGCTAGCAGTGCTAGACTGATAACACGCCCAAATTTGTTCCAGTCGAGACCTTCAGCGGCTTCTTCTGCCTGTTGAGGAATAGTGTCGAAACCTGCGTAAAAGAATGGTGTCATAACAAGAACCGAGATAATACCGGCAAACATAGTTGAAGCTGAAGTTGATGAAGCCGCACCTTCAACACTGGCAAAAATTGGTTGGATGTTCTCAGGGCCGCCTTTAACAAGTGAGATACCCATAGCAAGAATCATTCCACAGAGCAGGGCTTTAGTAAGAAATGCCTGTAGGCTTGCCGCTGCGGAAGCACCACGAAAATTTTGGATGATTACATAAACAGCAAAACTCAGAGCAATAACAGTGGGAAGCAGGTAGACATCAGCGCCCATAATTGAATAGAGCTTAATTGAACGGAGGATTGGAAATAAATCTCCGAACATATCTGAAACGAGCGTTGAAATAGCAATTGCTTCCCATGGACAGAGGATTGCATTGCCTAAAGCCAAGAACCAGCCGGTAATATAGGACATGGTATTTCCATAAGTACGGTCTACATATTCAACGATGCCGCCGGAAATAGGGATTGCTGCAGTAAGTTCTCCGAATACAGCTCCGATAGGCAGTAGAAATACAGCTCCAATAATAAAGGCGATCATAGCTGCTACAGGACCTCCGCCAATGATCATCCAGTCGCCTACCATCAAAACCCAGCCGGTTCCGATAATAGCTCCGAAACCGATTGTAAAAAAATTCCAGAGTGACAGTGTTTTTTGCATACTGCCTTTTTGGTTTGATGCTGACATGTAAAAGCCCTCCTTTGAGTGAAGATAATGAGAAACATGAAACGATGTCTAAATATTCGAATAATTTAGAGAAGGGTAGTAACTTTGTACAGCTTTACTATAGCTTAAAGTAAATCGTGTTACGACAAAAATTTCATAATTGATATATTCGATGTAATATCAGGTACGGGTTAAATTTTATAGCAGCAAAATCGGCACTTCCAGTGTCATAATCGTAGCGATTAGTTCAAGATACAGATGTTATAATAAAAATATAATTACCAGTTAGGAACGGAGGTGAGAAGATGTTTTATATTGCTTTGTGCGATGATGAATGGCAGGCTGTAGAAATATTGACCGGTTATTTATCAGAGATCAAAAGATCGGGATTACAGCTGGAAAGTGTGCCTTTTTTGAACGGACGGGAACTGGTACACCAGTATGAACGGGGGCGTAAATTTGATATCATCATATTGGACATGCTGATGAAGCCATTAAATGGTATTGAAACAGCAAGGCTGATCAGGAAATATGACAGCGAAGTGCCGATTTTAATCGTAACGGGAACTGTTGAATATGCGATGGATGGTTATCAGGTAAATGCCTATCGTTATATTTTGAAGCCAGTAGATAAAGCTTATTTTTTACAGGAAGTACGGACTATTTTGACATCAATAGCCAGGTTACAGAATAAATATTTCAGTTTTACCAATGAAAAAGGATTGTTTAAAATAAAAACTACTGATATTTATTATTTCGAATCTAATATGCGCACTTTATCGGTTTGCCATCTGGGGGGAAAAACAACTTTTACGGGGAAAATCAGTGAAGTGGAGGAGTCACTGAGTGAACAGAGTTTTTTCAGGATTCATAAAAGTTATGTTGTTAATCTAAAACATATACGTAATATTTTTAAAGATACTGTTACTTTAGAAAATGGAGAGGAATTGCCGCTTAGCAGGCATCGCAGCAAAGAATTGCGGCAGCAGTTCCTATCCTATATGAAGGAAAATATTTGATATGGATATTATGCTGAAATGGATCGCTTATGTGATTTTATCTGCGGCTGAGACGTGGATCGGATATCGTCTTTTCAATACTTATTTGACTCGTAATTCAGTAAGACAGAGGTATTATTGGCTGGGGGTGATATTTTATTTTACTTTCCAGATGTTTTCTTATGTAAATGAAAGTCCCATGTTTTCGACGGCTGCTTATTATTTTTTCTTTGCTACAATTATTGCTGTTGTTTTCTTTTCTGATTCTTTACAGAATAAGATTACGATTGCCTTACTGTTTGTTATTATGAATTATGCATGTAAAACGGCTATGACAGGTATTGCCTTGGCCTGGGGTGAACAGACTTTGCCGCGGGAGCTGATTAATTATCGCATTGTTATGGATCCCTGGTCGCAGATGATGGCATGTATACTGTTTGTTTTGAGTTTATGGGGTACGATTTGTATTCGCGAGTTGAGGCTGAATAAGCAAAATTTACTTTATGCTGTAATTTCATATCTGTTTCCACTGACTGTGATGATTTCAGTAATCATTATTTCCCATAAAAATATTGGGTTTGGATCTGCCGCGGGGATACAGGTCTTTTATATTTATACTTCAGTACTTTTGTTTTCTGCATCAATCAGTCTTTTCTACCTTCTGGAAAAAAATATTCTTTTGGATATGTCCGGAGAAAAGTCATCGGTAATGGAAGAATTGCTGTCACTGCAGCGCCGTCATTATGAACGATTGGATATATCACAGCGTGAATTACAGAGTCTGCGGCATGATATCAAAAATCATATTAGCTGTCTATATGCGCTTTTGGACAGTGGTCATGCTAAAGAAGCTAAGGAATATATTAAGGAACTTTATACCTGTAATAAAGGCTTGCAGGGCATTATTTACAGTGGGAATATAGTTATTGATTCCATTCTCAGTAATGGTTTGGCTAATTTGGAAAACCGTGGTATAAATTTAAAATGCAGTATAATTATACCGCCTTCGTTAAATATCGCTGACGTGGATCTATGTATTCTTTTTGGAAATTTGATTGATAATGCCGTGGAGGCATGTGAAAGAATCGTAGAACCGGGCAGGAAAAAATTTATTGTTCTTAACGTCAATATCAAAAAAGATTATCTGTTCATTGATATCGCTAATTCGTTTACTGGTGAAGTGAAAAAACAGAATAATATTTACAGAACAGTGAAGATTGATGAGCGTTATTGTGGTATAGGCCTGTTTAATATCAGAAAGATTGTTGAAAAATATAATGGTGAATTTTCAGTCAGCCATTCTGATAATGTTTTTAGTGTTTCGGTTATGTTGTCATTACTCTGGGGGAAAAAATAAGGACTGCCGTTTTAACGGCAGTCCTTATTTTTTTTATAAAGATGCAGGCTTTTAACTAGCAGCCCCAAAGCAGTCCATCCTGTCAGCACCAGGTATTCAGTTTTACTCAGCGAAGCAGAGGTGCCGGGTAGCAGCATGGCAGCAATAATGAGAAAACTGACGCAGCATGCAGCACTGATACCCGCTTTGCCGCCAGGGACTTTGTAGGGGCGGTATAGATTTGCTTCGCTGCTGCGCATTTTATAACAGGCCAGACCGACCATCATACAGGAGAACATGAAGGTCAGGGCAGCAACATTTGTCAGAGGCAGCAGCATATTGCTTCCCAGGAAAGGGGCGAGAACGATACTTGTGCTGAGCAGAATATGTGTAGATTTGGCAATAGCCTGAGAGTGGTCGGAGGGGCTGAAGGCTGCAGGCAGTTGTTTTTTTCGGGCCATAGCCAGTAAAATCCTGGAGGATGAGGCATAAAAGGAGTTCATAGGACCCAACGCTCCCAAAACAGTTATGCAGAGCATGAGAAAGTATAAATTAAAATTGATGTGCTTAAGACAGGCAAGAGCTGCCAAAGGCTGTTTGACAAAACTTGTCCAGGGGATAAGACTGCTGAAAGCTGCTATGCAGATAATGTAAAAGGTAGCTGCAGATAAAAGTGCAAGGCTGATAATTCTGCCGAATTTGTGCCAGTCTAAGCCCTGAGCAGCTTCTTCTGCCTGCTGCGGGATAGTGTCAAACCCGGTATAGAAAAAAGGCGTTACTGTAAGCAGGGCAAAAATACCGGTCCAGAGAGAGGTGGCCTGAGTATGTGCTGTCGACTCATTGACCGGTATTTTTGCC
>OHJP01001050.1_pt1 | contig 12556 bp, 6 predicted proteins | sample 1568591 | NCBI WGS metagenome assembly OHJP01 (sample SAMEA3879567, study PRJEB24766) | human gut metagenome | biome: human-associated habitat; feature: feces | place: USA | collected 1985/1987
CGCTCTTCCGATCTTCGCTTTTCCACCGTTTCGGCTTTCGTGCGTACATCCAGTTTCGCGGGTTCGAGGTCGTTCAGCGCACGGTAGTCGCCCAGGCGGTTCGAACGCCAGTAGAAATTCTCCGAGAGCAGGTTCCCAGCATCGTCGGTCAGCCGCAGGCGGATGAAATGCACGGGCGAAAGTTCTTCGGCCGGGGTTTCCGGGCCGTAAAGCTCCATTTCGAAGAGCACCAGCTGCCAGTCGTCGTGGGGCGCCGTGCCCTGCAACTTGACATAGCGCGCCGTCACGGGGTCGATCCGGATCTGGTCGATGGGCGTGCTGGGCTTGCCGCTGGTGTAGACCGTCCGCCACGTTGAGGCGTCGTCCGACGCGAGTATCTCGTATGCTTTGGCCGCTTCGCTCTCCCACGTCAGGACGATGTCCGAAAACTCGGTGGGCGCGCCCAGGTCTACCATGACCCACTGCTCACCCGGGCCGCCCGAACGCCACGAGGAGCCCGTATTGCCGTCGGTGACGGACTTGGCGGCATGCGAATCGTCATTCTCCGACGACGAGGCGACGGTTTTCTTACCCCGTGCGAGGTTGCGGTCTTCGGGGAACGGCAGCGTCATCACCTTGACAGCCGTATTGGGCAGCGACGACAGGGCGGCCCGCTGCGCGTAGCGCTTCACCTCGCTGCCGTCCATATTGTAGACCGCCGCCGTGGCACGCAGGCCGTTGTAGGCCTCGCCGCTGGCGTTGACCACCTTGACCGTGTTGTCGGCGTAACTCCACTGGATATGCAGCGGCTCGCAGGCCTTGCGCACGCCCCAGTAAGCGCCGTTCAAGTCGTAATAGTAATCGTAGGTCTGCCATACGAACGACGGGTAGGCCGACTGGCTCATCCAGGTCAGGATGCCCGAAGCGTCGTTCCACAGGTGGTGCTGCCACCCCTCGTACATCGCCTTGTTGACCTCGATGTTGAGCAGCTGCGCCTTGCGGCAGAAATCCTCCGTGCCCGCGGCCTTGCCGTAATTGTACTCCACGGCCGCGAAATAACGGGTCGGACGCGCATTGCCCGCCGAGTTGCCGAAGAAATGCTTGTCCAGCATCTCGGGCGAAGCCGGCCACCGCTCGGGCTCGGGCATGAACTTCTTATAGCTCTCGTAGTTGGTGAACACGGCCGAACCGATCTCCGTGCGGAAGCCCCAGCCGTCGAGCTTGTGGTCTCCGTAGCCCAGCGGGTGGGCCGTGAAGTACCAGATCGGATGGGCATTCACCCAGGGGCCGCTGCCCGAGAATCCGTACTCGCGCGAAATGGGCTGGTACCAGCGGTCGCCGCCGTCGAAGGCCTTGACATCCTCGCGCAGCCACTCGTTGAGCGGCGCCAGGGGCACGCCCTCGTTGTCGCCGCACCAGACGGCGATCGAAGGATGGTTGCGCAGCCGCTTGATTTTCTCCACGGCGTTGCGGTTGAAGGCGAACACGTCGTCCGGCAGGTTGGGATGCGAATTGAGCCAGAAATCGTCGAAGACCATGATGCCGTAGCGGTCGCACGCCTCGTAGAACTCGTCGTCGGTTGTCGAACCGATCCAGTTGCGGATCATGTTGTAGTTCATCTCGCGGTGCAGGCGGATTTTGAGGTCGTACTCGGCGCCCCGGCAGCGGAGCATATACTCGCTCATGCCCCAGTTACCGCCCTTGCAGTAGATGCGCTCGCCGTTGACCGAGAGCTGGAACACGCCCTTCACGAAATCGTAGGAATACTCCCGGATGCCGAATGTCACCGTCCGCCGGTCGGAAACCTCGCCGTCGACCTCGCACGTCAGCTCGCACGTATAGAGGTTTTGGTCGCCATACCCGTTGGGCCACCACAGGGCCGGGTCGTCGACGGTCAGCTGCGGGAACTCGCGGGGGTCGACGCCCACGGTGCGCTGCTGGCCCGCCCCTATTTTAAATCTCTTCTCGAAGGTAATGTCGCCCGGGCGGATGACGCCCCTCACGACCCCGGTTTTCTCCTGCTGCGAGTGGTTCTTCAGTTCGGTGGTCAGCGAAATGACGCCCTGCTCGCGCGAAGGCACCCTGGTACGCACCCACGGGTCGACGAGCGACACGTCGCCCGACGTGGTGAAATACACGTCGTCGGTGATGCCGCCCTCCCCCGTTGCCAGCGCGCCGATCTCAACGCCTTCCTCACTCGGCTGAATCCAGCGCGGGACGCTCACCACGTAGCCGTTTTGCACGCACAGCAGTCCCAGCGGATGCGCCGGCGCGACCTCGTGCTCGCCCGCGACCGAAGATGTGCTCAGCGAGCGCGGCGTCGACGTGTCGCCGCCACGGGTCGCATGAGCGCGGCGGCTCGCCCGACTTGGAACTAAGGCGGGCGTGAGAGCAAACGGCATAGGGAACGAATCTTGCGGATGTACTCCTCGACGTCAGGCAGGTAAGCCCCACGAAGTCACCGGGGAGGCCCAAGCGGCCCGGCACCACTTCCAGATTCTGACCAGGGCGAGTCGTTCGCCGGTGGCTGAAGGCTCGCTCCCACCCAAAAGGGGAGATTCGCGTTGTTCCCCAATCGCTCTCGCATCTTTCATTTTGCTCGAGGTGGGCTATAAAAACTTTCCTGGTGAAAGGCGGCGATTGGTTTCCTTTCTTTCTAGAGGAGCGCGCCTGTAATCTGTTTTCATCCTAAATCAAGTTAAGATCGGACCTTCCAGAGGCAAGTCGACTCAAACTGCGAGGCTCCATGTTGGAATAAAGAGCGCTGTCGAAGTGCCAACAACACAAAGCTTGCCAGTCTCAAATAGAACCTTTTGGGAGTCCGATTGGGCCGCACACCGAATCCCCGCTGGTGGTTTTTTATAGCTGCGCAACAATAAACAAGGTTAGTGCCAGTCCAGCATGAAATTGAGGAACGTATGCATTTTTTCTCAGTAAGTGATCGTCGTTACTGCTTCGATGAGGTCACTCGCAATTGCTTTCAGGTTGACCAAGCATCAGAAGATGCGCTTCGCATATTTGAAGCATCGGGAAGAACGGTCAACTCGAAGTTGCTAACAAAGTCACTTGCTGCGAAAGGCTACGACCAAACGACCATAGCAGAACTTGAAGACGACATTGATGAGTATCAACGATTGTCTGAGCGGACTTTCTTAACAAAAGACACGCCTCGAAAACTTAGATCCATCGAACTCCACGTTTCACATGCATGCAACCTTGGTTGTAGTTACTGTTTTGCCGGTAAAGGAGATTATGGAACGTCTCCTCTGCTGATGACAGACGAGATAGCCTTCAAGGCGGTCGACTACCTCGTCGCAAGTTCATCGGAAAACGAAACGCTTGCGATCGTCTTTTTTGGTGGGGAACCCATGATTAACGAGCCGCTGATATGGAAAACGGTCGACTATTCAAAAAGAATATACCCCAATAGAAACTTTACCTATTCTATTACGACCAACGGAACGCTTTTGAATGACACTGCTGTGAATTCTTTCAAGGAGCACGGGTTTTCTGTTCTGATTAGTCTCGATGGTACAGGATGCAAGCACGATGCATCGCGCCCGTACAAGACGGGAGGCGGCTCTTTCTCCGATATCGACAAAAACGTTCGTCGTTTTTCCGAGTCGTTCCCCTTCGGCGCAAGAGCGACCTTAACAAATAATAACTGTAACCTTGTTGAAGACTATCTTCAGTTTAAAGAGATGGGCTTCAGAAGGATTTACTTCTCGCCCGTGAGCTCATTCGATGAGAATATCAAACTCGACGAACACTCATTAAACAAAATCAGGGCGGGCCTAATAGATTTGGCGGATCAATATCTCAAACAGATTGATCAAGGGGAAAAGCCCTTGTTTAGAACATTGAAAACTGCAGTTGATTTGATTATGAGCAACAGGATTGCCTTTGTCGGATGCGGGGCTGGCAGGCGTTTTATTTCCGTGACTCCCGAAGGGGACGTATACCCCTGTCACAGGTTTGTCGGGATGATGCGATTCAAAATGGGCAACATCGTCACCGGAATTGACGAAACTAGGTATATTGAAAACTGGAGTCAGGGTGTCGAAAAAAGAATTGACTGTACGGACTGTTGGGCTCGGTCTTTCTGTGGTGGGGGCTGTAGCTGGGAGGCTGCAGACGAGCACGGCTACTTGCCCAAGAGTCTACACCCTGCATCATGTGAATATAGAAAAATGTGCTACGAGATGGCTTTTGACCTTATTTCCCGCCACTCATCTTCGCAGGAGAAAAATCAACGAGAAGCTACTGTATCGGAATAAGCGGTTCAGCGCATTGCTGTCACCATTGTGGAGGTGTTCGTTCTTCTGATTACCGTCTGCGAAGCTTATTGCTACGTTCGCCGAAACCATTCTAGAAATATGGTGAACTAGACATCTTGGTTTGTTATACACAATATTGAGGTTTTTCTGCACTCAAAGGGAGGTAGTCGTGAAGCATATTCATCCGATTAATCCAGGAAGTGGCGACGAGGCAGGCGTGAAGCCGATGTCTTTTGACTGCCTCTTGGGCATTACTGACATCTGTACTGTTTATGATAAAGCAGATGGCTGTGGTGCATACGATTACTGCGACTATGACATGGATGGCGGCAGCATCTGCGTTGTAGATCACTGTGGCATTGATCAAACGTAGTCTCTAATTGGATTAAGGTGAGGAGCTGTTATGAAGCATATCCATCCTGTTGGTTCAAATGAACATCCTCCCGTTGAGCCTTGTTGTCTTGGAGTTGATATATGCAATTTTTACGACATCGCCGAGTGCCCTGTTGCGGATTGGTGCTATGTCGATAAAGAATCAAGCTGTGTTTTGCCAGCAGATTGGTGCGATCCAGTTGACGAGTAGTTTTGTGGCTAGGAACTATTTGGTCCAATTCAGAATAAGATGGGAACAAATACCAAAATCTCGTGTCTGGGAGGAGTTATGCCATTATTGCAAGGTCTCGTTGGATTAGCCTTTATATTTGCGTTATATCTGGCACCTTTTTTAATTCTATTCTTCATTATCCGACTCTTTCTTCGGAGAAAATAGGAGTGTCACGCAAACATTAGCGTAGCTTTCTTCCAATATGAGCCGAGCATTGGCAAGTGGAATAAGAAGCCCGACCGTTCGCCACATGAAAGTGATCGGACGGGCTTCTCTATTTAACCCGGGCCGCCACCCATAGCGGCTTTCCAAGCGTATTCTCAGTGCAAAGCAATCGTCAGTTTAATCCTATGCGCTGATACCGCATTTCATTTGTTCGGCTCGAATTCTACGGCCTGGCAACCCTCGCACTCTCCGGCAAATGGATTGAACGCGAAGGCAGAGATGATGTGTGCGCGGACATCGAGGCTGCTGTAGGCAACATACTGGGACATGGACCCCCGCTGCGCGTGGTATGCGGCCCGGCATATTCATTGCCGTCCAACCCCGTGTAGTTGCAGCAAAGGGTGGAACCTCAATGCTCAGCTCATGTTGTCCGTGGGACACGAGAATCGTAAGTACACTTTGGTGCGATTCTCACGCTGATACTGAGCCACCTGGAATAAGATACGTCGCGACAACACTTCGCTTCACCTCTGTCTCGACAAGATGACGTAGACTAAAGTTTCCTTTAGTAAGAGAACGAGAACTATATCTGAAAGCGTTGCGATGGCGTGAAGGCACCGAGTCCGAACCGCCTGAATGCTACGTGCATCTGCATCGCCTTTTTGTTATCTCTGCCAGTTGGGTAGCACTACACTTGTCATCATTTACCCTGGTACATGCTGCCTAAATCCACTACCCCTTCTACCGCGCCGACCATCTCGTCATCGTGAGAGACAACGATGATCAGCTGGCTTTGCTTGTTGCGCTTAACATAGGCCGCAAGCTCGGCGCGGCTTACAGCGTCTAACCCAGTCGTGGGCTCGTCGAGTACCAAAACTGACGACTTGCGTGAAATCGCCGACCATAAGTACACTCGGCGCAGCTCACCGCCCGAAAGCGCGGAGCAACGTTTCCCGAGCAACTCCTTCACGCTGTTTTCCAGCGAAAGTAGGCCATCTACACCCCGGTGATAGGAAGAAAAGGGCGTGTCGAAATACTCTAACAGCTCTTTCACCGTTTCGTCCGGCGCGAAGCACGACTGTGGGCAGCACGATATCTCTCTCGCACGTATGTAATCCAAGTCGCATTCTTCGATTGGCACGCCGTTGTATTTTACTTTGCCTTTCGATGAGTATAGCCCGAGCATCAAGTAAAGAAGTGACGTCTTGCCTCTTCCGTTTTCCCCAACTATGCAATATGTACCAGGACCGGAAAACTTGAAAGAAAACCCGCCGAGGACCTCTCGGACAGATCCGTCTGGAAGGGCAACCGAGAATTCCAAATCAGATACCGAAATGTCATTTATTTCATCGAGTTTAGCTAAATCGGTCCGATTCCACCCCGATCTCTCCTTTTCTCTCGTCGCGATAGCCGTCCTATCCCATGATGCTTTGGCATCTTGATAGGATTTGAACAATGACATCATACTTTTCAAAGTCTTAAAGAGAACCGCGAAGTATGTACCGATGATAGTGTACTCGCCTATTGACATAGTTCCGTTAATGATTCGTACTCCGGAAACAACAAGTATCACCGCTTGAAACAACGCTGCGAAAAGACCATCGAGCGATGTCAGAGAATATGATAGCTTTCCGGAGCGCAAAACTTTGGGAAAATAGCTCTTAAACCCAGCGTCGAGCGCTTGTTCGCTCTTGCCGTACGAAGATGTCAGTTGAATGTTGAGAATCTGATTAAGCTGCGATGCAATTGCGGCGTAAAAGGCGCTGTCCGCCTCTTTCTTCTCATACGTGACCCTATACAAAAGTTTCCTCAACCCAGTAATTACACAGAAATACACGATGAGGAGAATGATGGAAAACACCGCGAGAGTTGAATCAATTGACCATATGATAAGCAATACGATGGGAATGGCTACAATGGACAGCGGCGCACTGATAAAATTCGCCAAAACGAAGGATGAGACCACGCTGGAGTCGGAAATAATCCGTTGCGTTGTATAGGCTGGATCGATGGTCCGACTCACCAAGTAATCGTCTCTTTCAAAACGCAAGACGGCCTCCCTGAGAAGATCAAAGGAAAGTCTCGTGGTTATGCGAATGGAAAGTGTTCCTGCAAAATAAGTAAAGAGGGTGGAGAAAACTCCTATTGACGCAACCAGGAGCGCGAAGAGTACGGCGTCTCTTTCGCTGCGGTTACCGAGAAGAAAATCTAAGAATTTCCCGTTCACGTATGGCATGGCATAGGAGAGAGCGGTTCCAATCACCGTGATAGCAATGAAGACGAAAGCCCCTTTTGCTCTGATGAACCTCGAGAGAACGCATCGAATCAAGGAAGGCCCCAATCTACCCGCCACAAAACATCAATCACTGATACCTTACACCTCAACACAACAGGAGCGAAGATTTGCCAATGAGACTGCTTTAAGATTGCCTTGGGCCAATACGATCTCAAGCTCTTCCTACAAGAGAGTCGGAATCGGACATCTCCTCCGACGAACCTGGCAATCGGGCGGTTGAAATATCTTTTTCAACCGCCCGATTGCCACAATAGATTTGAGCATCCGCCCACAAACGTCCGCGTTTTATACCCATCAAATCCTTTGCCTTTTGTCGTCTAGACTAGAAAAATCGCTCGAAATAACGCAACCGGCCTGCTCGCTTGAAGAAACCTAAGCCCGTAACGTAGATGTGCAAACTTCCGAAACGCCTTGCGCGGCATAGTGCGTATAAACTTCGTCAACCGCCTCAGAAATATCTGAGTATCGCGCCGGGTCAAAAGCATACGATGTCGCAGCTATACCCTGCACCCATTCGGAACGCGGATTAATTGAATAGCCACACAGCATCATCATACATGCATCTAGACCTGATTTCCCAAGTATCCGACGTATTGATGAGAGCATCGCGGGTCGCCCCTGCACCATCGTCGTCACCCCTATTAGCAGTATTTACCGTTTTTCTCTAAATGCGTATCGCCACCCTTAAGAATACGAAGTGTTTTATCCAGACCCGATTGTCCTCCATCTCAAACGAAGGGATAAGGAATCTCATCCGGAATCGGCAGTAACGGAGGATTCACAACGACAAGCGAAAAACATGAGTCATCTCTCAGAGGGGAGTAAAGGCTCCCCTCAAGCACCCTAGTTTCGTCATCCAAAGAGTTGATGGCAGTGTTTTTCTTACAAAGGTCGACAACAAAAGGGTTGATTTCTACAGATGTTACATCCATGCCACAGTTGGTAAGTATCAGGCCCTGTATTCTGGGGCCAGAACACAAATCGAGAGCCTTCCGTGCGCTCTGCGGTGTAAGGCGCCAATCTCAGCAAATCTGTCCCACAATACTGCGCTGAAGAACAAGACGGAACCCCTGAGCCAAACTCCCCTATACCTTATTAAGGCTAAGACAGGCAAGTTCACGCACCCGGCATATTCCAGAATAACATCCTATTGTTTTAGATGCTCTACAAGCATGAACAGCCGCGAATCGGAAAGATCTTCTAGTTTCGCCCCGACTGACCGCCAAGGGCCAAAATGGCCCCTCCATCCCCGGGCGACTGGCTCTGGCGCGCCGAGGAGTGTCCCCAAGTGCCGGCAGAAAAGAAACGTCCCTATCTGCCGGCTAGAGAGCACCGAAGAGGATGGCGTAGGTAGTGGATTCGCCGAGCTTGAGCTCGTCGCCGGGATTGAGTTGGGCGGAACGGCCGGGCTCGACCTGAATGCAGACGCGCGTGGCCCCGTTTACCACCACGGTTCCGTTGGTGGACGACAAGTCCTCGACGCGCCAGATATTTTGAGCATCGCACCAGATATGGGCATGGCGGGCCGAGACATCGTCGCCGACGTCGGTAATATCGCCCTCACCAGTGGCCAGCGCGCCAATCTCAACACCCTGCTCACTCGGCTGAATCCAGCGCGGGGCGCTCACGACAAAACTGTTTTGCACGCGCAGCAAGCCCAAGGGGTGCGCCGGGGCGGGTTCGCGTTCGCCCGCAGTCAGCGACATGCCAAGCGAACGCGGCGTGGATGTGCCTCCGCCACAGGTCGCGTGTGCGTAGTCGATGGCATAGTTCACCGAGGACCGCACATCCGCCGAACAACCGACGGCGACAAACAGCACCAGCACGGCCTCGGCGCGCTCGGCGGGCATGAGTTCCGCCGCCTGGGACAGGCGATCGAGCGCGTTGCGATAGAGATTCGTGTCCTGGTGGCACTCTTCGAGCGCGCGTACCATCGGTTCACCTGCAGGACCGCACACCATATTGATCACAGCCGTGGAGTCCATGGGATTGCGCTGGCGCAGGGCCAGTTGCGACATAATACGCGCAGCCGAGGTACCGTATTCGGCAAAGTAGCGCTGCTGAAGCGTGCCGACCGGCGCGCGAACGATAAAGCGGGAAACCCAAGAGCGATCGGCGGCTCGGCTCTGCGGGCTGCGGCCGTCGGCGAGCGGACGGGACGAAAGCACCAAGCCGCACAGCTCGATATGGCTCAGATGCGCTGCGCGCTTAAAGATGTCAAACATGGCCCCGCATGGGGTGAGCTCAACTTGAGATGCCATGACCTAGGCCTCCTTGGTCGTAGAAATAGAATCGGACGATACTTCGACAGGTCCGCCAAAAGTACGGACAGCTGCGGCTCCACCGGCAAGCGGAGTCGCCATCTGGGCTTTTGTGCGTCGCGGTGCCGAAACGGGAAGTTCAAAGGCAAAGCCCATCGCAAGCAAAAACCACGTAAGCGTATAGGTTGCAACCAGAGCGGCAACAAGGCCGCCCATCACGGCGCGTTGGGAAAATACGCTACATGCAGCCACAACCAGCACCAGAACCTCGCAGGCAGAAAGCGCAAGCACACCCTGCAGGAAGCCCGAGCGCCGATCGCGCGCAAGTGCCCCCGCGGCAACGCCGGCTATGCCTGGCAGCGCCAACGCCAGTGCGGCAATAATACCCGGTAGCGACCCAGACCACACGAGCGATCCCAAAGTCGCCGTCACGCGAGCGCCCGACGCCAGCAGCGCGGCCGAGACCACGACCACAGTCCAAACCACGCCACAGACGACCGACGCGCCGACCATCAGCGCGCGACGAACCGCGCGACCGGACGCATCCATGGGGCACGGCGTGAGCGGCTCGCCGCGGAGCGAACGACCGACATTTTGCGCATAGTGGTCACAAAACGCCGAGAGCGCTGCCTCGACCGCCGCCGGCTCGGGACGATCTTTTTGATGGCTGGACAGGCAGGCCATCACCACGTCGAACAGCTGGGCATCGACAAACGCCAGCGCGTCGCGCAGCTCTTCGGAATCCGGCTCAAGCCCTAGCTGCTGGGCCTGCTCGGCCGCGGCGAGCGCCACATCGGGCTCACGACGAAGCAGCTGAGTCAAATCACAACCGGGCGCATGGGCACCAATGGGATAGTCGGGCCGCGTGTCCATCTTGAGACGGTAGGGGCTCGCGATGTCGCGCGTCTTTTTGCGCGAACCCGAGGTGCCCGAAGTGCTCGGCGCGGCTTCGTATGGCGCGACGCCGGCAATGAGCTCGTAAACCGTGCTTGCCGCGGCATAGACGCCGATCGCCGGCGACATACGCAAAGCGCGCAGGTCGGGAATATCGTCGGTGAGCATCTCGGGCGGGGCATAGGCAACCGTCGCGCGACGCAGCGTGGCATAACGCTCCGTAAACGACGCCTTGCCGCCGGTACCGGCCACGGCCGACGCAGGCTCAAGCGCCAGCGACGAGCCAAAGTCGATCAGGCACAGGTCAAAGGTGCCCTCGGCAAGCTGTCGGTCAAGCGGCAGGCGCGCCGTACGCACCATAATATTAGCGGGCGAGATATCGCGATGGACAAAGCCCTCGCCCACCAGGCTCATACGGCAGAGCAGATCGAACAGGTCGCGACCCAGACGCGCCGCCACAAGCGGCGATAGGCGTCCGGCATCGTCCACGGCGAGTCGCGAGCGCAAGCGGGCGAGCGTCTCGCCCTCGACCCATTCCATGACAATTGCAGGCACACCGTCAACCTCGCCCCAGCCATAGAGGCGGGGAAAGCCCTTAAGGCCCGAAAGGGCGCGATGGCATTCATATTCCTCGCGAAATGCCGCTTTGAACTTGGCGACCAGCGACTCATGGGCGGCATCGTCGTCAAACTCATCGCGCGTCGGCAAGATGAGCTGTTTGAGTGCTACGTCCTCGCCTTGGGCGTTGACAGCACGCGTCACGCGGCCGATACCGCCACGGCGCATGGTGGCATCGTCGGCAAACAGTATCGTAAAACGACGCAGATAGGCAGGCAGTTCGTCCTGACCGAGCGCAATGGCCGGCTCAAACCCGTCGACACGCGCCAGGCGCAGGCCGACCATGGGATCGCGACCGAGCGATTGTGGTGTGGTGGATGCAAGATCGGTCATCATAGGGCAAGCGCCGCCACGTTATTGTTGAAGTTACCGAGCGCGACGTCATCATCGCCGTAATGGCCGACCCATTGACATAGGTTGGTGTAACAGCCCCACAGATTGGCATACTGCTGATACCACTTAGATTTGGTCGAGAACCTTTGTCGACCGAACTCGGCACGGATAACAAACATGTCATTCGCCAGGGTGTCGCACGGTCCGGTATCGCCCGTGGCGTTATAGATCGAAACCACGCTATTGGCGCGGGCGACATAGCCATCGAGCATGTTGTATTTGGTCACGAGCCAGCTGTGAATACTCTCCTCCTCGGCAGCCGAGAGGCCACCCGAGCCCGCGTCCCCGCCGGTACCGCCGTCCGTCGAGCCATCACCCGAAGATCCACCGCCAGAGGCGGAGCCCGAACCGGAACCGCCGCCCGACGAATCGGAGCTGGAGCCAGACGAACCCGAACCGCCGGGCTTGCCTGTCTGTTGGGCGTCCTGCCCCTTCTGCTGCTCGGCCTTATTTATGACGGATGCCACACTGTTGTTGGAAAGCTTCGTGATGATCTTGGTGTTGGTGAGCACGATGGTCTTGCCGTTTGCCAGCGTAACCTCGTTGTCCGATGTTTCGGGACTGTCCGCATCGTCGCCACCGAACACAACGTGCGAGACCACACTCGCCCACGTATATCCGGCTGTCGTTCCCAAGTCGCTTTTGGCCTTGCGCCCAATATGCAGCTCACGCGCAGCATGCGCCTGCACCATGGACGGCACCGTCATGCCATAAGCCGAAACACCGGCTATGACCAGCGCCAGCGAGCAGGAAAGCAGCACGCATGCCCGTGGCGCCAGGCCCAGCCGGCGTCGTATGCGCACCGCGGCGCCGCGCTTTGTCTGAGTGCCACCGGGCCGCATGCGTTCTCCTCCAACAAAAACACGCCGCTCGGGAGCGGCGCATTCATTCGAATCCATATTTGAGTGTATCAGCGAACCCAAAAGGTTGCGCAACGAATGAGCAAATTAAGGATGCGAGCGGAAGCATCCATGCGATAAGCGGATACGAAGCATCTTTGTTGCACAACAAACTCACAGTCGCACGGGGAAATTATGACTACCCCGTGCGACTGTGAGGAAAACATACG
>OHJP01001053.1_pt1 | contig 12543 bp, 13 predicted proteins | sample 1568591 | NCBI WGS metagenome assembly OHJP01 (sample SAMEA3879567, study PRJEB24766) | human gut metagenome | biome: human-associated habitat; feature: feces | place: USA | collected 1985/1987
CACTTATCTTACACAGGGAAAGAGAATTGATGGTACGATGTATTCTTGCACTTCTCTTGGTGTAAAAATCGGTGGAGGTATTGGAACTGCTGTTGTCGGTTGGATGCTTGAATTCAGCGGTTATGTTGGAACGAATGCAACACAGCCACAGTCTGCACTTAATATGATGCAGTTTATGTATCTGTGGCTTCCATTGATCTTTGATGTGTTGATCATGTTTGTGCTTTCAAGAATGAATGTAGAAGGTGCAAATAAGAAACTGAAAGCAGAAAAAGGAATTACTGCAGACGAAGTAACAGATGCATCAGACATGGATTAGAATTTGACAGGAAAAAGCGTTGTTTTATCGGTGTTCGATAGACAATGCTTTTTCCATATTACAAAACAATATAGGGGTGGTATTTTGAAAATAGAAGAAGCAATCAAATTATTGAATGTAAATTCTTTTGATAACAAATTAACAGAATTGTACGTTGATTCGAATCGAATCCCACAGGAAAAAGAACGGTATTTGAAAGCAATCGACAGCTACAGGGCATATTTTGGTGAAGGCGAGATAGAAATATTCAGTGCACCGGGCAGAAGTGAGATAGGCGGAAACCATACGGATCACCAGCATGGGGAAGTGCTGGCGGCGTCCATTAACAATGATGCAATCGCAGTTGTAAAAAAACTGGAAGAACCATTCGTGAAAGTGATGTCGGATGGTTACAGTAACCTGATTACGATTCGGCTAGATGACCTAGAGAAAAAGATTGAAGAAGAAGGAAGCACGAATGCTCTGATTCGTGGTGTGCTTGCCAAGATGAAAATGAATGGTCATCTGATCGGAGGATTTCTCAGGCATATGTGACCAGTGAAGTGCTGATTGGTGCAGGTCTTTCCTCCTCAGCTGCTTTTGAAACACTGATCGGGACGATTCTATCCTATATGTACAATGATGGTGAAGTTACTCCGATTGAAATTGCTAAGATTGGTCAGTATGCAGAAAATATATATTTCGGGAAACCATGCGGCTTAATGGACCAGATAGCGTGTTCAGTAGGAAGTCTGGTGCATATTGACTTTGCGGATCCGGAAAATCCGATTGTGGAACAGGTTGACTTTGATATGAACGCTTATGGGTATAGCTTATGTATTACAGACACAAAAGGGTCACATGCAGACCTGACGCCGGATTATGCGGCAATACCACAGGAAATGAAACAGGCTGCTAAGTGCTTTGGAAAAGAGTTCCTTGGCGAAGTGCCAAAAGAAGAGATTTTGAACCATATTACTTTGATACGTGAGCTGGCAGGAGATCGTGCAGCACTTCGGGCATTGCATTTTGTATGTGAAAATGAACGTGTCAAAAAGGAAGTAGATGCATTAAGAAAGGATAATTTTCCAAAATTCCTGGCGAATGTGAAAGAATCCGGAGATTCTTCTCTTAAATATCTTCAGAACGTCTATACTTGCCATGATGTACAACATCAGAACGTGTCTATTGCATTGGCACTGAGTGATGTGATATTCGGAGAAAAAGGTGTATGTAGAGTTCATGGAGGAGGATTTGCAGGAACCATACAGGCATTTGTTCCAAATTATTTAGTTCCGGATTACCAGAAGGAGATGGATACAATCTTTGGAAAAGGTTCCTGTGAAGTATTAAAGATCCGTAAGTATGGTGGCATAAAAGTATTATAATCACGAAAACAAAGAAAAGGAGAAATGATCTATGAGTAGCATTTTAGTATTAGGTGGAGCTGGTTACATTGGTTCTCATACTGTGTATGAGCTGATCGAGGCAGGGGAAAATGTAGTAGTAGTAGATAACCTGGAAACAGGATTTCGTAAGGCTGTGCACCCGGATGCAAAATTTTATCAGGGAGATATCCGGGACAGGGCATTTATTGATTCTGTATTTGAAAAAGAAGATATTGATGGAGTGATTCACTTTGCTGCCAATTCGCAGGTCGGTGAGAGTATGGTAAATCCGCTCAAATATTACAATAACAACCTGTGCGGAACAGAAGTATTGCTGGAAAGTATGGTTGCACATGGCATCAACAAGATTGTATTTTCATCAACAGCAGCCACATACGGAGAACCGGAACGGATTCCGATTCTTGAAACAGACCGCACGGTTCCAACAAACTGTTATGGAGAAACAAAACTTTCCATGGAAAAGATGTTTAAATGGACAGCGAATGCCCATGATTTACGTTTTGTATCCTTACGTTATTTTAATGCATGTGGAGCACATCCAAATGGAAAGATTGGGGAAGCTCACAATCCGGAAACACACCTAATTCCACTGATCTTACAGGTGCCGAATGGAAAAAGAGAGTATATTTCTATCTTTGGAAATGACTATGAGACAAAAGATGGCACATGCGTAAGGGATTACATCCATGTAAATGATCTTGCACAGGCTCATATCCTTGCCATGGAATATTTAAGGAAAGGGAATGAAAGTAATATTTTCAACTTGGGAAATGGCGTTGGATTTACAGTTAAAGAAGTGGTAGAAACAGCCAGAAAAGTAACTGGACATCCAATTCCGGCAAAAGAAGAACCTAGGAGAGCGGGAGATCCGTCAACGCTGATTGCATCCAGTGAAAAAGCAAAAGATATTCTTGGATGGAAACCAAAATTTGATGATCTGGAGACGATTATTACAACAGCATGGAATTGGCATAAAAATCATCCAAATGGTTATGAAGCATAGTAGGAGGGGAGAAAGATAAAATGATTGATCAGCTGATTTCAGAACTGGTAGCATATGGACTGCAAAACGGACTGATAGAGGATGCGGATAAAGTGTATGTGACAAATGGTTTATTGGAACTGTTTCAAAAACAGGATTATCAGGAGCCGAACGCATCTGTAGAGCCGAGAGATTTACACTTTATTTTAGAGGATATGCTTGCATTTGCACTGTCAGAGGGAATCTTAGAGGATGATACAGTGACGATGAAGGATCTTTTCGATACAAAAATCATGGGGATTCTGACACCGGCTCCGTCTGTGGTAAGAAAAGCTTTTGAAGAAAAATATCAGGTATCTCCAAAGACTGCAACCGACTTTTATTATCATTTCAGCCAGGCAACAAACTATATCCGCACAGACCGGATTATAAAGGATGAAAAGTGGACAACGGATACAGAATTTGGTCAGATGGATATCACGATTAACCTGTCAAAACCGGAAAAAGATCCACGGGATATTGCAAAAGCTGATGCAGCAAAGAAATCTGGATATCCGGCGTGTCTGCTCTGCAGGGAAAACGAAGGGTATGCAGGTCATTTTTCACATCCGGCAAGACAGAACCATAGGAGCATACCAATCACTCTATGTGGGGAGCAGTATTATTTACAGTATTCACCATATGTATATTACAATGAACATTGCATTATTTTTAATGAGAAGCATATTCCGATGGCGATTAACCGGATGACGTTTGATAAGCTGCTTGATTTTGTTAAACAGTTTCCTCATTATACGGCAGGTTCCAATGCGGATCTTCCGATTGTAGGAGGTTCTATTTTAAGTCATGATCATTTTCAGGGTGGCGGGTATGTGTTTGCCATGGCAAAAGCACCTTATGAACTGGAATTTGAATTAGAAGGATATCCAGATGTACACGCAGGAATTGTAAAGTGGCCGATGTCAGTGATCCGTCTGCAGGGGAGAACAACGGAGAGTATTGTAGAGGTTGCAGATCATATCCTTACAAAATGGCGTGTCTATTCAGATCCGGAAGCTGATATTTTCAGTGAGACAAATGGTATGCCACACAATACAATTACGCCGATTGCAAGAATGCGTGGAAATCTGTATGAACTGGATCTGGTTTTGCGTAATAATATCACAACCGCTGATTGTCCGCTCGGACTTTTTCATCCACATGCAGAGTACCATCATATTAAAAAAGAAAATATTGGATTGATCGAAGTTATGGGACGGGCTGTATTACCTGCCAGACTGAAAAAAGAAATGGCAGAATTGGAACAGGCAATTCTCAATCATGAGGACCTGAGACAGAATGAAACAATGGCTGCTCATGCTGACTGGGCAGAGGAATGGCTGTCAAAATACGAGATTACAGACAGCAACATTCATTCTATTGTACAGAAAGAAATTGGAATTGTATTTACGAAAGTTCTTGAGGATGCAGGAGTTTATAAGAGAACAGAGGAAGGGAAAGCTGCATTCAAAAGATTTGTTAAAAGTTTATAAAAAAGGACCACTTCATTTTTGTGAAATGGTCTTAAGAAAAAATGTTCAGTTTTCACAAAATAGTCCTTTTAGTATTTATACATGGTATGGATGCTCAAAATATTCAGCGTAGAATACTAAAAGGTTGTTCAGATATTTTTTAAGATTGCTCATTTGCGATTCCTCCTTTCCTTGTTTACAAGTTGATTATAGGATAGATGAAAAAGGATTGCTTGCCAAATCGAAAGAAGATATAGACAAATGTTGCAAAGGGGAGTATTTCATGCAGTTAAAATATGTTGACACAAAAGAGGAGATCATAGCGGTAAATAAAAAGTCAAAACATATTGAGCCACATCTTCATAATGCACTGGAAATTGTTTGCATAACGAGTGGGACATTAGAGCTTGGTGTCGGGCAGGAACTTTACCATATGAAAAAAGGAGATATAGGATTTGTATTTCCAGATATTATTCATCACTATCAGGTATTGACACCCGGTGTAAATAAAGCGACTTATCTGATTGCATCGCCATTTACGATTGGTAAATTTGCAGAGATTATGCAAACCATGGCACCTGAATATCCGGTTATAAAAGCTGAAAAGGTTGAACCGGAGGTGTACAGGGTTATCAATGCGATTTTGGAAACGAAACAGTCTGATATCATTGTTGCACAGGCGTATCTTCAAATTGTGTTAGCACGTTGCGTAGGGAAACTGAATCTGGTAGAAAAGAGTCATGTGGGGAGCAAAGATCTTATCTATCAGACGGTTTCCTATATATCAGCAAATTTCAAGAAAAAGTTATCATTGGAAGAAATGGCAAAAGATCTGGGTGTTAGTAAATATGTCTTATCCAGACTCTTTTCCAAAATCTTTCATAGAAATTTCAATCAGTATCTTAATGATGCAAGGTTGAACTATGCATGTCATCGCTTGGAAAATACGAGCGATTCTATTACAAATATTTGCCTGGACAGTGGATTTGAAAGTCAGAGGACATTTAACCGGGTATTTAAGGAAAGATATAAAATATCGCCGAGTGACTATCGGAGTACATGTCTGAAAGATATGTTGTCATAACATATAGATTAATAAATTCAATAAAAATCTGAAATATGTATCTCTGGGTGTTATTTATAATATGGGGCAGTGGTTAATTATTATGTCATGAATGGGGAAGAAACAAACGGAGGACTGCTTCAGAAAAAGAAGTAGACGAACTGTAAATAAAGAAGTTGTCTGATGTAAGGCGTTAACGACTTCTTCAGCAGTTTTCCACGGTTGGGCATTGGGTATCTGCCTCATTGTAAATACAACTATAAAACTAATATTATTGATGAAATTATTGTTAAACTACAACCAGAACATATTATTACTACAAATTATGATCATTTACTGGAAAATGTAAATGATCCTAGAGTTTCTAAATATGCAGTAATAACGAAAGATGATGACATTTTGTCAAAAAAAGGACGAAATTATATTATCAAAATGCATGGAGATATTGATGATATAGAGAATATAGTATTAAAAGAGGATGATTATTTAAATTATTCTCAAAATCATATTATCATAGAGACATTTATAAAATCCCTTTCAAATAAAAAGTGTTATGAATTAGCAATTTAGGTTGTGCAAATGAAGAAGATATTAAATTTTTGGAAGAATATACATATATGAGCGCTTATTTAGAATTTATATTCAAACCAGAATCCTTTGATTATAAAAAAATAAAGATATCAGATATTATGTGGTGTAACTTCATTAATAATAATAATTACAGAAAAAGGATACTAGAACATAAAAGTGAATTTTGGAATAAAGATGAGGAGAAAAGAATTACACTGGGATTTGGTTCTTCATTTGAAAATCGGGTAGCCTATAAATACTTATTTGATTAAAGGGGGTGTTGTTTAGGATTATCAACTAACGAACCAGACATATAAAAAATATCAGAACGAACATTCGAATTCCCACAATGTTATTATTGACATTTGTATCAATTCGTATTAGAATGAAATATATAAGGAAGGGAGGAGATTGAAATGCCGAGAAAACCGTCATTGGATGGAAAGGATTCGAGTTTAAGAATTCGTATGACTGCAGAAGATAAAGAACGGTTAGTTTCATATGCTGAAAGACATTATCAGACGATGAGCGGAGTCATTTGCCAGGCATTGGATCTTCTTTATGCGCAGGAGGAAGCAAAAAATCGCCCAAGTTGATTTGGAGTTTTTTTGGAGTTTATTTTTCCTTTAGCGGTACGGAAACTACGAAAAACAAACATAAGTTCGAATTAAAACTATCTATACAGGCGTCATAGGCAGCGTATAATGCCATCCGCCGAGGAGTTTGAATAGCTTGAGGTGAGCTGTAAAGCCCCATTTCATGGGGTTTTACGGCTTTTTTCTTTTTCCATTGCATTACGGATTGCATTATTTCTAATCAACTTCTCTGTGATAGATAGCTGTGTGCTGGTTGCTGGTATAATTTGCAACACTCTGTGACGCTGGTGTATAATGCAGAATACCAGTCAGCTTATTTGCTACTTCTAGGTTCGTGTTGGGGTACAGGTGTCCGTATGTTCCTAATGTCGTCTGGATTTTTTCGTGTCCTAAACGCTCCTTGATGAGTAGGGGATTTTCTCCCATGCTGATTAAAAGGGAAGCGTGCGAATGCCTTAACGCATGAATTTTAACACGGTGGACACCAGCCAGCTTTGCGAGTTTTTCTAAAGCTCTCGGTAATGTAGTTTTGCTGGTCGGTGTACCATTGTAGCTAAGAACAAGTTTACATTTTGGAAGAACTTTTTGCTGTACTTCTTTCCATGCTTTTAGTTCATTGATTGTATCACTGTCAATATAAAGCGTGCGGATACTTGCCTGTGTTTTGGGTTCAACAAACTTATAGTCGTTCATGGTCTTGTAGTACAGTGTTTTTGTGATACTTAACATACCTGTTTGAAAATCAATATCAGACCACTGTAATGCAGACGCTTCTCCGATACGCATCCCCGTCATAAATAATAACCAGAAAGACATAAACAAATAATGTTCGTAATAATCGCCCTTGTAGAGCAGGGAGATAACTTTCTGAAATTCTTCCAGCGTCCAGAAGTCAACTTTTGTTTTTTTACTTTTGATATTACCTATCATTCGTGAGGGATTTTTTTTCGCAAGACCTAAGACAATCGCTCGGTCAAATGCAATAGAAAGCATACCCTGTACGATACGGATATAGTTTGGACTAAATTCTTTAGCCATTTTCAACTGCCAGTTCTGTACGTTGATAGGCTCGATTTCATCAGTTGCCATTTTATAGAAGTATTTGAAGTGTTTTTGAATAGTAACACGTCGGTTGATATAGGTACTTTCTTTCACCTGTGTCTTGTACCAAGGAAGATATACTTCTTCAATGAACTGTTCAAAAGTGACGGTATTCTTTTTTTCTTCCAATTCTTTGGCAGAAGCTAAGAATAGTTTTGAATATTCCTCTTTTGCTTCTTTTTTTGTTTTAAATCCACTACGATATTTTTGTATCTGCTTTCCTGTAACTGGATTGTAACCTAAATTTGCTCTGAAATAATAAGTTCCGTTATTTGCTTTTTTTATAGGGTCTTTTGCCATGATTTTTCACTCCTTACATAGAAATGCAAGAAGTACAAATCAATCTTGTTTTTCAGAGAATTTAATTCCTAATAATTCTTCAACAGCTTCTCTAGGTACTCTGTCCAATTTTCGAGATTGGTAGTAAGTGTGTCCTTTTGAAATCATAAGTTTTTTGGCTTCTCTTATGATGTCTGCTGAAAAAGAAGTTCCATAACCTAGTGCTATTAAATCTTTTTTTGTAACAGTAATCATAAATCTCCTTTCCATAGCGGATAGTTGCTAAAGCGAAAAGGCTTCTACCTCTTTTCGCACTAACACTCGCCAGTGGGGGTGTGATTTGATACCCAATAGAGAAAACTTTTTTAAAAAGTTTTCTACACCAAAAAAGCACAAGGGCAATACTGATGTACTGATCTTGTGCTTTATAAATTATTCCTGTTGCATGATGTGAAAAACCACATTCAAGAGCGATTTGAGACGCAACATTTAGATGGATTTTTTTGAGAATATACCAAACGTCACAGGAGGACGAAGATATAATTTTTTCATGCGGCTTACCTCCTAAAGCCGCTGAAACAAAACAACCTAGTGTTTGTATGCACCGTTAGGGGTAAAAAAATAAAACGGCGGCTGTGTAACCGTCGTCTTATTCAAAATGCCGCAAAAAAGCGATACTGCCAACAACGGTTTTTTTCTTTACCGCAAAGCAGCATATAAATTTGTTATATAACTATAATGGGAACTGATGAACCTTGTAATACGTTTTTCAATACCTGTTACTTGTCCTTTAGGAACAGTAAAATGTATTGAGGTGATTTACTATGCGTAAAAGAGAAGATAAGTACGATTTCAGAGCCTTTGGACTTGCTATTAAAGCAGCAAGAATAAAACAAGGTCTGACCCGTGAACAAGTGGGAGCAATAATTGAAATCGACCCACGCTATCTAACCAATATTGAAAATAAAGGGCAGCACCCAAGTTTACAAGTGTTCTATGACCTTGTATCGTTACTCAATGTATCTGTTGATGAATTTTTCCTGCCTGCCAGTGGCTTGTCAAAAAGCACCAGACGCAGACAGTTGGATAAACAACTTGATACATTTGATGATAAAGATTTAATCATCATAGAGAGCGTCGCCGACGGTATCCTTAAATCTAAGAAAGTGGAGGAAGAATAAATCCTCCATTTTTTATTGCTTGCAGATCATACAATGTGTGGAGCAATCAATAAAAATAGCCGATAATCCGTAGGCTGATATAACCTACAAATTATCGGCTCTGCACCTTAGCGTCTGGCTCTTTGATAACTGTAATAACTCCATTTTTTATATTAACTAAACTTTCATTTTTGCATTTCGGACAGAACAATGGAAAATGTATTAGTTGTGTGTCTTTGCGGATTTTTATTCTTGTCTTATTATTGCAAATAGGACATAACACTGTTACAACGCATTTTATTTGATGCCATAATTTGCAGAATTCGGAAAATTAAAATATCCCATTTTTAGCCTTGTTATAACGGTAATAATTTTTTCTATTACTGTTATAACAAGGATTCCAGGGGTTCGGGGATGGAAGATCCCCGTATTATTTCTGCACTATTTATTTTTCTGAAAATGGCATATTATAATGTGCTGATCAACAAACACCCATAATTGGTTTTCTTTCAAGAAAACTCACCTCCCTTATTACAAATTATTTTAGAGGGATATAGGGTTTGTAACTAATATTAGACTTTAGTAAATCATACTATCTTTTTCATTTTCGTTTTTTATACCCTCTTATTGAAAAGCAATATGAAACACCCAGAATAAATAAACTAATTAAAATGGGTAATATATTTATGAAAATATCATGTTCCATTGCGAACGAAATAATGTTAGCTAATGAGCCAATAAATGAAGGAAGCATTACGAACAGCATTACAAGCACAAATGGAATTAAACAATAAATTTTTGCCTTTGAATATCCATATCTAAAATATAAAGGTAGTTGTATGGCTATTATCGCAGTAAATGTAAATAAAGAAAGGCTAAAACTTGTAATTATATCTAAACCATTCACACTTTCATGTTTTAAAATAATTGAAATTACTCCTACGAGTGTTGTAAATATATATGCCAATAAAAAAGTAGCGTATGTGTAAATATATCTTCCTGCTACAATATTTTGTGTAGTAAGAGATAATGAAGCATATAGTCTTTCTAATTCGTTTTTTTCCTGAACAACAAAAATATTTGTTGACATTAATGCAATAAACCAAGCAGCAGTAAAATTGAAAATAAAAATAGATGATGTACTCATAAAAGAAAATATAATAGTTACAGGAATTAGCGTAAAATACGAAATAATATTTGGCTTACAAGTAAAATAATCTAATCGAGCCATTTTCAAAGAATAATTCATTTTTTCCCCTCCTTGCTCATACAAATGATTATATCGTCTATTGTCGGAACATCTAAAATATATCCTTTATATTTATGTGCCAGCTTAGTTTCCACAAGTCCTTCAAAACCTATAGTTGTTGACCGAATACCTAGAATGTCTTTTTTTAACTCATTGGTTAATTTTGCTGGTTCTCCCTTAATAAGATAATATTTTTGCATAAGTCCGTCCATATCACCTGTATAAATGACACGCCCGTTTTCTAAATAAGTTATATAATCAGTAATACGCTCCAAGTCAGTAGTTATATGCGTCGAAAAAAGAACACTTTTTTCGCCATCTTGAATAAATTCTTGTAATATTTCTAAAAATTCATTTCTTGTTGCAGGGTCTAAGCCACTAGTAGGTTCGTCTAAAATAAGGAGCTTTGCATTATGAGAAAATGCACATGCAAGCATAAGTTTCATCTGCATGCCTCGAGATAACTCATTGATTTTTTTTGACAAAGGTAAGCCAAAGCGTTTTAGTATTAAACGGAATTTTTCATTATTCCATTCATGGTAAAAAACAGACAATGCTTGTTCAGTTTCTTTAATAGTCCATGTATCAACAAAAAAATTGCTATCAAAAACAACACCGATATTTTGCTTAATCTCTTTTTCATTTTCTTTATAGTCTTTTCCCAGTACCTCGATATTTCCATTTTCAATATCTAACATATTCAAAATGAGTTTAATTGTGGTGGTTTTTCCAGCACCATTTGAACCAATAAGCCCCATAATGTAGCCTTTTGGCAGGGAGAAAGATACATTATCCAATTCAAAATTAGCAAGGGATTTTTTAACATTCTCCAGTTTTAAATATACATTATTATTCATCTGATACCTCCAATAATAGTTTTAAAAGTTGTACTAATTCGTCATCTGTCATAGAAGCTCTCTGTGCAGATAGTATTGCGTTGTTTAAATTAGTTTCTACATCTTTAATCAGTTGTTCACGCAATAAATCAGAACCTCTCGGCATAACAAAAAATCCTTTACCCTGTCTGCTTGTAATAAAGCCTTCTTCTTCTAATTCGTTATAAGCTCTTGTCGTGGTTAATACACTTATTTTTAAATCTTTTGCTAATTGTCGTAAAGAGGGTAACATTTCATTTTCTGAAAGTTCCCCAGATAATATTTGAGTTTTTACTTGTTCTTTTATCTGTTCATAAATTGGTAAATCAGAACTATTTGATAATACGATATACAAAACATCACCCCTAACTGTATTGTTTAATACAAGTACAGTATATACAGAAGTAACAGGAATGTCAACCTAAATTATATTTAAGTAGTTTTCAATTAAATAAAGCCAATAATTAAGAAATCTCAAATTCCTAGTTATTGGCTTATTCAGAATTTAACCCACAATTTTCCAATTACCACCTGTTTTTTGGAGTTTCAAATCAAATTGTGAAATTTGTGCAGCCTTTGTTTTCTGGTCGAGATATTTTACAGATACGGATACTTTGACCGTATCACCGTCCATAGTAAACAAAGGATTGATAAGTTCGGAATAGAGATAATCCCCATAGTGGGCTGGTATCTATCAATTCTTGTGTGTTAGTTTATGGCATATGTAGCACAAAGCTCAAACTTGCTAGTTGTGTTGTCTGATTTATCATAAATTAGGTTTTATCCCTTTCTTCCTCTTGATTACCAACCACAGAAACGAAAAAGCCCTGTCAAGAGCTTGCCACCATTGGTGGTGCTTTGCACTCTTTACTGGGCTTTTTGTTTTCTGTATCTTCTTGCAAGAGGAAAAAGATTACTCGTCCTCATCATCAAAATGGTTATTCCTTAATACTTCCCGTAACAGTTCCATATCCTCTTTTGAGTTCGGATTTATCATTTTCACGACTTGATAAGGTGTCCTATATTTATGTCCCTCTATGCTTTCCCCAAACATATCCATACTGTATAAATCATCATAGCGGTCTAGTAATTTTTGAAACTTCAAATGCTGGATAAATTCTTTGATTGGGTAAAGGTCGGACGCTACAATGCTCTTTCCGTTGATGTAGTCGGCAATGTATTCCCGTAACTTTTCTAATTCATAGTCCAGCCATTCTTCCTCGCTGTCAAAGAAGTTATCATAGTGTCCGTGTTTCAGTTCTGCATTTAGACGTTCTTCTGTTCTTAAAAACTGACAGACTTCTTTTTCAGACTGATTGACATACTTCCATTCTCCCGATAATAATTCATTCGGCGTTACGTCCAGCACTTCCATTATCTTTTCCAGCGTTTCATAAGCAGGATAATTCAATCCTCTTTCAATCTTGGAAAGGCTCTGCATATTGATACC
>OHJP01001055.1_pt1 | contig 12513 bp, 8 predicted proteins | sample 1568591 | NCBI WGS metagenome assembly OHJP01 (sample SAMEA3879567, study PRJEB24766) | human gut metagenome | biome: human-associated habitat; feature: feces | place: USA | collected 1985/1987
ACCGCCCTGCTTCTGCTGCCGGTCTTCCTGCGCATTTTACAGAAAAAAAACTGGGGATTTTTCTCCCATCCCCTCCTTTTTACCGGATATTCCTACGGATTGTTCTGCTCCATGTCCTGTCCTCTGTTCTATACCATGAACTCCACAGGACCCGGCCGGGCCGTAGCCATTGTCTACTATGCGTTTCTGCTGATCAGTTTTGCAGTATTCTTCTACTGGCTCGGATTTATAGTCCGGAAGCTGCAAATGCGTCAGAATACTCCGGAGAAAATGGCGGTCCTCGGCAAGTTGAAAATTGCCCGTTATGTCGCCATGACGGTCCTGTTGGCCGTCATCCTTTTCACCGGAGTATGGCAGGAGACCTCCGCCGCAAAAGCGATCCGGATGCTGACAAACGGTGAAGCCGCTGCCTATGCTACAGAATACGAAGAACGTCTTCTTCTCCTGAATGACCCTGAGATTACGGATGTGGTGCTGACCCCCTTTACCCATCAGCCTGCCATGATCTATACCGGTGATCTCCCCGGAGACCCGGAGGATCCCACCAGCAAAAAGACCGCCCAATATTTTGGAAAAAATTCCATATACGTAGATTACAGCAATTAATTACAGTGATCAGCTGATGAGCACACCACCATCGAATAAAAGGCGATCAACAACCCACGGCGCATTACAAAAAGGACGCTTCCGGTTTTTCCGGAAACGTCCTTTTGTTATCTTTTACTATTCTTATTGTCCTTCGTACTTCTCACTCTGCATACGGATCAGTTCTGCATCGTCGAAGTAATTGATACGCATAGCGCTCTTTACCTCAGACAGGGTCTGTGCTGCCACTTCACGGGCCTCGTCACTGCCCTTCTTCAGGATCTCATATACTGCGGGAATATCCTTCTCCAGTTCTTTTCTACGGTTACGGATGGGCTCCAAGGTCTCCTGCATTACGTTGTTCAGGAACTTCTTCACCTTCACGTCACCCAGACCGCCTCTGGTATAATGCGCCTTTAACTCGTCCAGATTTGCGTAATCCGGCAGGTATCTCTCGAAGTGCTCCGGCTTGCAGAAAGCATCCAGGTAAGTGAATACCGTGTTGCCCTCCAGATGTCCGGGATCGCTGACCAACAGATGCTCGGGATCGGTGTACATGCTCATGATCTTGGTGCGTACATCGTCTGCGCTGTCTGCCAGATAGATGCAGTTGCCAAGGGATTTACTCATTTTCGCCTTGCCATCGATGCCGGGCAGTCGCTGACATGCCTCATTTTCAGGCAGCAGTGCCTTGGGCTCTACCAGTACCGGTGCATATACGGTGTTGAATTTGTGTACGATCTCTCTGGTCTGTTCGATCATGGGCAGCTGGTCACCACCTACGGGAACGGTGGTTGCCTTGAAAGCGGTAATATCGGAAGCCTGGCTGATGGGATAGGTAAAAAATCCCACAGGGATGCTGGCTTCGAAGTTACGCATCTGAATCTCACTCTTTACGGTCGGGTTTCTCTGTAATCTGGCTACGGTTACCAAATCCATGTAATAGAAGGTCAGCTCGCACAATTCGGAGATCTGAGACTGAATGAAGATCGTTGCCTTGCTGGGATCCAGTCCGCAGGACATGTAGTCCAGCGCCACTTCAATAATATTCTGGCGCACCTTCTCGGGATTCTCGATATTATCCGTCAGCGCCTGTGCGTCTGCGATCATGATAAAAGTCTTCTTATATTCGCCGGAATTCTGTAGCTCTACACGTCTTCTCAGGGAGCCTGCATAGTGTCCCACATGTAATCTTCCGGTGGGTCTGTCACCTGTCAAAATAATTTTGTCCATTTCGTCCTCTCAATCCGCCGTCTACACGGCCATACATCATTGTTTCTATCATACCATCTTTTTGCATAGAAGCAAATGATTTTTCTACAGAATTAACGCTTTGTGTGCAAGCCCCCTCGCATTCATTCTGCTGTTCTATGGCTGAACTATTGCAAGCAGCTTATCCAGAATTTTATGTGCCACCTGTTCCTTGCTCATCAGTTCCAGACTCTCCTCGGAATTCTTTGTGATCAGTGTCACAATATTGGTGTCCGTGCCAAAGCCCGCTCCTGCGCTCTTCAAACTGTTGGCACAGATCATGTCACAGTGCTTGCTCTCCAGCTTCTTCCGGGAATTCTCCAGCACATTTTCCGTCTCCATGGAAAATCCACACAAAATCTGTCCCGGTCTCTTGTTTTCCCCAAGGGCCTTCAAAATATCCTTCGTCCGCACCAGAGGGATCGACATGTCTCCGTCTTTTTTCTTAATCTTATTGTCTGCTGTCACTGCCGGGGTGTAGTCTGCCACGGCTGCTGCCTTGATGACAAAATCATAGTCCTGCGCTCTGGACACGATTGCATCGTACATCTCTGCTGCCGTCTGTACCGGCACCACATTTACAAACAAAGGCGGCTCCACATCCGTATGGGCTGCCACCACCGTCACTTCTGCGCCGCGGTGCATTGCAGCTCTCGCCAGGGCATAACCCATTTTTCCACTGGAGTGATTCGTGATAAAACGCACCGGGTCAATGGGTTCTCTGGTGGCACCTGCGGAGATCAGCACCTTTTTGCCCGCCAGATCCTTCTCGCAGGCGATCTCCTTCACCACGGCTTCGAACAGTACGGACTCCTCCGGCATTCTGCCGTCACCGATATCGCCGTTGGCCAGCATTCCCGTGGCCGGAGTGATGATCTCATAGCCGAAATGCTTTAATTTTTCGATATTATCCTGCACGATGGGGTTGTGATACATATTATGATTCATGGCAGGGGACACAATCTTCTTGCAGGGACATGCCATGACCGTAGTAGTCAACATATCATCTGCGATGCCGTTTGCAATCTTGCCGATCACATTGGCAGAAGCCGGTGCCACCAGAACCACATCCGCCCGCTTTGCCAGTGCCACATGTTCCACACTGTACTGGAAATTGCGGTCAAAGGTGTCCACCAGACATTTATGTCCCGTCAGACTTTCAAAAGTAATGGGGTTAATGAACTGCGTGGCATTCTGTGTCATCAGCACTTCCACATCACAGTGCTGTTTTAACAGCATCCGCGCTACATTGGCCATTTTATATGCAGCAATACTTCCCGAGATTGCCAGAACTACGGTCTTTCCCTTCAGCATAGTCGTCTCCTTTTGCCTGATTTATCAAAAATACTTCAAAACTGTACTCCTAAAATACCATAAGTGCATATTTTATGCAAATATCACTTTTCTTTTTGTCCGGGATATGATATAAACAGTAGGAGTGTCCCGAATCACCGGGGCAGCTTGTATTGTATCTCCCAGAGGGAGAATGGTAACAAGGAGGAAAATTTCATATGAACAAACAAAGTAAGACAATGCGACTCACGTTGATGGGATTGTTTGCTGCGGTACTTTTGCTGATGGCTTATACCCCGCTCGGGTACCTGAACATCGGCCCCCTGGCAATCACCTTCAATGTCATCCCCGTTGCACTGGCTGCAATCACTCTTGGCCCTGTAGGCGGAGCCGCCATGGGAGCAGTATTCGGATTGACCAGCTTTTTGCAATGCATCGGCGTGGGAGGCACCAGCGCCATGGGAGCAATGCTTTTTGGCATCAACCCTGTGTTGGCCTTCATCCAGCGTTTCATCCCCAGACTTCTGGACGGATTTCTGTTGGGATATGTCTTCCGTTACAGCCGCAAAGCCGTAGGAGACAGAATCGCCTGCATGATCACCGGATTTTGCAGCGCATTTTTCAACACCGCATTTTTCATGTCCCTTTTAGTACTGCTGTTCGGCAATACTTCCTATGTGCAGGGACTGATGGGTGGTAAAAATGCGATTTTATTCATCTGCTCTTTTGTAGGTGTGAATGCGGTCTTCGAGATGTGTGCATCCACGTTCCTGACCGGAGCGGTAGGGCTGGCACTGATCAAGGCAAAAGTCATTCCTGTATATCAGAAAGCAGGGTCTGCAGCATAACAGGAGTATACCCGTGGTACTGACAATCGACATCGGAAATACTACGATCGGCATCGGGGGATTTCAGGGAAATAAGCTGCTCTTTATTGAGAAGATATCGTCCCGTCGTCCCCTGTCTGATGCCGGATATATTGAAAAACTGAATATGATCTTGAACAAACACGGCCTGTCCGCCGAGGCCTTTGAGGGATCTATGATTTCCTCGGTTGTGCCTTCGGTGACAGCCGTTTTTTCCTCTGCTCTGGAAGCTTTTCTGGGGCAGAAGCCTCTGCTTCTTACCCATGAACTGGATCTTGGCTATGAGATCTGTACGGAATTTCCGGAAAAGGTGGGCTGCGACCGCCTGGCAGATATCGCCGGAGCCATTTCCCGCTATCCTCTGCCACTGATCACCATTGATCTGGGCACCGCCACGACATTTAACGTGTTGGATGAGAACCGTCGCTTTTTAGGTGGCCTGATCCTTCCCGGCGTTGGAACCGCCCACAGGGCACTTTTAGGCAGGACCGCCCAGCTCCCGAAAGGGGACATTCATATGCCCGCCCACACCATCGGTGCGAATACGCAGGAATGCATCACCGGGGGAATGCTCTTGGGCAACGCCTGTGCCATCGACGGACTGATCCGCCGTATCCAGACAGAGTTAGGGCAAAAAGCAACGGTCGTTGCCACCGGAGGGTACGCAACGACCGTCATTCCACATTGTGAAACGAAGATCCATATCGATCAGAATCTTCTTATGAAAGGTCTGAGATCCATCTACGAGAATAATACCTCTACTGGATCACCAGATTAGAGTAGCCCATCAGGCTCTCATCCACAGCATGTGCGGCTTCTCTGCCTTCACGGATCGCCCACACCACCAGGGACTGTCCTCTGTGCATATCACCGGTAACGAATACATTTTCCACACTGGTCTGGTATTTGCCGGGGGCAGTTTTTACGTTGGTGCGTTCATTTAATTCCACCCCGAAAGCATCGGTAATATATTTCTGACTTCCCAAAAATCCTGCTGCGATCAGTACGATCTCCGCATCCAGGATCTGCTCACTTCCGGCGATCTCCTGCATCTTCATGCGTCCGGTAGCCGGATCCTTTTCCCAGGACAGCTTCACGATCTTCACGGCTTTCAGGTTGCCGTTCTTATCCTTGATAAATTCCTTGACCGTAGATTCATAGATTCTCGGATCCTGTCCGTAGACTGCAATGGCTTCTTCCTGACCGTAATCGGTCTTGCAGACCTTCGGCCATTCGGGCCAGGGATTGTTCTCTGCTCTCTTGTCCGGAGCCTTGGGCATCATCTCGATCTGGGTCACAGACTTGGCACCGTGACGGATGGAAGTTCCCACACAGTCATTACCGGTATCACCACCGCCGATGATGACCACGTTCTTACCCTTGGTCTCCACATATTTTTTATCTTCAAAGTTCGAATCCAGCAGGCTCTTGGTATTGGCTTTCAGAAAATCCACCGCGAAATAGATTCCCCTGGCATCTCTGCCTGGCGCATTGATGTCTCTGGGATTGGAAGCACCACAGGCCAGTACGACACGGTCAAAATCATGTAACAGCTTGGATGCCTTGATGTCCTTACCGATATCCGTACCGGTGACAAAGGTGACGCCCTCTTTCTTCATGATGGCTATCTTACGGTCAATGATCTGTTTCTCCAGCTTCATGTTGGGGATGCCGTACATTAACAGTCCTCCCACACGGTCGGAGCGCTCAAATACTGTGACCTGATGTCCTCTCTGGTTCAGCAGATCCGCCGCTGCCAGTCCGGAAGGACCGCTGCCGATGACTGCCACCTTTTTGCCGGTACGCACCACAGGGGGCTTGGCTGCCGCATAACCCTCGCTGTAGGCGTTTTCAATAATTGCATATTCGTTCTCCTTGGTGGAGACCGGATCCCCGTTCAACCCGCAGGTACATGCCGCTTCACACAAGGCAGGGCATACTCTGGAAGTGAACTCGGGGAAATTGTTGGTCTTCTTCAGGCGGTTGTAAGCCTGCTGCCAGTTGCCGGTATATACCAGGTCGTTCCACTCCGGCACCAGATTGTGCAGGGGGCATCCGCTGGCCATACCGCAGATCATCATGCCCGACTGACAGAACGGCACACCGCATTCCATACATCTGGCACCCTGTAAACGCTGCTTTTCCTTCGGCAGATGCTCATGGAATTCATTAAAATGCTGTATTCTCTTCTTCGGATCCTCAGCCACGCTGACTTCCCTTTTATATTCCATAAATCCCGTTGGTTTTCCCATGACTCTCTCCATTCTGCAGACGCTTCGGCGTCGGAAGAATCGCGAACTAAATTTCATATTTAGTTCTGCGATAAACTAATTTGTGGCGCCCGCGGCACAAATTAGTCGTGTGAAAAGCAATCTATCAAGATTACTTTTCACACTGGCCTCCTACTTTCTGGTGTTGGCATAGAATGCTTCGATCTGTGCCTGCTCTGCGCTCAGTCCTTTTTCCTCCATCTGGACGATGGTCTTTAAGACTCTCTCATAATCATGAGGGATGATCTTCTTGAACTTGGGCAGATACTCTCCAAAGTTGTCCAGCACTTCCTTACCCTTGGCGGAATTGGTCAGTGCCACATGCTCCTGGATCATGGATTTCAGTTCCAGCACATCATATTTGGATGTGATCTCACTGGAAGATACCATTTCCTTATTCAGGCGTTTGTACAGATCGTTGCCTTCATCCAGTACATAAGCGATACCGCCGCTCATACCGGCTGCGAAATTTTTACCGGTCATACCGAGAACTACCACACGACCGCCGGTCATGTATTCACAGCCATGATCTCCTACACCCTCGACAACTGCGATGGCACCGGAGTTACGCACGCAGAAACGCTCGCCTGCCACACCGTTGATAAATGCCTTACCGGAGGTTGCACCGTACAGTGCCACGTTACCGATGATGATGTTTTCCTCCGCCTTGAACTTGCTGCCCTGGGGAGGATATACCACCAGCTTACCACCGGATAAGCCCTTGCCGAAGTAGTCGTTGCTGTCACCTACCAGTTCCAGGGTCAGACCCTTGGGAATGAAGGCTCCGAAGGACTGTCCACCGGCACCCTTGCACAGTACATGGTAGGTATCCTCTTCCACATCATCGCCCAGTTTTCTGGTGATCTCACTTCCGAGGATCGTACCGAAAGCACGGTCGGTGTTGCTGACGTCTACTTCGATGCTGCGCTTCTGTCCTGCGTCGATGGCTTTTCCTAACTGCTTTAACAGCACCTTCTCATCCAGTGTCTTCTCTAACTGGAAGTCATAGACCTGCCTGGGATCAAAGGTCACCTTCTGCTTGCTGCCCTCGTAAGGATTGCTTAAGATCTGGGTCAGATCCACTTCCTCCTGACGATCGGTCAGATGCTCTTTTCTCTTCAGCAGATCGGTTCTGCCCACCAGTTCATCTACAGTACGCACACCCAGTGCTGCCATATATTCCCGCAGCTCCTGTGCGATAAATTTCATAAAGTTTTCCACATATTCCGGCTTACCGCGGAAGTTTTTCCGCAACTCCGGGTTCTGGGTAGCCACGCCTACCGGGCAGGTATCCAGATTACATACTCTCATCATGACACAGCCCATGGTCACAAGGGGTGCGGTGGCAAAACCGAACTCCTCGGCACCTAAAATGGCTGCGATGGCTACGTCTCTGCCGCTCATCAGCTTACCGTCGGTCTCGATGCGGACTTTATTACGCAGGCCGTTCATGATCAGGGTCTGATGGGTCTCTGCCAGTCCCAGCTCCCAGGGAAGTCCGGCATTGTGGATGGAGTTTCTCGGTGCCGCACCGGTACCGCCGTCATAGCCGGATACCAGGATGACCTGGGCTCCCGCCTTGGCTACACCGGCTGCGACCGTTCCCACACCGGCTTCGGATACCAGTTTTACAGAGATTCTTGCCTGGGTGTTGGCATTTTTCAGATCATAGATCAGCTGCGCCAGATCCTCAATGGAATAAATATCATGGTGAGGCGGCGGAGAAATCAGTCCCACTCCCGTAGTAGAATGACGGGTCTTTGCCACCCACGGATAAACCTTTCCGCCGGGAAGCTGTCCTCCCTCTCCAGGCTTTGCGCCCTGAGCCATTTTAATCTGAATTTCCTGGGCGCTGACCAGATACCGGGATGTAACGCCGAAACGTCCGGATGCCACCTGCTTAATCGCAGAGCAGCGGTTGTTATTTTTCGGTCCAGGCGTCAGACGGTCCAGGCTTTCGCCGCCTTCGCCGGTATTGGATTTTCCTCCCAGACGATTCATGGCAATAGCCAGTGTCTCATGGGCTTCCTGAGATATGGAACCGTAGGACATGGCTCCTGTCTTAAATCGCTTCACAATATCTTCCACACTCTCCACTTCATCCAGCGGAATCTCTTTTTCTGCATAGGCAAAATCCATGAGGCTTCTCAGATATCCCGTCTCCTCTGCATCGATCTTTTTCGTATACTCTTTAAACAATTCATAATTCCCGGTCCAGGTCGCCTGCTGCAGCAAATGGATCGTCTCCGGATTATAGCGGTGTTCTTCACCATCTGCACGTCTCTTGTGTTTTCCCATACTCTCCAGCGCCAGATTCGTTGTCAGTCCCAGCGGATCAAATGCTTTTGTATGGTATTCATCTACCTGCTTCTCGATATCCTCCATGGTGATACCGCCCACACGGCTGACTGTACCTGCGAAATATTTGTCTGTCACTTCTTTTGAAATTCCAATCGCTTCAAAGATCTTCGCTCCCTGATAAGACTGGATCGTGGAAATTCCCATCTTGGATGAAATCTTCACGATTCCGTGCAGGATCGCCAGTGTATAATCCTCCACTGCCGCATAGTAGTCCTTGTCCAGCATCTCCTCTTCGATCAGCTCATGGATCGTATCCAATGCAAGATACGGATTCACTGCGCACGCTCCATATCCGAGCAGTGTCGCAAAGTGATGAACCTCCCTTGGTTCTCCCGACTCCAGGATCAGAGAAAGTGAGGTCTGTTTCTTCGTTGCCACCAGATGCTGATGCACTGCAGAAACTGCCAGAAGAGACGGGATCGCCATATGGTTTTCATCCACATCCCGGTCAGACAGTACCAGAATGTCTGCTCCGTCTTTATATGCCTTGTCAACTTCCACGAACAGGCGCTCCAGAGCTCTCTCCAGCTTCGTGCTTTTATAATAAGTAATCGGAACAACTGCAACCCGGAATCCTTCTTTTTTCATTTTTTTGATCTTCAACATATCTGTATTTGTCAGGATCGGATTGTTGATCTTTAATACCCGGCAGTTTTCTTCTTTTTCTTCCAGAAGATTTCCCTGTTTTCCTGCATAGACAGTCGTACAGGTCACGATTTCCTCACGGATCGCATCGATCGGCGGATTGGTCACCTGCGCAAAGAGCTGTTTAAAATAATCAAACAACGGACGTCTCTTATCAGAAAGCACTGCAAGCGGTGTGTCCACACCCATTGCCGCAATGGATTCGCCTCCGTTTAATGCCATGTTCCGAATGGAATTGCGATATTCTTCGTATGTGTATCCAAATGCTTTCTGAAGCTGTTTTCTCTTTACCGGCTCGTACTCTTCTACACGCATATTCGGAATTTTCAAGTCTTTGAGTTCCACCAGATTGCTGTCCAGCCATTCTCCGTAAGGCTGCTTTGTTGTATACATTTCCTTCAGCTCTTCGTCCTGATATATTTTGCCTTTTACTGTATCGACCAACAGCATTTTTCCCGGATGGAGACGTTCTTTTAACACGACCTCTTCCTCCGGCACATCCAGAACTCCGACTTCGGAAGCCAGGATCAAATCTCCGTTTTTCATCACATAATAACGGGACGGACGCAGACCGTTTCGATCCAGAACCGCTCCCATGATATCTCCGTCTGAGAACACGATGGAAGCAGGACCGTCCCATGGCTCCATCATAGTCGCATAGTACTGATAAAAATCCCTGACATCCTGAGAAAGTGTGGCATTTTTGCTCCATGGCTCCGGAATTGCGATCATCATCGCCAGCGGAAGCTCCATTCCGCTCATCACCAGAAATTCCAGCGTGTTATCCAGCATGGAAGAGTCAGATCCCCTGGTATCTACAACCGGAAGAATCTTGTGAAGCTCTCCTTTCAAGGCACCGGATTCCATCGTTTCCTCTCTTGCCAGCATCTTGTCTGCATTTCCGCGGATCGTATTGATTTCCCCATTGTGTACCATAAAACGGTTCGGATGCGCTCTCTCCCAGCTTGGATTTGTATTCGTACTGAAACGGGAATGCACCAGTGCGATCGCAGACTCATAATCCGGATCCTGAAGATCCGCAAAAAATGTCCGAAGCTGTCCCACTAAAAACATTCCTTTGTATACGATCGTTCTGCTGGACATGGATACCACATAGGTGTTGTCATTACTCTGCTCAAACACCCGGCGGGCAATATAAAGCTTCCGCTCGAACTCCAGTCCTTTCTCCACATGCTCCGGCTTTTTGATGAATGCCTGCACGATGTGCGGCATACAGCTTCTTGCTTTTTCCCCAAGCACCTCCGGATGCACCGGAACCTCACGAAATCCAAGAAGTTCCAGCCCTTCTTTTTCTACAATGATCTCAAACATCTTCTTTGCCTGATTGCGCTGTAATTCTTCCTGCGGGAAGAAAAACTGTGCGATTCCGTACTCTCTTTCCTCTCCCAGACTGATCCCCAGCTCTTTACAGACTTTCTGAAAAAACTTATGAGAGATCTGCAGCAGAATTCCAACACCGTCTCCGGTTTTGCCTTCGGCATCCTTTCCCGCTCTGTGTTCCAGATTTTCTACGATCTTCAGCGCATTTTCCACAGTTTTGTGGCTTTTGATCCCTTTGCTGTTTACTACCGCGCCGATTCCACAGTTATCATGCTCAAATTGTTCCCGATACAGACTTTTTGTCTCTTGTTCCATGTAATTTTTCATTCTATCCTGTTCCTCTCTGTTTATTTTTCTATTCACACCTTTTACTCTCCGCTGGCTCCATAGTTCGCCAGTACGCGTGCAGAAGGATCTGTCACATCACAGCCCTCCCACTCCTGATTCGGCATCCAGAAGCCTGCGATCATTTCTGCCTGTCCCGGATAATATTTTTCAAAAATCTCCCGATATAAGAGGGACTCTTTTGTAAACGGCTGTGCATAAGTATATTTTTGACGTTCCTTTTCAAACGCTTCCTCTGTGTAGCAGGTATCAGCGTACTCTTTCAGGTCATCTACCATAGAATGTCCCACCGCATCCGAAAATGCTGCCTTTTCTCTCCAGAGAATATGTTCCGGCAGATAGTCCCCTTTCTCAAACGCATGGCGGAGCAAATATTTTCCTTTCCGATACACATTCTGCTTTTTCTCCGGATCGATTGCCATCACATACCGGACAAAATCCAGATCTCCAAACGGTACTCTGGCTTCCAGAGAATTTACGGAAATACACCGGTCTGCCCGAAGGACATCGTACATATGCAGCTCTCTGACCCGCTTTTCTGATTCTTTCTGAAATGCCTGCGCCGACGGTGCAAAATCCGTATATTTGTATCCAAACAGTTCATCTGAAATTTCTCCGGTCAGAAGAACCCGGATATCCGTCTGCTCATGAATGGCTTTGCAGACAAGATACATCCCTATGCTGGCACGGATCGTTGTAATATCGAACGTTCCCAAAAGTCCGATCACATCCTCCAGCATCTGTCCATCCATCTCTGTATTGGGAATATAATTTTCACCGTAAGCATTTTTTATATCACTTAAAAGATCATCCAGGGAGATATCTTTTACCGCTTCAGGAGCTGTGGTTTCCTGTCCGGCAGGATTGCCGGAAGTGCCGCTGCCGGAACAGCCGGTAAGAGCGGAAACAGATAAAGCAGCAGCCATAAAAAATGCAGTCAGTTGTTTTTTCATCATAATAAATGTTCCTCCTTTTTGCCCCCCGAGGGGTCTGTATGACATATTATAAGGGAGAGGATAGGAAAAGGCAATTTACAAATATCTGAAGCTTCCTTACGGAATCCGGATGAACAGAGACAGAAATATTACAAACACTTTTAAAAAAAAGAAAGGAAACAGGGAAAAACGACGGTTTTCATGAAAATAAAAAAGTTGAAAAAATCTGTTGACATTTGTAGAAGTATTTGGTATTATATAACTCGCCGCTGAAAACGGCGGCAACAAACTTTAAAAGAGTTTGAAAAAAATAAAAAAAGTTGTTGACAAACGCAAGCAACTGTGATAAGATAAACGAGTTGCTGCTGAGAACAAAAGCAACAGCGAAATGAACCTTGAAAATGAAAAATTGAACAGTGTTTAAAACCCTGAAAATTCTAATAAAAAAGAGTCCTGGTTGGACATCTTTGAATAAGAGTATTCAGAACAAAAACAAACCAAAACAACAGTAGAACGGTTTAAAATTTGCTAGTAGTTAATTTTGAATCGGGACACAAACTTTTTATTGAGAGTTTGATCCTGGCTCAGGATGAACGCTGGCGGCGTGCCTAACACATGCAA
>OHJP01001067.1_pt1 | contig 12439 bp, 10 predicted proteins | sample 1568591 | NCBI WGS metagenome assembly OHJP01 (sample SAMEA3879567, study PRJEB24766) | human gut metagenome | biome: human-associated habitat; feature: feces | place: USA | collected 1985/1987
GGGGTCGGGCCGCTGGCCATCTCGGGCCTTGCGCTGACCTTCCCGCTGATGAACCTCGCCGCGGCGTTCGGTTCGCTGGTGGGCGTGGGCGCCGCGACGCTGGTGTCGATGCGCCTGGGGCAGCGGGATTACGAAACGGCCCAGCGGATTCTGGGGAATGTCGTGGTGCTCAACCTGATTATCGGAATCTCTTTCGGGTTGCTGACGCTGGTTTTTCTCGATCCGATTCTCTACTTTTTCGGAGCCAGCGATGCGACGATCGGCTATGCCCGGGAGTATATGTCCGTCATTCTGTGGGGTAACGTCGTTACACACATGTATTTGGGTCTGAACGCCGTGTTGCGTGCCGCCGGGCACCCGCGCAAGGCGATGTACGCCACGATCCTGACGGTGACGATCAATGCGATTCTCGACCCGCTGTTCATCTTCGGCTTCGGCTGGGGCATTCGCGGCGCGGCCATTGCGACCGTGCTGGCGCAGATACTCGCGCTCGTCTGGCAGTTCCGCATCTTTTCGGACAGGAACGAGCTGTTGCATTTCCGGCGCGGCATCTACCGGCTGAAAGGCAAGATCGTGCGTAATGTGCTGGCTATCGGCATGTCGCCCTTCTTGATGAACCTTGCGGCTTGTTTCATCGTGATTCTGATCAACAAGGGGCTCAAGGAGTACGGCGGCGATCTCAATATCGGTGCTTACGGTATCGTCAATCGGTTGGGATTCTTCTTCGTGATGATCGTCATGGGCATCAATCAGGGTATGCAGCCCATTGCTGGGTATAATTACGGTGCCCGGCAGTTCGACCGGGTGGATCGGGTGCTGAAATTGACGATCATCGGCGCTACCTGCGTCACCACGCTCGGATTCCTGATCGGCGAATTGGCGCCGCGCCTGGCGGTGTCGGTTTTCACGGACGATCCGGAGTTGGTCCGTCTTTCGGCCGAAGGTATGCGCATCGTCTTCTTCTGCTTCCCGATCATCGGTTTCCAGATGGTGACGACCAACTTTTTCCAGAGTATCGGCATGGCGGGCAAGGCGATCTTCCTTTCGTTGTCGCGGCAGTTGCTTTTCCTGATGCCGGGTCTGATTTTCCTGCCCCGCATCTTCGACGAGCTGACGCCCTGGGACGGCAGTTGGGGCGTATGGTGTTCGATGCCGCTGTCGGATTTCCTGGCTTCGCTGGTTGCCGGTGTCATGCTGTTCTGCCAATTCCGGAAGTTCAAGGCCAAGGCCGCTGCGGGGAGAGGCGAGGTTTCGGGAGCCGAAGTCGAAAACGATCGCAGAGTGAATGAATAAAAACCGTTGCACTATGGAACAGGATAAGTTCGTTATCAATATAGGCCGTCAGCTCGGCAGCGGCGGCAAAGCCGTCGGCGAGGCGCTGGGGCGTCGTCTGGGCGTGCACGTCTATGACAAGCAGTTGATCAATCTGGCGGCCGAGCAGAGCGGCCTCTGCACGGAACTTTTCGAGCAGGCCGACGAGAAGAAGTCGAGGAGCCTCTTTTCCTCGCTGATCGGTTACCTGCGCATGCCTTTCGGGGGCGACGAGTGCGGGATGACCGACGTGTTGAGCAGCGAGGCGCTGTTCAAGATACAGAGCGACGTGATCCGCGACATCGCCTCGCGGGAGTCGTGTATTTTCGTGGGCCGTTGTGCCGACTATATCCTGCGGGATCATCCCCGCGCGGTGAATGTTTTCGTTACGGGGGCTCCGGAAGATCGGGTGCGTCGCCTTTGCGAGCAGGAGAACGTAACGCCCGAAGAGGCCGAAGCGCAGATGGAGCGTACGGATGCCCGCAGGGCTTCCTATTACGACTATTTCAGCAGCGGCAAGTGGGGCGAAGCCGCAACCTACCATCTCTGCATCGATTCCTCGGTGCTGGGGATCGAAGGTACGGCCGACTTTATCCGGGAGTTCGCGGAGCGTAAACTGAAGATGAACCTGTCCGGGCGGTAGTCGGCGGCTTCGAGCGTGTTCGGCATAATCCAAGGATGCGTCGGACGGTTTTGGGAAGGGATGAAGGAAACGGTTTTCGGACGGTCAGTGCCGGTGTGATGGAGCCTGTTTTCGATCGGTGGGTTGTGATAACGTTCGGTAGCCCGTTGCCCGAGGCGATCTTTTCGGTAGAAGGGTTTGGGCGTCCGACTTTTTTCGGCCAGGAGCTGCCAGGGCGGGATCGTTTTTATTGGCAACGAGCCCGGTTCCTATTTCCGAAAACCGGAAATTTTGTTTACATTTGTTGGAAGAAAGACAGGAGAGGCGGCTATCCTTGCGGGAGAGTCTGTACGGATTGCCTCGCCTGTAAAAATCAATCGGAAAATATGGTACTTGCAGAACAGATTAAAGAGGCTATAAGACGTCAGGATACGTTGGGGAGGTGTCTTTGACATCGATCAGCGAAGAATAGAACTCCAGAACGAGGAGGAGAAGACGCAGGTTCCGGGCTTTTGGGATAATCCCGACAAGGCCCGCGAACAGTTGCGCCGCGTGGCGGGAATCAAGGAGTGGGTCGAGGAGTACGATGCTGTGGTCAAGGAGGTCGAAGACCTGCGGTTGATGCCGGAATTCGTCAAGGAGGGCGTGGTGACCGAGCAGGAGCTCGACGAGCAGTATGCGCGTGCGATGCACCGCATCGAAGAACTCGAATTGCGCAACATGCTGCGCCGTGACGAGGACCGTATGGGCGCTATCATGGATATCAATTCCGGTGCGGGCGGTACCGAGGCGCTCGACTGGGCGGGGATGCTGCTGCGCATGTACACCCGCTGGGGCGAGGCGCACGGTTACAAGGTCAAGGTGCTCGACTATCAGGCTGGCGAGGAGGTAGGTGTAAAGTCCTGCACGCTCGAATTCGAGGGCGAATACGCTTACGGCTACCTCAAGAGCGAAAACGGCGTGCACCGCATGGTGCGCCTGTCGCCGTTCAACGCCAATAACAAGCGGCAGACGACTTTCGCGTCGGTGTTCGTGTCGCCGGCGATCGACGATACGATCGAAATCACGGTCAATCCTGCGGACATCGAGTGGGACACTTTCCGGTCGAGCGGTGCGGGCGGCCAGAACGTCAATAAGGTCGAAACGGCGGTCCGGTTGCGCTATCACGGCAAGGATGCCGATACGGGCGAGCCGATCGAGTATCTGATCGAGAACATGGAAACCCGCTCGCAGTTGATGAACCGCGAAAATGCCATGCGCATCCTCAAGTCGAAACTCTACCAGCGGGAGCTGGACAAGCGCATGGCCACGCAGCAGGCACTCGAAGCTACGAAAAAACGCATCGAATGGGGTTCGCAGATTCGCTCCTACGTCTTCGACGACCGACGGGTGAAGGATCATCGCACGGGAGTCCAGACCTCGGATATCGAGGGGGTGATGGACGGCGACCTGGACGAATTCATCAAGGCCTACCTGATGGAGTTCGGCGGACAGGCGTAAGCGTGGGGATGTGAGAATATTGCAGGGGGGGCGAAAATTTTATTTTCGCCCTCCCTCTTGTTTTAAGTTTGTTTTATTCGATCGAATGGATCGAAATCGTATTTCCTGCTGCGGGTCCCCATTTTCCATTCTTTTTTTGCAGGGCGTCCGTTTCACCCCAGAATCCGTAGTCGCATTGGATGATAGCTTCCGTGAGTGAAGTGTTTATTACGATATAGCTGAAGTAGGGTGATGATCGTGGATTCGGATAATGTAAAAAGGATGAATAGCACACGGGAAATTTACTTGTATAAAAGTTGAGAGCATGTTGTGAATAAATAAAGCTTTTCGACTTTTTGACTTCGGAGTCGATAAAACTGTCAATGGCTTTTTTGTAAGATGGAATGAGTTTTAAGAACCGAATTTGTTGAGGCGCATTGCAGGGACGGTACCCTTTGATGATTCGTTGCGGTGTATAATCCATTTGGGAAAACCATCGATGCGACGATAAGTCTTCAGGACGGAAACAATCGAGATATTCTTCGTCACTTAAAATATAGACGGGAACTTCTCCCGGAAAAACCAAGTTGCCGTTGACGATCCGCCCCTGTTTGTCCGGAGAGAGTTCTTTGTTATTGAAATAATATTTTTCCATTAGGTAGTCCAAAAGTTGATAAACAGTTGTTGTTAGCTTATCGTTTGTGTCGTATATCGTCGCGGTTCGGCTTTCCTGCTCCCATTTTTCGATGAATTTTTCGATTTTTTCCGAAGACTGCTCGGAGCATGCCGTAGTGAGTTCAGAGAGTAGGCGCTCCGCTTCTGGAGTGTCTGCGCAAGGGTTACGGTTTTGGGCTTGAACGATTCCGAGTGTAGCAAAAGAAACAAAAGCGATAAGCAATACCGGCAAAAATTGGATCAGACGGTTTTTCATTTTTATATGGTATAAGTTCAGTTAATCAAAGATAGTAAATTTTCTGTTTTTGATTGACTGATATTTTTAGGTTTATCCGTTTTTTCGTATCTGTCGCTTCCGGACAGGCGGCAGATGCCGTCGCAGCGCGGAATTTACTGTCGGATGCGATCAGCCTGGTTCCGAAGGAGTCCGTATGGGTCGGTACGACCGATACGGCGATGTATTATCCCCGGCTCGCAGGGAAGCGTGTGGCCTTGCTTGCGAATCATACTTCGATGATCGGCGAACGGCATTTGGTTGATATTCTGCACGCGAGGGGATTCGATGTGACTGCAATCTTCGCTCCGGAGCACGGATTCCGGGGAACGGCCGATCCCGGAGAGCACATGGGAGGTTCCGTCGATGCGGCGACGGGTATTCCGATCCGGTCGCTCTGCGACGGGAACACGCGGAGGCCTTCCGACGAGGCGATGCACTCGTTCGAGGTGGCGTGAACAGGTTGGATGCGGGCGTGTTATACCTAAATTATATAGAGCGATTGGATGCCTGCGTAGGTTTCGAGCGGGAAGCCATTGGCCCGGAGCGGCCCAATCTCAACGGAATGCTCATCGACGGACCGATTCTCGAAGAACGATACGAGGCGGGGTGGAATATGTGTGCCGGATGGTTGTCGAGGGATATGCTGCGGAGGAGATCCGCAACCGGTGGCGGGAGGATATCGGGTTGTCCCGTATTCAAAGAAAGCCATCTCTTTTATACGAAGAGCGACCTTTATTCCGTTCTATTCGTGAATAAAGTCTGCGAGTATGCCGGAATCGCTCGCAAAGCGGAGGAAATGTTGTTTTTTTTATCCGATTTTTCAGGCCGATTCGAAATAAATTTCTATATTTGCAACGATGCCCTTTGAATAAATGAGGAGCAGGAACGAAGAAATTTGCATAAATAAACCCAATAATTTTTTAATACGTATGAAAATCAAAATGTTTATGTTGGCTGCTTTGGCAGCATTCGCGACGTTGGCCGGTTGTAGCGACGACGAAAATAAAACCACCGGTGGCGGTGGCAATAACGGAACGGGAGGAGATCCTGTCGAGAGCGAATATAAGGTGACGTTCTCCGACACGTCTTATTACAGTTCGGTTGCTACGTTCGAGGCGATTACAGAGAATGCCAAGTCCCAGTCTTTTATGGCTGTGGTGTTTGAGACGGCGTTCCTGGAGCAGCAAATTCCCGGAATTACGGATAATGATATTGCGAAAGGTGTCATCAACTATTATAAGGCGGAATATATGTCGCAAGGAGCCACTGTTGCTGATATTTACAATGTGCTTACTCAGCAGGGACGGTTGCATGGTAGTGTAACTCCTTTGGAATTGGATGTCCCCGGTTTGTCGCGGGTACATCCTACTCGGTTGTCGTTGCCGGTGTCAATGAGAACCTTGAAATTGTCGCTAACGGAATCGTTGCCGAGTTTACGACGAAGACATTGCCCGGCCTGGAGGAGGAGAATTGTACTTTCGAATGGACGGTTGAGCCTAAATCGACGTCCGTAACAATGAGTTTTACTCCTTCCGATAAGGAGGTGCCCTACTTCTTCTATGCGCTGACAGCTGAAGAGTATAGTTCGGAATGTCAAAACGACCCCGCGATACTGAAAGAGCTGCTCCCCTCTTTTATCGCTAACTTGGCCAAGGCTTACCAGATGTCTGTTTCCGAGTTTATGGAGAAACAGCGGATGACGGGTGATTTGGAGGAGTTCACTCTTACTGGTTTGCTGCCTAAAACGGGGTATGTCGTATTCGTGTGCGGTATGGATGAGTACGGTCGTCCGACGACGGATGTCAGCGTGAAAGACTTTGAAACGTTGGAATATGTCGCTTCGGATGCTACGGTGGAGAGCGTGGATGTCCGTCTGTATGACGGTGAGGAGGCTTCGTCAATTGATCCGACTACGTATAAGCCCGATGATTACGGAGGTGCCTATTTCTTGCGATACGTACCCCAGTTCTCCGAAGAGTGTGCCGAGGTTTGGAATATGTTGGTGACCGATGTGGATTTTTCGGGTGAGTCTGACGACGTGGTTTTGTCTTACATTATGAGTATGGGCTTTGATGCAAATACTTCTATGATGGATATAGTCAAGCTTCCTGAGGGCCTTATGGTTTACGCTTATATCGTAGCACAGAACGAGGCCGGAGAGTATGGTAATATTTACCGATGTGAACCGTTCGAGGTGAGCAAGGCTAACCTCAGTCCGGTGGAGGAACTTTTCCCCGAGTCTAATTCGAAGAGCGGAATCTCTTCCGTAGCTTTCAGTTCGGTGGGCAAGATGTGTCCGAAGACCGTAAATTCGATGAAAATCGTTAGCGTGTTGTAATTCGGCCGCTGACCGAAACCGAAGATTCCCGAAGTAATTTCGGGAATCTTTTTTTGCGTCTTTCGGAACCGGGGAGGAGCAGCTGGAGGAAATTCCGGGAATTGAGTCCGAAATATTTGGCACTTTGTGGAAAAGTATTTAATTTAGTAAAAAATATCGCAATGATATATTTTGGTGGATCTCTTTGGGAATGTAGCGCCAAGTTCCTCCGAGGAGGGGATGTAGGGGAGAATTGCATTACAGACGCAGCCACAAGCTGCGAATAGGCGACCCTTGCGATGCTGCGATCTCGGATGATGGTACATTGAAATATATAATTGCCCAAAATGTTTATTGCAATGAGTGTATCTGTGAACAAGACATATTCGGCGGCCGATTTGAAATTCCTCAATTTGCTTTCGGAGAAATTCCCGACCATTGCCGACGCTACGACTGAAATCATCAACCTGGAGGCTATTCTGAACCTTCCCAAAGGTACCGAGCATTTCCTTACGGACCTTCACGGTGAATACGAGGCTTTCCGCCACGTGCTGAAGAACGCTTCGGGCGTGATCCGGCAAAAGGTGCACGAGGTTTTCAACAATACTTTGCGCGAATCCGAAATGACGGAGCTTTGTACGCTGATCTACTATCCCGCCGAGAAGCTGCAACTCATCAAGCAGAAGGAATCGAATCTGGACGACTGGTATAAGGTTACGCTCAACCAGCTGACAGAGGTCTGCCGGGCCGTTTCGGTCAAATACACCCGCTCGAAGGTGCGCAAGATGCTGCCTCCGGATTTTTCCTATGTCATTCAGGAGCTTCTCCACGAATCCGATTCGCCGGGATCGCCCAAACAGAGTTATTTCAACGGGATTCTTAATTCGATCATCTCGATCGGGCGGGCGGATGCTTTCATTATCGCCATGAGCAATGTGATCCAGTGCCTGACGATCGACCGTCTGCATATCATCGGCGATATTTTCGATCGGGGGCCCGGTCCGCACTTCATTTTCGATACGCTGGCCCAGTACAAGATGTACGATATCCAGTGGGGCAATCACGACATTCTTTGGATGGGCGCTGCGGCGGGGAATTTAGCTTCGATCGCCAATGTGATCCGTGTGTCGGCCCGCTATGACAATCTCGACGTGTTGGAGGACGGCTACGGCATCAATCTGCTGCCGCTGGCCCGCTTCGCCATGGAAGTTTATGAGAACTCACCCTGCAAGCCCTACCAGCCCAAAGTGATGCAGAATTCGGGTGTTACGGAGCGCGATGTACTGCTGATGGCCCAGATGCACAAGGCGATTTCGGTGATCCAGTTCAAGATCGAGGGACAGATGATCAAGCGCCATCCCGAATACAAGATGGAGGGGCGGGCTTTGTTGGAGAAAATCGACTACGAGAAGGGAACCATCGAGATCGACGGCAAGGATTATCCCTTGAAGGACGCCGACTTTCCGACGGTCGATCCCCGGGATCCTTATAAGCTGACTCCGGGCGAAGATCAGCTTATTCGTACGTTGCAAGCCTCGTTCCTGAACAGCGACAAACTACAGAAACATATCCGGCTGCTCTTTTCGAAGGGTAGTATGTACCTGATCGTCAATTCGAACCTGATGTACCACGCTTCGATTCCGATGACCGACGAAGGGGAGTTCAAAACAGTCATCGTGGACGGAAAACCCTATGCCGGACGGAGCCTGCTGGACAAACTGGACCGCCTGACCCGGGAGGCCTATTTCGGTGGCAACGGGGCCAAGAGTCAGCAGATGGCGCTCGATTACATGTGGTACTTGTGGTGCGGCCCCGAATCCCCGTTCTTCGACAAGGCCAAGATGGCAACGCTGGAGCGTTACCTGATCGAGGACAAGAAGACGCACCACGAGGAGAAGGGAGCTTATTACAAGCACTTGGATGATACGAAGATGTGCAGTATGATTCTTTCGGCTTTCGGACTCGATCCCGAGAAATCCCATATCATTTCGGGACACGTGCCCGTGAAGACCTGCAAGGGCGAAAGTCCCATCAAGGCCGGCGGCAAGCTGCTGATGATCGACGGCGGATTTTCCAAGGCGTACCATTCCGAAACGGGCATCGCCGGTTACACGTTGATTTACAATTCGCACGGGCTGCAACTGGTGCAGCACGAGCCTTTCGAGTCGGCGGTCAAGGCCGTCGAGGAGGGACAGGACATCATCTCTACGAAGGTGATCGTCGAGGCGACGACCGATCGGATCACAGTGCGTGATACGACTATCGGCAAGGAGTTGAAGGTGCAGATCGACGACCTGAAGAACCTGCTGGCGGCTTATCGCAGCGGCCAGATCAAGGAACGGAAGTGACCGAAGGCAGCGTTGCTGCGAAATATCCGTGTCCGGGGGACTCCTTTTATCCGGTCGGAATTCTGCGAAAGACGACTTTCGAAGGAGCGAATCGGTCTTTTCGGTTCGGCAGTAAGGGAGTGGTAATACTGTTAAGCGGGCCGCAGTAGCGATACTGCGGCCCGCTTATGTGGAAATAAGTCGGGAAAAGCCTTGTTTCGCAAAGGCTTTTGCCCTATTGTTTTTCCTCGTCCCGGTCTGCCCAGCGTTTGAGCGTCTGACGCACGGCTTCCTTATAGTCCTTGTCGGTAATCCGGTAGGTCCAGCGGACGGCGTTCGGGCGGTCGGGAAACTCTTCGAGCACCCATGCCGACTGATCGCGCGGTGTGCCGTGCTGTGCTTCGGTCATTGGCTCGAAGAAAGAGTATTGAGCGCACGTATCTAATTCCAGCCAACAGATTCCGCTTAATCTTCCTTCCAAGTCAGGATTGAAATACAATTCAACGAATCCCAACGCATCCAGATTTTTCGCCAACACATCGTTGTCGTCGATCCACGGCATTTTCTCCATCGTCTGCCACCAAGTCCCTTGTTCTCCCGGTGCGATTCTGATCTGATCACCGCTCGCACTCATTTTTGTTGAAATGAAGAAAATTACATTTTCCGGACTGGCATTCTGCATTCGGAAATAAGTGTAATAACAGTCTGGATCTTCTTCGTCAATATTCTCTTCCATCGTGTATCCCTTATCCACGAACTCCGGTTTTTCGGGCTCCGGCGTGGGCGGAGCTTCCGGTGCCGGACTTTCCGCTTTGTCGGAACAGCCCAGCGGGGCCAAGAACAGGAGCAAGGCTCCTAACGATAAATAGACACGTGCTTTCATAATCAGGTAGGTTTTAGGTTGAACGATCGTCGCCTGCAACGGTATGCCTTCGATCTTTTTCCACGCGCCTCTTCCGGAATGCTTGCGGCCATTGTACCGCGAGCTTCCCCTTTCACGGGCTGAAACAGGCATTAGACATTGCGGGATACGCTTCTCCCGCGATGTTTCTGTGCTCTAAATTAAGTATAATAGATAGATTCTGCAAACGGAAAGGTTCGTTTGCGGAAAATCCCTGCACACGTGTCTTGCGATGTCCTGCCACAGCCCCGCTACCGTCCGATGTGTTTCGATCTTTCCGCGAAATTCCTTTCGAGGGTGCTTCGGGGCGTACGAATTAACGGGGTCGGCGTGGGATCGTGATCTGCCGTTGAAATAGGCTGGAAAACTGTTGTGAATCCGTTGTGGCGACAGGCCGTATGGGTGGATCGGCCCCGGGTTTCGGGCGTGTCGGCAGATCCACTTGGGAATAGACAATAAAAAAGCTCTTCCTTTCGAGGGAAGAGCTTTTTTATGCCTTCTTGTAAAATTATTCGGGCTTGATCGCTTCGCTCGGGCAAACGCCTGCGCAGGTGCCGCAGTCGATGCACTTGTCAGGATCGATTACATAAACATCACCGGCCGAGATTGCCTCTACCGGACATTCGTCGATACATGTGCCGCAAGCTACGCACAAATCGGGACTAATTTTGTAAGCCATTTTTTTGTATTGTTTAAGTTGTGTGTTGACGGTGCAAATATAAAAATTTATTTAATCATATCAAAGCCCGTATAAGGAATTAACGCTTCGGGAATCCGGATGCCGTCGGGCGTCTGGTTGTTCTCCAGCAGGGCCGCCACGATGCGGGGCAGGGCCAGCGAGGAGCCGTTGAGCGTGTGTGCCAGCCGCGTCTTTTTGTCGGCATCCTTGTAGCGGAGTTTCAGGCGGTTGGCCTGGAACGACTCGAAATTCGACACGGACGACACTTCGAGCCAGCGTTTCTGCGCTTCGGAATATACCTCGAAATCGTAAGTCAGCGCCGAGGTGAAGGACATGTCGCCGCCGCAGAGTCGGAGGATGCGGTAGGGCAGCTCCAGTGCCTTGACGATGCTTTCGACGTGGGCCACCATCCCGTCCAGCGCCTCGTAACTCTTTTCGGGAAGGCTCAACTGTACGATCTCCACCTTGTCGAACTGGTGCAGACGGTTCAGTCCGCGCACATCCTTGCCATACGACCCGGCTTCGCGGCGGAAACAGGGGGTGTAGGCGGTCATCTTCACCGGAAAATCCTTCTCGTCGAGAATCACGTCGCGGTAGATGTTCGTCACGGGCACTTCGGCCGTCGGAACGAGGTAGAAGTTGTCCGCCGTGGCATGGTACATCTGTCCCTCCTTGTCGGGCAGTTGTCCCGTGCCGAAGCCGGAGGCTTCATTGACCATGACCGGAGGCTCCACTTCCAGATACCCGGCCCGCGTGTTGCAGTCGAGGAAGAAGTTGATGAGCGCACGCTGCAACCGGGCGCCCTGTCCCTTATAAACGGGGAACCCCGCGCCGGTGAGCTTTACGCCCAGGTCGAAGTCGATGATGTCGTATTTGCGGGCCAGCTCCCAGTGGGGCAGCGGGTTTTCGGGCAATTGCGTATAGCTTTCGACCAGTTTCACAACCAGATTGTCTTCCGCCGTTTTGCCTTCGGGCACGATGTCGGCCGGGAAGTTCGGCAGGGTGACGATCGCGGCCTGAAGAGCATCCGAAACCTCTTTGAATTCGGCATTCAGCGCGTTCGACCGCTCCTTGAGGGACGCGACTTCCGCTTTTTTGGCTTCGGCTTCGTCGCGCCGTCCCTGACCCATCAATGCACCGATCTGTTTGGCCGCCTGGTTCTGTGTGGCCAGACATTCGTCCAGTTCGTGCTGGATCGCCTTGCGGCGGTCGTCCAGTTTTTCGATTTCGGCGATTACCGGAGCGGCGTCCACTCCCTTTTTTGCCAGACGGCGGATGGCCGCCTCGCGGTCGTCCCTGAGTTGCTTGATCGTAAGCATGGTCTTGAAATATTACGTGTTCGGAAAGCAAAATTACAAAACAAACCCCAATCGCAAGCACATTTGCCGATTATTTTTTACTTTTGCCCCGAGATAAGACACGCCTCGACGCGGCCCGAGGGAACCGGATGTCGTTTCGGGTTTTTTCTTCGGCATATTTTCCGACAAAGCACCGTGAAATCCATCGAATTACTCGCTCCCGCCAAAGATTTGCAGGCGGCCGTCGCTGCGGTCGATTACGGCGCCGACGCCCTCTATATCGGAGGCGCCCGCTTCGGTGCGCGCCACGCGGCGGGCAATTCTGCGGAGGAGATCGCCCGAGCGGTAGAGTATGCCCATCAATACGGTGTACGGGTGCATGCTACGCTCAATACGTTGCTCTATGACGGCGAGTTGGCCGAAGCCGAGCGGCAGGCCAGGGAGCTGATCGCCGCCGGGGTGGACGCCCTGATCGTGCAGGACATGGCGCTGCGGCGGATGAATCTGCCGGTCGAGCTGCACGCTTCGACGCAGGCGGCCACACGTACGCCGG